>Ga0308398_1001091_pt1 | contig 15328 bp, 6 predicted proteins | sample Hotspr20SampleT9_FD_202360 | JGI IMG/M metagenome (GOLD analysis project Ga0308398, IMG submission 202360) | Hot spring phototrophic mat microbial communities from Mushroom Spring, Yellowstone National Park, Wyoming, United States - 20051001_T9 ...
AATTAATATTTCATTATTCTGAGTGCTGACAGCAACTCCTGAAGTATTTCCGCCTGTTCCAGTGTTATTGTTTCCTCCTTGTCCAGGTTCGGTGTTGTTTTGGCTTATTTGCAGCGTGAGGTTGCCAAATTTTTCCGTAGATTGATAATTATTGCCGTCGCCTGACCATACAAGTGCTCCATCCCTTGGGCCTCCATTAAAATCATCATCACAAGCCACATCCAGTCCTATTTTCTTTCCTGCCGCAGGCACTACACTTATGTCTTTCCAAGGCACAGCTACTTCAACAATATATCCATCTTCTGTACCTTTAATAGCCCATTTTACATCTTTTGTTTTTCCGTTATTGGCAAACAGCTGTGTATTGTTCCAGGATATAATATACTGCACGTCATGCGAATCATAAGGACCGCTCTTATCATTGTTTCCATCGATAAATATCTCTATCGCATCATCTTCCCACGGATATTGAGGGGAATCTCCATGCAGGCTGCTGTCTTTCACTTTTACACCTATATAGAGATAATTATCATCCCACGCAGTCCCAAATACTACTTTATTCTGGCTTGTTTCTTTTCCAACCTGTTTTTTAAGTTCATGCCTGAGATCCCAGAATGGCTCGTCAAGTTTTCCGTCTATAACTGGTTCTTGTGCAATTTTATATGCCACAGCCTCTTTTACTTGATATGCATCTTCGTCAACCTCAGGTATTCCATTATAAGGCGTAATTGTGTAAAGGAGCTGTTTTGCCTTATAATCTTCTTCTACAAGCACTTTATAGTTGCCGTCTGAAGTCTTGATTGCCTTAATCGCTTCGGGTATGTCAACCCATCCGACATTTGCATGACCACCAACCTCAGGCCCTGGGAAAACATGTCCTACAATTTGCCCTGTTTCAGAATCATATACATGCATTTCTCCTCTGCTGTAGCCAAGAGGCCCACGTGCCGTAAATACCATAAACAGCCTTCCCGATTCAACTCTGAAAGAACGAGGCTCAATATTGAAAGCCTGATCTGTGAAGTTGTCTCTTCTTATTACATAGTAAGGCAGCTGTATTGGATAGCCGGAATGAATTTTTGGGTCATTCACCCAATCATACTCATTTTGCGACCAATTATCATATCTGTAAATCAGTTTGCCCATGCTTGCCCATGCGATCCCTTCATATGGCTCTTCAGGGCTGTATCCTGATACATACAGGGAATCTGTTGTTTTATCATACTGTATGCGGCGTATCCCGTTCAACTCTTTAGGTCTTTTCCAGCTCTTAATGTCTTGTACTCTATATATTGGGTTCCCATGCTGATCAAGCCCGGAAACTACAAACTGCTTAATAGAATCCTTGGCATTTCTCCATACATTTCCGTCCTGGTCAACATCCCAGCCGAAGTTTCCTCCCATTGCTTCTCCTGGGATAAGAGTAAATTCATCAGCTTCAAAATCACCGTTTCCATTTTTATCTGTCCAAATCCAGCTTCCGGAACCTTTTGCAGGCTGATTGGGGAGTGGAGGATTCTTATCATCGGAAATATATTCATTAGCTATTATGCATGAAGGAACTGCAATGCCATCTTCAAACCTCCATACAAACATTCCTCCCGGAAACATTCCCGTTGAAAACATGAATTTCTTTCCTTCAATATATCTGATATAAACTGAGGAAATATAGTGGAAATTTAACAGCAATCTTGGGTCATTAGGATATTTGTTTGCATCAAGAGTATATCCCACAAGAGTTTGCTCCTTGCCGGGCTCTTTGGAGTAGTCCATTGCATAATGCTCTTCCAGGCCATATATATCCCTTCCGTCAGTTGTCGGGTCAAAATCAAAGCTATCAACAAAGCTCATTCCTTCTATCTGCCATATAAGCTGTCCATCCTGGCTGAGCTTTCTTATAATTGACCCTTTTTGGCTCATAATAACATATATATACCCTTCGCTGTCCATTCCTATACCTGTTATGCCCCAAAACTTGGTAGGTGTAACCTCTCCGGGTGTACCTGCAGAGATGCCGCCCTCTTCTCCGAATGCGCTTTCAAGTGCAGGTTCATTTGTGATGTCAAAGAAGAGGATCTGGCAGCGCTTATTATCTGCAACCATCAGTTTACCGTCATTAGCAATAGCAAGAGCAGAAGGTTTTTCAACTGTAGTTATCTTTATATCAGTACCTTCTTTTACTATTTCATTACCTTGAATGCTCCAATACGCACCACTCTGATCCATAACCCTTTTTGCGTTAATATTCATGTTCTTGTTTCCTATGACGTCTCCATCCTTGTACACACCATGGGTTCTTCCACCTTCGTCCCACGTGCTGTGTGTATAAATCGTTCCGTCAGGCATTACTACTGCACCGTCTATATAGTTTTGAACCCATTTGCCGTTTAATACGTCACCCGCACCTGGGAAAGTATTTCCAACCCATGAAGTGGTTCTGCTTATATTTCCAGGTTGAGATGATTTGCTGAAATTTATTCTATATGTTTTTTTAGTCGTACCATCTTCGGCAGTTATATTTATGATCACCGTTCCCGGTATCTGGGCAGGATTTTGTTGTGCAACTACCGCATACTCGCTGTTAGGAACCACAGTTATAGGCGGTATTGTTTTTGTGCGGTGAGCGAAAGGAAGCTCCACATTATACTCATATATTTCCGGGCTGAATCCCGGTATCTTAAGCCCATTGATCCTTAAATCATTAATGCTTGCATCGCTGCTTAAAGGATCATCTTCCGGTATACTATATGAAATGTTGTCAAACTTTACTTGTGCAAGTTTGCTGTTATCATGGCTTGTAATTCCAAACCCTGCATAAAGTGTTTGGTTAAAATCAAGCTTCATCGATGTGATTTTAATCCATTCAATTCCATCCACCGAATAATAGCTTTCAAATTTATTTGCTTTTCTTACCACTCTAATCCATTTTGCAGCTTTATTATCCACGCTTGCAGCGTTCGCAGGCCCTAATGTTGTTGTTCTGAATTGAGCGCAGATATTATTTCTTGAAGGCTTGACTGTTGCAAAATACTTGGATCCGGCACTTAAGCTTTCTCTAAGCATTACAACAGCTTTTGTCCATTCGTGAACATCTTCCAGACTTTCCACTCTGGCTATTAAATCAAAATTGCCGGTAATCTGCCTGAACACGAAATGAAAAGCATCTTTGTTATTCCATATATCATCGCCGGAACCTTTTATTGTTAAAGTCCCGTTTTCATATGATGCGGTTCCCGGTATTTGCGTACTGCCTACATCCATATGTCCCCATTCTTCAGTCATCCCTGGAACCTGAGGCAGTGTTTCATCTACTGTAAAATTAATAGTATATTCTTTCACGTTTGTCTGATCTTTGGATGTTACTTTTACAATAACAGGCTGTGCAACTGTTTGAGGCTTAATTATTTGAACAGTAGAATGAAGTGACACAGGTACGGCTCTTATCGCAGGAACTTGTGTTGTTCCGAAAGGAAGCATTACCGTATATTCATATGTTTCAGGATTAAAATTATGAACCGGAGTCTCATCTACAAACAGATTTGATAATAATGCGTTTGATTCAAACATCAAATCCTGCTTATTCAGGTATAACCCGTCTATATAGCTGTATCCGCCCCCGTTGCATGTAAATGTTATTTTATACGTCGCATTTGGGTCCAGTCCGCTTCTCCCATAAACTTTTGCATGCAGTACATCTCCTGTACTCTTGAAAGAAATTTCCACAGGCTGATCAGATTCCTGCTCAGGGCTTATTTTTTTAAACTCAATGGTGCCTTTGCCTCCCCATGGATGTGTTTCAGCAACAACCTCCACAGATCTGTAACCATTGAATGTATAGCTCCATTTAGCTCCGTTGCTGTTTGTTTCATGTGCTGTGCCTTCTTTCCTGTCTGACCAGTTCTGGAAAGTCCAGCTGCCTTCAAAAGCAAAATCAGCATCTGCATTATCAACGAATACTTCGTCTCCGGGAACATATTCCTCAGTTATATTGAGCGTCTGTTCTTTATGGTTGTTTGTTTCATTTGATTCATCAACAACATTATCCACATCGGCAACTGCCCTGACAGTTATTTGTCCCATCTGCGCAGTCCATTTGGCGGTTGCAAAGAAGTTTGCTCCCGAACCTTTTGCAAGCTGGATTCCGTTTCTAACTGCAGAGCTTACCGTCTGCCCGTTTATTACAAAATCCACCTTGATGTCCTTAGGCTCAGGCATATTTATAGCTCCTTCGTTTACCACCCTTGCCCTGAATGTTACATCCTGTCCTGCTTTAGGATTTAGTGGAACCCATTCGATCTTTGATACTACAAGGTCAGGTTTTTGTACAGGTGCTTCTATATCATTCTTGAGAAGATAGATTCCATCAAGGAAGCAAACCCCTGAATCTGAAGTAAACGAAATAATGTAAGTCTGATTTGGGTCAAGTCCTCCTTTTTGATAAACAATTTGCTTATAAATGTGAGCATCAGATTTAAAAGATATGGTCTCCGGATCGCCGCCATTTATTCTTATCTTTCCTGAACCACCTCCATTGGCAGTATCAGCCAGTATTTTAAAAGAACGTGCATTAGAGAACGTATATGTCCAAGACTTGCCTGCCTGTTCTGTTTGATGAATTGTCCTTTGCTCCCTGTCACTTCTTAATAGTGTATACCATGCATTATCATTGCCATAATTAATATCTGCGTCTGCATTGTCAACAAATATTTCGTCTCCTTCAACATATGGTTGTGTAACGCTTATTTGAGCTGTTTTTTCATTGTTTGTATAATTTGATTCAGCAATTATTCCTCCTTCATTAACAACAGCTTTAAGCGTAAACGTCCCAAGCTGTGCTTGCCATTTTGAGGAAGCAATTATATTTCTTCCTCCATTCACGTTTAAAGTAAAATTGCTTATTTTGCCTTCTGCCACGAAGACATCATTAATATAGAAATTCACCTTAATATCTTTATCTGATGGTGTAGCAGCAGAACCGAAATTTCTGATTCTGGCAATAAATGTAACCCCCTGTCCTGCCTTTGGCTCATTTACAACCCATTCTAATTGCTCAATCTGCAAATCCGGCTCGGAAGCTGCAAAAATACTGTCAAGCGGAATAAGTCCAAATAGAATTGCTGCAATTATTAAAATAGAGAATATTCTTTTTACTGCTTTGTTCATCAACATGTTTTCCCCCTTTTCGGTATGGTGAGATTTTAGAATAGAAAATATTTTATTTTTTCTGAAAAACTCTGTGCATTTTTGCATATTCAACTAGCACTTTCAACTTTGTACGAAGAATTAAATCAATAAAGCAAAAGTTAAAGAAATGCGGCTATAATTTTATCATGTTGTTCTTCTGACAAACCCATAGCCGCATTGAATTTAATATTTCAAACAATCTACTTCTAACCTGATGCTTTTACTTTTGTACCAGGTTGACATTTTTCATTTGATATTTCTTACTTACTAATCAAGCTTTTCAAGGAGACTGTCCCTGAGGCTCTTATATTTCCCATATACAGGAGCCTGATCCTTGAGGCTCTTCATAAACTCAGGAGTGAGATATTTTTCATATTCTTTATAGTTCTTTTCAAAGTCTTCCGGCTTGCCTACGATTGCCTTTACGGTAGCAATTTTAGCTCCATCGGCATCAAGACTTGCTGTCTTCTTCATTGCCTGATATTCCTGATCAAGTTTCTTAAACTCTGCATCTGCTGCCATAAGCTCAGGAGTGAATGTTTTCTCTACAAAGAACTTGAGGTTTGCTCTGTAGAAAGCTTTTATTGCCTGATCACTCATGTCGTCGATATTAATATTGCTTGCATCCGGAGTGTATACATCCTGAGGTCTGTATAGATATCTCCATTCTCTTGAGCTGCAAATTCCATACGTTTCATGATTCCAGCTTGCTCCTCCGGCACTTTCTCTCATATACAATCCATAGTAAGGGCCGTCTTTTTCACCTGGAGTGCCGGAAACAGCATATGCTTCCAGTTCCTTGAATTCAGGTTTGTATCTTCTGTTCTCTTTATCGCCTGTATACATGTCAGGTGTTCCCCATGCTCTAAGCTCAGCAGCTTCCTCACTGCCGTTCCAGTCTATCCAGTTCATTATCTGTGCAAATTTTTCATCACTTAATGATTTTGTTATGCCTATTGCTCCCCAGTTGTTTTTCAAGCTGAATACTTCTATTGAAGCATCCTGATATTTTGTCTGGAGAGGATTAGGGAATGTATAAAGCACTCTATAGCCGTATCCTCTGTTTTCCTGCCTGGATTTTTCTCTTGCCCCTACAACGTTGTTCCATCTCTGGAATACTGCGTATTCTCCGTTAACAATCTTGGCTTCTCTTTGGTCGTCTTTCTGGATAAATATTTCTTTTCCAAGAAGTCCTTCATTGTAAGCTTTATTCATCCATCTTACATATTCTTTCCATTCAGGTGTGGCTGCGAAGTATACCATCTCTCCGGAGCCGGTGTAGAAACGATCTACAAGGTCCCTCCACCAGAAGCCAGGGAATGAATACATTGACCACATCATTGAACCAACATCTGCATTCATCATAGGATGGCATGGGATTACTTCTTTATTTCCAACCTTCATGCCAAGAGCTTTTACTTTCTTGAGGTAATCATACAATTCGTCTGCATTTCTAATAGGAATGTCATTTACATCTGACCATTCAAGCTTGCCTTTTTGTTTGAACAATTCCGTCAGCTCAGCTTCTGTTTTAGCTTCAGGGAATATTTTTTTGAGAATATCGTCTCTCATATACATTGAGTAAGGCTGAGGACCTATATCTTTTGCACGCCATGGAAGAGCTCTTACCTCTTTGCTAACATTAGGGTTTGGTGCATTTGGCACATACCACAGCTTGCCATCCGCCGGATCTACGTTAGCCTTGTACCAGTCTTCGAGCGATACTCCAAGGCTCTCAAGTCTTGCTCCTATCCTCTTGAAATACTTTTTCATATCTTCAAGCTTTATTTCTTTGAGTACATTTTCCTTCTTCAGATACTCATACACTTGAGGATTGTCAAATACTGAGTTTGATACGGCAATCACTTCAGGTACATTTCCTGATACCACCTGCATTTGAAGCCACGTAAGGACATCCTGTCCTGGCGGTACTGAAACAATTTCAGGAATTACCTTTGTCTTTTCTCTCCATATAGGAGTCAATACATCTTTTGTGGGTGTTTTGCTTCCTGTTTGCGTCTGTCCCATCACAGATACTTTTAGCTCACTAAAATTTGCAACAGGGTCCTGCTCTACCTGTTCGGTAGCCGCCGGAGTAGGCGTAGCTTCTTTTGCTTGATCTTCAGGCTTTTTAGTTGTACCGCAGCCTGAAAATGCAGCTAATGTGAAGCACCCGGCAAGCGCCAATGCAATTACTTTTTTGGTTAAGCTGGTTTTCATTAAGATTCCTCCTATCAATTGATTTTATTTATATATAACCGGCTTTGCCGGATATATACCCGCACATAGACAGACTAATCAACCCTTTATTGCTCCAAGATTCATTCCCACCACAAAGTATTTCTGGAAGAAAGGATATACAAACAGAAGAGGGAATGTAACTACAACCATAACCGTCATTTTGACAACTTCAGGTGTAGGAAGAGCCGCTCTCTGGTTTTCTTTCAGTCTTCTCATAGACTCCCCTATATTGGTTATATCAATCATATTGGAAGCCTGGCTTGCATTCACAACCAAGTAAAGCACATACTGAAGGGTATACAATGACTGCTTTGTCACATACAACAATGTTGTTGTAAAATCAAGCCAGTTGTGCACCACTGAGAAAAAGGCAAATGCAGCCATAATAGGTTTGGATTGGGGAAGAATTATTTTTGTAAATATAACCCAATAATTTGCTCCGTCAAGCATCGCAGATTCTTCAAGCTCAATAGGTATTTGCTCTATAAATGTCCTCATTATGACCATGTTGAAAAAACCAAAAGCCCCGGGTATGATATATACAAGAAAGTTATTTAAAAGCTTGAGTTTTGCCATAACAACATAGTTTGATATTACAGTGCCGCCTATAAACATCGGAAGCATATAGAAGAATAAAAACCATTTCCTCTTTGGCAGCCATCTTTTTGAAAGAGGATATGCCGCGAGCATGCATACACCTACTGAAATTACAGGTCCTGCGAGGCATCTCGCTATTGTCACAACAAATGCGCTCCTTAATAGTTTGTACTGCAATACATAAATATAATTGTTTAACGTAAAATTTCTCGGCCAAAACCAAACAGGCCCGTTTGCAAGATCATTTCCGTTGCTTAAAGACACTACCAGCACATACCAAAAAGGATATATAGTTATAAAACTCAAAATTATCATAAAAGATACATTCAGAATGTCAAAAATCCTCTCTCCTGTGCTTCCCTTTATACGTGAAGGGGATTTCTTTTTTGAAACAGCAGCCGGATTCTCACTGTATATGTTAACCGCTAAATTGTCTTTGGCATTTGTAGTATTTATATCCATGCGGTGATACCTCCTTTTCTGGTTAAATTATAGCCGTATTGTTCAGCTTCTTTGTAATATAATTTCCTGTCATAACGAGTACAAATGTAACTAAACCATTGAACAGTGCAACTGCTGAAGACAAACCGAACAGCTGTGCCCTTATGCCTTTATAGAATACCCATATATTGATCGTATCTGTAGATTCTCTTATAACCTGGTTTTGCAGATTGAACACCTGGTCAAAGTTTGTGTTCACAAGTCCGCCTAAAGAAAAGATAAGCAATATGCAGAACGTAGGAATCAGGCCTGGCAAAGTTATATATATAGCTCTATGCCATCTGTTTGCTCCATCCACTTGAGCCGCCTCATATAATTCAGGACTAATATTTGTAATTGCAGCCAAATATATTATAGTTCCCCATCCTAATTCTTTCCATATGTTTGATATAACTAAAATAGGAAGAAAATATATCTCATGCTGCATATATGAAATTCTTTCTCCACCAAAAACCGCCTGTTTGATATTATTAACAACGCCAGAAGGATCTACGCTTAAGAATATATAGAACATTCCGGCAACCGTTACCCATGATACAAAACGAGGAATATATGAAACAGTCTGCACAAATTTTTTGAAAGTTTGATTTTTGAGCTCATTTAGCAAAAGCGCAAGTATAAGAGGAAGCGGAAAACTTGTAACAAGAATAGTAAAACTATAAAATACTGTTCTTCCTGCCAGTTCCCAAAACCATCTTTCCTTTAAAAAGTAAAAGTTCCTGAAACCCACAAATTTGCTTCCCAAACCAAGCCATCCGTTATTTATATGGTAATCCTGAAATGCCATTATATTCGTGAACATAGGTATATAAGAAAATATAAAAGTCAATATTGTCGCCGGTATAAGGAAAACATAAAGTATCCAGCAAGAACGCATTCTGATGTCTTTTCTGGTTATTTCATTACTGCCCATTTTTACAGCCCCTTCTACATTTCATTGTATTTTTATATCGCATCTTCTCTCTACAGTCTTATTGTACATAAGGACAGTTTTTTTTAAAAGTATACTATTTGATTAAAAATAACTCTATTTTATAAAAAGATTTCAACAATATTCAATCATTATTTCGTCATTAACATTTACTTCTATGGGCCCAGAGCAAAAAACAGCTTTTGTATTCCCTTCCTCTTGAATACAATCAAACTCAACAGGTTTTTTATTAAATTGAGCTTTTAAATACTTGCAAAGTCCTCTTATATAAAATGATTTTAGCTCAAGCTTGTCGTTAACAATTTTTTTGTATTTAATAATCAGGCATATTTTTGAATCATCAGTCTTTTCAATATCCATAACTCCCCAGAATAAAGTGCTTAAAATGGGTAATTTTTTATATGCATTTATTGCAATGCTGCACGGACCGATAATGAACGACTTCTCATATTCGTTTGCATGAAAGCCTGATAAAGCATTCAGTATCAACCATGCTGAAGTGCAGTTCATATACCTGTCCATGAACCCCCGGCATGGCAGCCCCGTCCTTGAATCATACCACAGCGTAGTGGTCCAGGGCGTACGGTTTACGTTATTAATTACATCATCAAAATGCTTTATTGAGTTTATTCCTTCAAAATCCATACCTGCATAAATAGCCAGACAATCCAAAAAAATCATTGAATACTGAGGCCATGCCTGGAAATCATTCTTTCTTCCGGTTAATGTCCCTTGACGTGTTGCTATGTTCGGCATAAGAATATATGCTTCCTTGTTTCCATTAAACTTATATATTGCTTTAAGAGCTTTTATTATCATTTCCTGGGGAAGTATGCCCTCAAAACCCAGCAGCCTTGCAACCCATTCACCTGCAAGCTGTCCAGCAAATATCTCGTCGGAAACAGTGTTTCTATTATAATCTATTACTTTATTGAAATATTCTCCGTTCCATAAATTTAAAACACTTTTAAAAGCCCGGGCATATATGTTGTCTATTTCCTCAATTAGTTCTTGTTTTTGCAATATTTCTGCGGATTTCTTCATGACTTTCAAAGCAGCCAGCCACATTGTGCCTGTATAAACAAACAAGCCATCGTAGTGCTCAACATCCCATGAAGAACCTCCCTCGGGAACTCCGTCACCATCATTGTCAGCATTTTTAAGCCATAAATAAGCCTTCACCATGTGAGGAAACATACCTTTAAAAAATTCAATGTCTCCGGTATTCATCAAATCTCTATAGCATTGGATAATAAAAGAACACGAAAGGTCAGGCCATGACTCATCCCCGTATTCAACATCGCTGCTGCCTAATTTCCGGTAAACATTGCCGCAAAAATGAGGTATGTGTCCATCCGGAGCCTGAATTTTCGCAAATTCCTTTATCTCTGTCCTATTTATATCAGGATAAAAGAGCTGGTAAGCAGCATGTGCAATAAGCCTTTGATCCATCGTGCCAAGCGCTCCTTCCATGCCTCTGCTGGCTTCAAGGGTATATAAAATACGTTCTTTTGTTAACACTGTATTTGTGGTTAATGGTACGGTATCGTTTATTATTTTGGAAACAAGCCATTGAGGCAGATCAGTATTTTTTAAAAACAAGTGAAGCTCTTTTGTTTTCTCCAAATAGTGTTTATAATTTAAAAGCAGTTTCTCCGCTATGGTTGCAGAAGATTCAAACCTATTCTCGTAATAATGTCCGTAATCTATATATTCAAATGCTTGTTGTTTATTTGATTGAAGCGTATCTTCTTTATTTAATTGAGGAGCATAAAGCTCCATCGCTTCCTGCCTTTTTATTACTTCTTCTTTAAAAGGTTTCAAATGCGGGGTATACCAGCTCAAAGCAACAGGCAATTCAATATCCTGAGCCGGCTCAAGCCCAAAGCTCAACTGTATGGCACCTGCCGGATGAACAATGCCTTCAACACCTTTCAAAGAAATACTATCATCATAACCCTGACTATATTTTATTGCATCAAAAAATTTATGCCTGTTGGATTTGCAATCCCACACATAACTGGTAAAGTTTATGCTGTTATTTTTTAGTGTCGCCAGAGTGTAGTCTCCCAGAGAATTTTGATTTACCGCATCAACTTGCTGGTTTGTTTTGAAAACCAATCCTTGTATATTTCCATTTTTACATATCTTCTCAATATAATTCCCAGTCCTGTTAATTTTCATATTGCCTGCACATCCGCCGCAGCCAAGTATATTTTCCCATGAGCAGATTAAAGACAAATTAAGCTTCATGTTGCACTTGTTTTTGAATCTGAAAATAAACATGGCTCCGGGAATATTGGAATTATCTACATCATATGGAATAATAGGACTAAATGCTTCACATTCCATACTAACAGGCAAATCCGCAATAAAATACTTTATTTTGGCTAAAGGATAAAGCCCATCATAAATTAAATTATTCACTCCTTCACATTCATCCATTGATTTAAGCTGGAGCAGCCTAAAAATGCTTTTACCGTCAGGGAAATCACATTTTACCGCAAAAAAGCTCCCATCCATATCCGTAAAAGGATGCCCCCAGTTATTGTTAATGCAAACCGTCCCCAGCCTTCCGTCTGTCAAAAAATCTATCATACCTGTGCCTATTCCTCCAAGAGGAACTCCATCAGGATATCCTACTCTAAGATCTCCACATTTCATGCAATTTACCCTCCTATGAACCCAAAGAGCATTATACAATATAAGTCCAAAAACAAAAACACAATAATTTAATTAAATATATCCTTATCTTACTGTGTTTTTAGCCTTTATCCTCCCTGGCTCATATGCTTGATAACTACCTTGACCAATGTCCCACAATTTTCACCCTCGGATTCAAAATAAACACCACAATCTTCGCCATAATAATATTTAATCCTCTTGATTGTATTTTTAATCCCATAACCTCCATATGCGGATTCGTAAGACATATTCTGTATTTTTTCAATCTTGTCTTTAGGGATACCCATACCGTTATCTTTTACTTCAATAGCTATTTTATCTTCTATTTTGTATGCATTTATTGAAATTTCCCCATTTTTCTTTAAAGGAGCCAGTCCATGAACTACCGCATTTTCCACAATAGGCTGAAGCAGATGCTTCAATACCGGAACATCAAGCAAGTCATCCTCAATATTTGATTTAAGCTTGTGTTCATAATTATATGACCAGTTGACAATATTTATATAATCTCTTAACATATTGAGTTCGCTCCTCATCGGGATTAAATTATTTCCTTTGTTCAGAGCCACTCTGTAATATCTGGTCAAAGAATCTATAAGGTCAACAATGCTCTTGTCATTTAGTTTAAGTGCTTTCCATCTTATAACAGAAAGAGAATTGTAAAGAAGATGAGGGTTTATTCTTGATTGAAGAAGCTCGAGCTCAAGCATGCTGTTTTGGGTTTCTTTTTGAATCAATTCCCTGTATGTCTGATTTATCAACTTCAGCAATCCTATAAACTTCTTTTTTATTACAACAACTTCATCTCCATAATCAATCTGATCCATTGTTATTTCTTTCATCTCAAAATCAGCCTCCACTAAAGATATGAGGTCTTCTCTGTCTTTAATGTTATTTATAAATTTTTCAAGTGAGTTTGTTATTCTAAACGTAGTAGAAATTGAAGCAACGGCAAACAATGCCATTAAAATAATAAACATTCCAAATGTCTGCTTCATTGCCCCTAAATATTCTTTTTTTAAATAAGCTTTAGGAATAAGCACCTGCATACTTCCTGAATTTTCTATCAAGTCTTTCTCCAGAGCAATAAAAGATGAATAATCGTGATTAATTATCTCCCCAAAATTATACTTATTATCGTTTTTATAATTAATATCCAGTATGTTTCCAAAACTATCCCTATGAACTATTATAACATTATCGATTATTTTAATAGTATTAATATATCTTTCTATGTTTTCATAAGGGATATTTACTTCTAATATTACATATTTATTGATAATATTAGTCATATTTCTATAAAAAGTAATATATTTTCTCCCATAATAATCTTGTTTGGCGTTTTCTCTCCATATTATGGCATCGCTTTGCGATTTCAAAATTTTTTCAATGAGATTCTCATCATTAAGTTTGTTAATATTTGCAATATACCAGCTTTCAGGGATATTTTCATCTTTAATATAAAAATTAAAAGTGCTGAAATTCTCTTTATCAAACGAATAGTAAAGATCTCCTGTAAGATCGGCCATCCTGCTTTGAAAATTTACTACTTCTTCAGGATCCCATTCAAAAAAAGCTCTTATGCCTGAAGCAACATGTTTGTTTGCAACAATACTTTTGCTTCTGGTAATATACTTATTAATTTCAGCGTTTATAAGTTCCGAAGACGAAATTAGTATTTCCTGAGCCTTTTGTTTATACTCTTGCGTTATTTTTTCCTTCATGTAATAGTAATAAGCAATACTGCCCAATAAAAACGGGATAAAAATAATAAGCAGCATGTTTGCTATCATCTTGCTTCTTATTGAATATAACTTGAATATTTTTCTTAGTTTATGGATCCTCATCTTTTACCCCCTGCAAAAACTGAAAATCTGCACAAATTAATCTGTTTAGCCAAGGGCGTGTTGCTCTGAATTTATACGCCCTTGCAGTTGAAGCTTTAGTTCTGGCAAACAAACAAGCTGACACAACAAGTTAATTTAATTATACTTTATTTTTTACTTTAAATAAAGTTAATAGATGGCGATGAGTGCATTTACTGTATGAGCCATATCATGGAAATCAAATATCTTTGTACTTATTGTTTTCGTTATGATATAATAAGTTCTGCAACAAAAATATGACCGGGAAACAGGGGATGAAAAATGTACTTTGAAGAATATAAATCTATTCTGTATTCGGACACGCTGGTACCTGATATTTTCATAACTGAATATATGCCTTCTATGGATAGTGATTTTGTGAAGGTTTACATATACTGTCTTTTTTTGAGCAAGCATAACAAACAGATAAGCAATGACGAACTTGCCAATATTCTTATGCTTGATAAAGAAAAAATAAAGAGCGCTCTTTTATACCTTGAAAGCGTTGGAATTATCTCAAGGAAAGACACTCGCATTGTATTTTCAGATCTTAAAGAAAAAGAAATCAAAAAAATGTACCGTTTAAAAGCAACCTCTACTCCTGAAGAAGCTGCGTTTAGCTCTGAAAGAAACAAACTGCGCAACAAAACTATTTCAGCTATCAACAATGCCTTCTTTCAAGGCTTGATGCCTCCTACATGGTACACTGATATAGATTCTTGGTTCGATAAATACGGTTTTGAAGAAGATGTAATGTATGCTCTGTTTCAGCATTGCTTCGATAAGAGATGCTTAAATAAGAACTATATAATGAAAGTAGCTGATAACTGGTACAGCAAAGGTATTAAGAACTCTTTCGATCTTGACAAATATTTTATAGAATACGAGAAAGTTAACAATATCAAATTTAATATAGTAAAAAAATTAAAACTTAAAAGAATGCTTACAGAGTATGAAGAAGCTTATGTAGAAAAATGGGTGAATGAATTCGGCTATGATTTTGATATAATTGAAATAGCCCTTAAAAGAACAACCTCAACGCCAAATCCGAGCTTTGAATACATAAACTCGATAATTTCGGACTGGCATTCAAAACAACTCAAATCAAAAGATGAAATACAGGCATATGAAAAAGAATACCACAAAAATAAGAAATCAGCTTCATCGAAAAATAAAATCTCTGCAAACGGTGGTATTCCACAGCATGGTAATTTTGAACAGAGACAATATGATAAAGAGTATTTTGAAAACCTATATGAGGATGTGTGAGTATGAATTTGCATATACATAACGCAATCAAAATAGAATATGAAAAAAGGCAAAA
>Ga0308398_1001094_pt1 | contig 15311 bp, 13 predicted proteins | sample Hotspr20SampleT9_FD_202360 | JGI IMG/M metagenome (GOLD analysis project Ga0308398, IMG submission 202360) | Hot spring phototrophic mat microbial communities from Mushroom Spring, Yellowstone National Park, Wyoming, United States - 20051001_T9 ...
TGCTTTCCCTTCAAGCTGAGCTTTCCAACAAACTTCTTGAGAAACTCTCCACCCTCCAAACGGAGCCTTCCTACAAGCTTTCTGAGGGGGCTAAAAGCTCCCAATCCCTTAAGTTGGCTCTTCCCATAGGAGAATTTGCAACTCTGGAAAACCTCTTCAAAGCCCACTCAGACAAAAAGATTGCAGAACTCATGCCTTACATGTCTGAGAAGTCCCGCCAGCTTTTTGAACAGGTCCAGCTTGTTCTCAAAGGAGAGCTTGCAAGACTGTATGAACTCAAGGAGAGAGGAGAGTTAAGCTCCGCACTATGTGTAGTAGAAAAGACGGAGTCCATTATCCGCCTTCTGGAAGACCGTTTCCTCGGGCTCCTTTCCCTGTCCTCTGCAATCTTCCACAGGCTCCTTGATACAGTCCTACGCAACATTGAAAAGATTTGCGGAGATGTGATGCTTTTCTCTGGTTGGGAGTCCCTAACAGCCACTGACCTACTGAGAAAGCTATCTTCTGCGGATACCTACGACGAGTTCCTAAGAGCAACTGCCGAGCTACGGAAGAAGCTATCCACCGAACAGCAAACCTTTTTGGAGTTCCTAAAAGACATTGACCTGATACGGGAGAAGTTGCATGCCCAACAGCAAGAGAAGTTATCTGCCAAAAAGAAAGCGAACAAAAAGTCAGGCTTTCCCTCCTCCCAAGTAGTCCAGACTGCCCTAAAGTTTTTGGAGGAAAGAACCCAAGGCAGTGATGTGGTGAAGGTTTCAAGGGAGGAACTTGAGACTGCTATCTACACTGCATGGAAGAACGCCGACCCAGAGAAGGCAAACCGTAAGGCGGTTTCAGAATACATAGACAAGTATGAAGGCGTCCTATGGAAAAAACTCAACAACGGACACTACGTTCTGCTTGTTAGCTCCGATCAGGTAATCACGAGGATTAGGGACTATGTGAGGGAACTGAAGCAGGCAAAGGAAAAAGGGCAACCACACACTAATGGCAAAGGTTCCGTGGGCTCTACCGCTCAACTTTTCAATGAAAAGGACGGTAAAAGCCAACCGTCCGCTAACGGCAATAGTTCCTTGGGCTCTCAATCCAGCAATGGGAACAACGGAAACGGAAAATACGACATAGAACAAATCATCCACACCCTTGAGGAGAAAGGCAGCGTGGTAGTTCCACCACAGTTTGTGCACGAAATAGTCGGAGAACTCCGTAGAAGAGGGTTCTCTGTGAACTATTGGCCAGCTACTGGGCTTATTGAACTTGTGGGTGGAGATGATGAGATCCCATTTTAGGAGGGAACCATGCGGATGTTTAACCCTGAAGAACTGTTTTATAACTCCGTGGTGGTGGATTTAGAGACCACTGGGCTTTTTGCGGGAGAAAGCCAGATCCTCCAGCTGTGTGCCATAAAGCCCACGCCGAAAGGGCCTATGGTTCTCAACCGCTACATCTACGCCGAGGAAAACCCAGCTTACTGGGTAAACCGCATAGACCCTGAGAACCTAAAGAACTGCCCCACGGAGAGGGAAGTTCTCCAAGAGTTCTGGGCTTTTGTGCAAGACAGGGATTTCATTGTCTCCTATAACGCCGCTTTTGAAATGCACTTTTTGGAAGAAAGATCGGAACTCCACCAGCTCCCGCACGGGAACCATGCCTACATTTGCCTTATGGAGACCTTTTCAGACTTCTTTTCTACTGGCTGGAAAAAGCTTCCTGTGGCTGTCCGTAGGTGCCTTGGTATAAGACCCTCTAAATGGCACGATGCAAAAATAGACGCTTACCTCGCCCTTAGGCTCTGGGCTTTCTTTTGCTTCCTTGAGGACCCCGTGAAACTTGACCCTATTTGGGCACCCAAACTCTGGCGTGTGCGGGTTATACGCTTAAAGTGGGTTGAGGAAGGGGCAAAGACAGCCCAAAGTGATGATGATTATGAATTACCTTTTTAAGGAGGTTTAGTCATGGAGAGGAAAGCAGATTTGCAGACTGTTAAAGCCTTTTGGGACTTAATGTCCCAGCATTTTCCAGATCTCTACGTTGATTTATCGCTCTTCAATACCCTCTTTAATAGTGCAGGAGATTCCCAGCTCTTTAAAGAGGCTGTCAGGGAAAAGGTTCCTATAACGCAGGCTTACGAAAAGACCTTGGAACTCATGGATGAATATTACAATGGCAGGGACATCTTATGGAGACCTTCATTGGCTTATTTTGCAGAAAATCCAGAGGTCTTAGTTTCTATGCTTTGGGTGGATGATTTTAATCTTGAAAACAGCTTAGGCTTAACCCCTCTCTTCTATGTTCGGACGGGTTCATGCCCGTGCAAATTTCAGGCTTATTTAAAACTGAAAGAACCTGTTCCTTTGAAAAAGGCAGATTTCTTCCAGAGGGTATTGGCGGAGTTTGCAGGCGGCGGGGGTTATGGTTTTTACTTTGAACATAAGCGAATAGCAGGTTTGGCGAACGGCAGGTATGGAGATGACCCTCTTGTAGTCTTCTTTGGTCCATTTGAAAAAGGCTTTGTAGATCCGAAGTGGCTGGAGGAGCTTACTGTGGGGTTTTGGGATTCAGCTTTTAGCCAAAGTAAGGAAAGGGATATGAAAAAGAAGCTTGAAAGGTTCCTTCCGTTGTTAGAGGAACTTGAGAGTCTCCTTCCATTTTTGAAGAGACTGAAGAGGGACCATGAGGACTACTAATTGAGGAATTAGAGGATACCTTTGCTGTCGTTCTAAGGGATAATAGCTTTCATGGCACAGCGTAAGCGTAAAGGTGAAAAAGCTTTGAAGTATGCTGACCTTTTGTGGGGCGACTGGGAAAACCTCTTTTGGCGAAAAGTGCTGAACTGAGTTCAAAAATGAATTGCTTTCGTTTAGATAGTCGGTTAACTAAGTCCTCTCTTTTTGTGTCTGACTTAGTTAACCATCTAAAGAGGGTTAACTAAGTCTTTATGGATAGCCTCAATCCCAAAGTAGGGTCTCTCTTCTCCTCTTTCCCATACCGCAAAAGTCCAAGTAAAACCCTCCACGCAGAGATAGTTAGCGGGTTCTCTATCTTGACTTGGGCATACTCTGTGTTTAGCCAGATCTCCTTCTCATGCAAAGATACAGGCGGGAACCTCAAAACATCCGCAGGCAATTCTACCGCATATTTTTCATCAAATTTGCCACGCATACCAACAGTATATCAAAAATCCAAATCCTCAGGAGAAAAGTCCTCTTCCTCCTCAGACTCATAAGGTTCCTCACCCTTAACTTCAACATAAGGAAGCGGTCCAAAGGCGGTTGTCTCCTTGTTAAAGGCAAGCTTTATTAGTCCAGTGGGACCTTGTCTCTGCTTTGCCACGATAATTTCTGCCAATCCTTCCTCCTCTGGTGGTGGGTTCTTTCTATAGACCTCAGGTCTGTGGATGAAGATAATTAGGTCTGCATCCTGTTCAATCTGTCCGCTTTCTCTTAGGTCTGCCAGCTGCGGTCGTTTATCACTTCTTTGTTCTACTTGGCGAGATAGCTGGGCAAGGGCTACCACAGGAACCTCAAGTTCCTTAGCAAGGGCTTTCAGGTTTCTGGAAATTTCCGCTACTTCCTCTTGGCGAGAACTCCTCCTGTATGGCACCCCCAAAAGCTGCAAATAATCCACAAAGATTATCCCTACGCCCTTCTCTTGTTTTAGCTTTCTGCTTTTTATTCTCAGTTCTGTGGTGGAAAGGCTTGGGCTGTCGTCTATGTAGATGTCCTTTGAAGAAAGCTCCAAAGCTGCATTCACAATTTTTTCCCAATCCTCATCTCTTACAAATCCCTGTCTTATGTTCTGAAGAGGTACTCCTGAAAACATAGAAAGCATCCTCAACGCCAGCTGCTTTTTGCTCGTCTCCAAAGAAAAAATTGCCAAAGGCACCTTTTCATTCAAAGCGAGATGTAAAACTATGGAAAGCATAAAACTGCTTTTACCCATCCCAGGTCTTGCAGCAATCACCACAAGGTCTGAAGGTTGAAACCCTGCGGTTAGCCTATCAAGGTCTATAAAGCCCGAAGGCAAACCACTTGCTACCCCTTCGCTATTCCTTGCACTATCAATAAACGCTAAAGCCTCGGCAATTGCATCCTTCACGTGCGAATACTCTGCTTGGCTTTTCTGGGCTGTCTCATACCTCAGCCCGGCTTTTTCCTTCACCCTCTTTATTGCCTCAAAAAGCCTCTGTCCCTCCGCTGCCTCTTTGGCTAAGGCATAGACCCAATCCATGCTAATCCTGTCCTGTAGTCCGGACTTTTCCAAATAATCCCTCAACACCGTATCATCCCAGTCTTTGCCTTTCTCCTTCAATACCTTACAAAGCAGGGAAAACAACTGCCTATGGGCTTCAAGGTAAAAGTCCTCCTCATGAAGATATTCGAGGATAGCAGGAATGCCTTCAGGGTTCTTAAGCATAGCACCCAACACTGCCCTCTCTGCTAATTCGTCAAAGGGATACTCAAACTCCACCATGAGGTTTATTTTAGTAAATTCTGGTTAACTAACTTTTGGATAAACAGAAGAAACTTAGTTAACCCTTTTTAGCGAAAAAGTGTTCTACTGAGTAGAAAAATGAGTAATGCAAATAATTCTCATTTAGCTGGGTTAACTAAGTCTAAATTGTATGGCGATGGCTTAGTTAACTCGCAAAGGCTTTCTATGGGGTGAGAAGGCTAAAATATTGTTTATGCAAATCACAACGGAAAAGGGCAGGCTGTTAGAGGTAGCAGCAAAGCTATGTCTTCAAGAACATGGTTTTAACACCTACTTTTGGTCTGAGTGGGCATCCTAAAAGGGACCTCCTCTACAGGGCAGAATACCCTCATAAGGTATAATCATAAACAATATGAAGAACAAAAAGGAACGATTTTACCAGATCCTGAAAGACCTATTCGTGGGAGAAGCCAAAATAGAAGGGAAGGGTGGCTACATAAACCTTTTACGCATCAAATCCAAATACTACGAGAAGGTAAAGGAGGAGATAGATGAAGAGATTGTAAAAGTAAAGGCGAGATATCCAGATTTTGAAGAAGAACTCTATGACAAGCTATACACCTTTTTCAAACGATACATCTCTGAAAGCGGGGCAATCCTTTTCAATCAGACTCCCTTCCACAACAATGTTTATGAGAAGATATACACAGATGATGAAGATGCGGTGCTATTTTGGAAGACGAAAAACCTTTACTATGTGAAGACCGACAGGGTGTTTAGAAGCATGCCCGTAGAGTTTGACGGGCTTAGGTTTTTCTTTGACGCCTCGGAGATAGAGTATAAGAAGAACAACGAAAAAAGGGAAGTAATATACGAACTTCAAGGCATTGAAGATGGAGTGATATTCTTTAAAGTTAAATATCCAGAAAAAAGGAAAAAGACGAATACAGTAGAAATACGTAGGAACTTAGAGAATTCAGGGATAAGGGTCTCCGAGGAACAGCTACAAAACGCCTTTAGGATTTTTGAAAAACAGTCGGAGGTGGATTACTTCATAAACAAAAATGCAAGGGAATTTCTAAAGGAACAGTTTAAGCTTTGGCTTTATCAATACCTTGTGGATGGCACAGAAGACTGGCCAAAGGGAAGAATAGACCAACTCAACATTTTGAGAAATATAGCTTACAAGCTTATAGACCTTGTAGCCCAATTTGAAGAGGAACTTGTAAAGATATGGAACAAACCAAAGTTTGTAATAAACTCCAACTATGTCATTACCTTAGATAGAATAGCCAAGCACGGCGAAAAGGGCTTGGAAGTTATAAGGAAAATCCTCAATCATCCAAACTTGCAAGAACAAATAATGGAGTGGAAAGAGTTAGGCATAGTGGATGACAGCTTTAGTGTGGAAGAGGTTCTGGAAAAAGATGGGCTATCAGAGGAATATCAGTTTTTGCCTGTTGATACTGCATACTTCAAAGATTTAGAACCTGAGATAATTGGGCTTTTTGATAACTTAGACCAAGCTTTGGATGGATGGCTTATAAAGAGTGAGAATTATCAGGCATTGAATACTATCCTAAATAAGTTTGCTGGTAAGATAAAAGTAATCTACATAGATCCACCCTATAACACAGGAAGCGATGAGTTTTTGTATGAAGATAAACACCGCCATTCTTCTTGGCTTACAATGATGGAAAATAGATTAAGTTTGGCAAGAGGATTATTGAGCGATGATGGAGTCATTTTTATAAGCATAGGAGATACGCTTAGATCTCAAGTTAGAATAAACTCTGCATCACGTTTGCAAATTCTATGTAATCAAATCTTTGGTGAGGATAACCTTATAGCAACTCTTGTCAGAAAAAGTGGGATAGCACCAAGACAGGACATAAGACACATAGCTAATTCTCATGATTATGTATTATGCTATGCAAAGAATATAGACCGTGCTAAAATAAACCGAAGGAGTGCCAATATCTCAAGACTAAAATACCGGGATGAGCATTTTAATGAAAGGGGATATTTTAGTTTAAATCAATTAGACAGAGGTAGCATTCAATACTCTGAAAGCTTAGATTATCCTATAATTGTTGAAAAAGGAACGATTATTGAAATTTTTGATGGTATAACATTCAAAAAGCTACCAGCTCCAGAAAGAATAGAAATCTGGCCTGGTGGCGATCCTAACGACAAAAGATGGATTTTTAGGTGGTCAGAAGAAAAAGTAAGGTGGGGTATAGAAAATGATTTCATTGTTTTTAAAAAAGATAGGAAAGGTAAATGGAAAGTTTACTACAAGGAGTATGAACTCGTTGACAATGAAGGTCGGCCGAGAGAAAGAACTAATCCTTACGATACATTAATTTTAGAATTTCCTAATGAGCTTGGGACCTATGAAATTGACCACTTGTTTAACGGAAGGGTTTTTGAATATCCCAAACCATCAGAGTTAATAAAGCATTTATTAAAAATAGGATCTTGCAAGGATTCTTTAATTCTTGACTTCTTCGCTGGTTCTGGCACGACTGCACACGCAGTTATGAAGTTAAACAAAGAAGATGGAGGCAATAGAAAGTTTATTCTTGTAGAGATGGCAGATTATTTTGAAACTGTTATATTACCAAGAATTAAAAAAGTTGCCTATTCTTTTAACTGGGAAGATGGGAAACCACAAGATACCGATGGATTAGGAGTTTTCTTTAAATACTACGAACTTGAACAGTTTGAAGACACTCTTGCCAAAGTGGTTTATGAGGACTTAGATCCCTTATTCATCACTGGAAGGAGCATATATGAGCAGTATATCTTTATGAGAGATAAGAGGATGTCAGATGCCCTGGAGCTGGATTATGAAAAAGGCAATGTGAGAATGGATTTAAGCAAGCTGTATGACAACATAGACATAGCAGAAACTCTCTCTAATGTTTTGGGCAAGTGGATAAAGAGAATAACCAAAGATAGCGTAGAGTTTGAGGATGGGACTTCAGTTAGCTTAGCCCAACTTGACTATAAACCAATAAAACCTTTGATTTGGTGGTGAAAATGCCTCGTGATACCATGCCTGAGCAAAACTTACACCTAAAAACAATATTAGACACTTTGGAGGCTGTTCCCGACGAGTGGTATGCTATTGACCTTTCCGCATTCTCAAGTAAAAAGAAACTTTTTGACTATCAAGAGTCCGCTTTAAGAAATGCCATAAAAGGGCTTTACTACTTTTACGGCAAATATGGAGGCAGCAAGGAGGAGTTTTTTAAGTATGTTTATGGAAATATCCTACCTGAAGCTTTCCCTGTAAATGAAAGGCTTGTAGATCTTTACCAAGAGGGTGGATTTGAGGTTTATGGAAAAGAACTCCCTTACTATCAGATAATCAACCGTATGGGTTTTTGGATGGCTACGGGTTCTGGAAAAACTCTTGTGATAGTGAAGCTTATTGAACTGTTAAGTAATCTTATGAAGCTTGGGCTTATTCCACAAAAGGATATTCTGTTTCTAACGCACAGGGATGATTTGATAGGGCAGTTCAAAAGGCATGTGGAGGAGTTCAACGAGGGGAGGATGCCCAGTGAAAAGCTTATGCTTTATGAACTAAAGGAGTATGGAAAGTTAAAAACCAACCTTTACAATCCTACGGGCATTCCTGTGTTTTACTACAGGGCAGACCTTTTTGACACAGAACAAAGCGAAAGGAGGATAGATTTCAGGAACTATCTAAATGATGGAAACTGGTATTTGATTTTGGACGAAGCCCACAAGGGAGACAGAGGAGAAAGTAAAAGACAGGCGATCTTCAACATACTTTGTAAGAATGGCTTTAGGTTTGACTTCTCGGCCACCTTCACAGAGAAGATTGACTTTATCACCTGTGCATATGAGTTCAACTTGGCAGAGTTTGTCAGACGAGGCTATGGCAAACACATATATGTATCAAGCGAAGCCCTAAGGAGTTTTAGCAGAAAGGAAGACTTCGCTCCAGAGGAAAAGCAAAAGATACTTTTGAAAATCTTTATTCTCCTTACAGGTCTTATAAAAGCAAGGGAAAAGGTAAAAGACAAGGTTCACTACCATAAGCCCTTGCTTTTGGTGTTGGTCCATTCTGTCAATACTGAGGACTCAGACATGGAACTGTTTTTTAGAGAACTTGCTACTATATCGGAGGGAGAGGTGCAGGACAGCCACTTTCAGAGGGCAAAGAACGAACTAATCCAAGAGTTGGAAAACGCAAACTTTCAATTTGAAAGCGTAAGTCTTAGCAGAGAGTTTTTAGCCCTACTGAGGGAGATAACCTTTGAAGACGTGCTTCAAAGTGTGTTTAACTCCAAAAGCACTGGAACCATAGAAGTTGTTCAAATGCCGCAAAATAAACAAGAACTACTTTTCAAGCTAAAGTCTGGAGACAGACCCTTTGCCCTGATGAAGATAGGAGATATAACCCGGTGGTTAAAGGAAAAGCTGGAAGGGTATGAGGTAGTTGAGAGGTTTGAAGACGAAAGCGTATTTGCAAGGCTGAACGAGGATGAAGACATAAACATTCTAATGGGTTCCCGTACCTTTTATGAGGGATGGGACTCTAACCGTCCTAATGTGATAGCCTTTATAAACATAGGAACGGAAAAAGATGCCAAAAAGTTTGTGCTTCAAAGCATAGGCAGAGGAGTGAGGATTGAACCTTTTAAGAACGTCAGGAGAAGGCTGGAAATCTTATACATAAACTCTCAGGTAGATGAAAAAGCATACGAGCAGGTGGAAGCTTGGATCACTCCGATAGAAAGTCTCTTTGTGTTTGGCACAAAGGCAAACAATTTGGAAACCATACTGGACATACTGAGAACGCAACGGGAAGAGGAAGTAAAGCTTGGAGACCTTTTTGAGATAAACCCTGAAGTTCAAGGAAAGCTGTTATTGGTTCCAGAGTATGAAGAGTCAGAGTTAATGCTTATAGACAGCAATCGCAATCACCCATATCTACTAAATCCTGAAGACAGAGAGATTGCCAGAGAGTTGCTTAATTTTGACGACCAGGTTCTGGTTTGCATGTTTGATGCCAATCCGAGGGTTTTAGCCAAGCTTAAAAGGGACTTTGATGCTTTGGTGCGTGAAGAACCTAATGCAAGGAAAATAGGCATCCCTAAAGTTGTTCTCAACAGGCTTTTGGGATACTTTTCCACGAAATTCTACCAAGCATCTTCTTTTAGAGAACTGGACAGAGAGGACATAATACACTTTAGGGAAATAAGGATAAGGAGATCTCAGCTGAATTCTATTAGGGAAAAAATTGAAAGAGTTAGGGCATATAGAGATGTGGAAAGGTTAACAGAGGAATTGTTTAATAAGGTAATAAGTAGAGAGATAACAAAGGAAGAATTTTATAGAGAGTCCTCTAAACTTCCGAAGAAAGAAGAAACCACAGAAGGACTTATAATCCGATACTTAGCCACTCACTACTATATTCCCATAGTCCTCACACAGCAAGAGACTATTGACTATATCATGCATGTTATAAAAACACGAAGCGAAAGAGAGTTTATAGATGAACTCTCCAATAAGCTTAAAAGCAACCCACATCTTTTTGACTGTGATTGGTGGCTGTTTTCAAAGATTGATGAAACCTTGGACAAGGTGTATATACCCTATTACAGCGAAAACTCAAGCGGGATAGCAAAGTTTAAGCCTGACTTCATCTTTTGGTTTAGGAAAGGATGTAAATACCTTATACTCTTTCTTGACCCTAAAGGCACTGAGCATGCAGCCAATTACAGAAAGATAGATGGGTATAGCAGGCTTTTTGAAGAAAATGGTGAACCTAAAACCTTTACATATGAGGAAGAGTGCGGGAAAATGGAAGTCAGGGTAATGCTGAGATTTTGGAACAAAAGCTTGCGTGGAGTGCCAGACGCATACCTTATTTACTATGTATCGGATTTAGACAAGTTGGCGGAAGAGGTGAGAAGATTGCTTTCCTAACCTTTTTGTGTCCCTCTTTGATAACTTCTATCCAGTTAACTAAGTTCTAAGGTGATCTCCTCTCCCACCTATAGAGGTGGGAGCTTCCCCCTTCACCGAGGGCAGTGCCCTCTCCAGAGGCGTAAGTTCGGACCGATCCAGCCCTACGATGCATCAGCATCAAGTATATTATACCACAATTCATCTCCACCTTATAGAAGGTGGAGCCTTCTTGTGGTAGTATGGTAAATAAAGCTACTTAGTTAACCGAAGGCTATTCTAAAAAGTTCCTCATCAAGATGTTCCTCAACACGGTTAACTAAGTTTGTGCTTTTTGCATAAGAGTTAGTTAACCGTCTACTGTGGTTAACTAAGTGTCTTTTCCTTGTGTATAGATTAGTTAACCTGCCAAGCATGAAATGAAGGAAGGTTTGGAGATCTTTCTTCTCTAAACAAGATAGGTAAAACAGGGGCAAGATGCCCCTGCCGAGGGTCTATTCACTTGCATATATTTTCCACTTTAAAGTCTACAAGCTTGTTATCTCTTGTTATGATAATCTCTCCATTGCAAGGAAGTTGTGGATTGGGAATTCTACAATCAATTCTGTATCCACTGTAAAGGCTTGTCATTCTTCCGTAGGACCTGCAGTTGGTATATAGCTGCATGGCGGTTCTCTGGTCTATCCTATCCACAGTTATGACCTTGTAATCGTCTGAACGACCTACAGGTTGAATATCGTTTTGGCAAACTCTGAAGTTATCCACCGTAGTGTATCCTGGACCTCTTGTGATTAGGGCTACAAGATCACATCCACCATCTGGATACATATAGATGGTTTCGTATTGCATCTGTCCAATTGCTTGCATAGAGGGCATTTTAGAACTTGCGGTCATCTTTATCATAGAGATAAGTGCATCATTTTGGGCTGGTGTGGGTTGGCTTACCCTTGTTTGTGCTTGAGCATCCAGCCTTTTGTCTAAACTCGGCTTAACATAATGAACATAGGGAATTATGAATGATTGAATATCAGATGCACTTCTTTCTGCGGTGGTGCGAACCATAAACTTCTCAGGACCATCGCAATAATATGTAGTTCTGGTTATCGCCCCAAGCCAGTAGTTTACCGCTCCTAAATTAGGTGATAGGTCTGTGGTTAGCAACCTTGCTATAAAGTCCTTAAAGTCCTGCCCATATGCGGTTCTAAAAGTTCCTCCTTTTTGATAGCAATAGCTTGCAAGCATTCTTAAGACATCAGAGTTTAGAGGATGGCAGTTGTTATTGATGGTGTTTTTTATCTTGTAAGAACCGTCGGGTAGGTTTTGGAGTTTTACACCATTTGATTGCAAGAACTCTATAAGGTTTGTGCTTGCCTTTATCTTATCCGCCCATTCCAATTCAAAAGAAGTTACTCTCGGTTCAGGTTGATGCTTTGCAACCTGAATAAAACAAGACTCCAACCATTGATTTTGGCTTGGATAACGATAGCCTATAAACCTGCCTCTCTGAATAAAGAAAACTTCTATCCCATCCTTTTCACAAAGGGTAGAGGGTGCAACGAAGCCCGCAACATCTCCTAAAGCTGCTCCGAATATTCCCTTTAAAATACCTCCAGCCCCAGCCCCCGTCTCTGCAGGCGTTTTTTCCTCTATCACATATTCGCCTCCAAAACCTTCTACTTGCTTGTATTTCACAAGGTATGCCTTCCCACCAAAAGCAGAACAGTATTCAATGGATCTACCCGCATCAACACCCGAAGTTCCAACGATAATTATCGTCTCTGTTTCTGAAGGGCTTAAGAATAAAAACTGTTTTTTACCAGAAAACAGCAGTTCCCTAAACGATGTTTGCTTTTGCACGCTTTCCTGCCCAGAACTTGAAAGGGCTAAGGCTAAGCTAAGAATGGTTAGCAAGGACTTCTTCATTTCCGAACCTCCTTTGTTTTTGGTTTTAAAAAGGTCCCCCATGGGGACCTCCTCTTATACCTCCCATTCACCGGAAGGCACCAAAGCCGCACCCTCCACCTCTCTATTATACAGATAGGTGTGGGCACGCAAAGGAGTGTGGTCCTCAAGAACCACCTCAATAAGCTCCCTCCTGAAGAGGAAAGGAGAACCTTCCACCCAGTCAAGCTCCCTAAGAAGCCCTTCTGGGATTTCATAGACCTCTCCACCCACTACCCCATCTCCGGGAACCATCCCAGGGTAGGCGCCGAGGTCATAAAGGGCAAAGCCCCTTGCCAAGGCACGTCCTAAGAAAGGACAGCCCTTTAGAAGGCTGTGCCTTGATCCACCCCTTTTAAGGGTGCCGTAGACGAAGAGGTAAGCCATTAAGCCACCTCCTCGCAATAAGAGGCCAAAAGACCCCTCAGAGAAAGCCCTCCCTTGTTAGGAAGGCTCCCTTTCTTGTTTTCCTCCCTAACTGCTACCATACCTTTATATACTATAACCCACCTTTTTGGCAGTTTCTGACAACCTACCAACTGACTTTCCTTGAAAGCAACAGCCCATCGTATTCTATCCATTCCTTTGGAGGTTTTGGACTAAAGAAAGGTTCCTTGTCTTCCTCAAAAAGTGTTAGAAGCCGTGCCCTTTCTCCTCTGTATCGGAATAAGCCCTCAAGTAGTCCGTCTTCTGCTAAAAGCTTTTCATATTGCCATCTTTTGAGTTTTAGCTGGTTTATATCCTCTACAAACTTCTTCACCTTTGGTGCACCCACGATACCTTTATAACTCTCACTGAACCGCCCATTAACAAATAGCAAAGCTTTTGTGCCCTGAAGCTGGATTTCAAATGGATGCGTAAATTCTGGAAGAATGTTTTTCTTTCCCTCTGCATCCTCTGTGGCAAGCCTAAAGTGTAGGACTACTCTTTTGTGTTCCGAGTGAATGAATTCCTTGACCGCCTTATAAAACTCTTCCTTCTCCATAAAGCCCTTCTCATATACCCATATCCCATTTTCCCAAACTGCGTATCCGCCGCCATGAGGAAACATCTCCCAACACCTGTCAAATAGCTTGTCGCTAACAATAGCCCCCTCTGGCTTATAGATGATTACACACATCTTGGCACCTCCTTCAGATTTCATTTTAGTATGCACATCTCATCTAAAGCCCATATTGGTGAAAGGAGTGCGGGATAGAGAAAAAGGAACGGTTAGTTCTTTTAGAAGTTGGGACAATCCAAAGAGGAATTTTTCAAAGCGGGTTCAAGATCGGCTGAGTTCTATTTCCTCAAGTTCATAAAGGATGTCTTGGATTTCCATAGGACTTATTTCAAGCAAATCGGATGCGTAGCTGGTGGTTATGAATTCATGCTTTACCGCAGTCAGGACGAGTTCCCACAAGACCTTAGAAACTTTCCAAGGCACAGAAGGACTTGGTTCTCCAAAAAGCTTTATTTCCAAATTCCACAGGTTTGCCCTTAGCAATCTGTTTAGGTCCTTTTTGTCAATTTCGCCAAGTTCGTGAAGGCGGGATATAAGGGTCTCATAGCTAACGCCAAAGGTGCGCCTTAAACTTATCAAAGCCCACACGTCGGTTAGGTTGTGGTGTTGCCTTACGAGCCTTTTAACAAGACTTTCTGGCATTAAAAAATGAGCCACAAAACGCTCGCTAAAGTCATCCCTTTGTCCATCTTTATTCAGATGGACCTTGTCTTTTCTTTGAAGGATGTGGGCATACTCATAGGCGATAAGCTGGTTTTGGTAAGGGTTATCGGAATTAACCAATATGAACGCAGAGAAGTTTTCATCATAAACCATTGCAGAGGAGAGTTCCCTGCCTAAAGGTAGCCTAATAACTGGAATGCGGATGTCTTCTAAGAGTTCTCCTAAGTTTGACACTATGCTATCTCCCAAGCCCAAACGAGCCCTTTCTGCCTCCGCTACCTCTTTGGCTTGTTTCTCTATGGACTCTTGGTTTAGAGTGTAGTAAGGAATTTCAGGCTTTGGAAATCCCAGCTTTTGTCTAAGCTTTACTATCTCCCTGCACAGAAAAATAAAGCGGTGAACCTGACTTATGGTTTCAGGAAGGAGAGAGAGTTCTTTAGCTTTATCAAGGAGAAGGTTAAAGACCTCTCCTTTAAGCTTTTCTATCCCGTAGAAATAGCTAACGAAAACTCCATAAAGCTTGGCAAGTTTTCTTAGAAGACTAAGTGGCGGGTTTTGTCTCCCACTTTCAAAAAGAGAAAGTTCATCCGTGGTAATTCCAAGCTTTTGAGAGACTTCTTCTGGCGTGTAGCCTGCCGTTTCCCGTGCTTGTCTTAGCCTTTGTCCTATAATTTCCAGAGTATTCATGTAGGCACTTACCTCAAAGCTATAAATCTGTTATAACAAATCTAAACTTAACCCAAGCCTTTTCAAGTCGGAATCTTTTAGCCTAAAGCGTGCCATATGTGCCATATCTATAACAATCCGTTTTAGTTCCTCTACGCTACGGATTAATCCTCTGTTAAACGCTTTCTCTAATATTTCCACAGTTCCAACAACCTTTACACCCTTTTGCTCTGCAACCTTCTTCAAATATTTATCATCAGTTATTAACACCAAATTCCTTTCCTTAGCTACAGCCAAAAGGGAAGCATCCGCTCCCTCTTCAAATTCCTCGTGATTAATTCTTAAGTTTCTTATCAAACTTTGCTCTTCTTCTGTTAGTTCATCCACAACCTTAAGCCATAAGTGTAGCTCATTTAGGACCGTCCGCAACTCTGGATATTTTTCGGACCCTCGTTCAATCTCTTCTATCACATCGGAGGTAGTTAATAAACCTGCGTGAAATATGGTCTTTAGCAAGTTCAAATGCCCAGCACGGGCAAAGTTTGATAATGTAGAACTATCTACTATGAAGCGTATTTCGCTCATGCGTGTGGTTTTTTAGTATAACCTCAACCTAAAGCAATCCATTCACAATCGTAATAACCGAAAATTT
>Ga0308398_1001095_pt1 | contig 15306 bp, 9 predicted proteins | sample Hotspr20SampleT9_FD_202360 | JGI IMG/M metagenome (GOLD analysis project Ga0308398, IMG submission 202360) | Hot spring phototrophic mat microbial communities from Mushroom Spring, Yellowstone National Park, Wyoming, United States - 20051001_T9 ...
TGGCACACTGACCGCGCTTATCCAGGCCGAGCGCTATCCTGACCCGCCGAGTGATCGCCGGCGTTGTGCGGCGTGTGAGTTTAGGCGCTTCTGTAATGACATCTGACGCTGGCGAAAACCTGCCGGGCTTTCCAGCAGAAATCGGTTTTCGCCAAATGCCTTGATCGGTCGGACTTGTGCTACAATACGCATCGCACAGAAGGGCCGCTACAGCCCTCGAAAGCGCTGCGTAGGTCTTAGATCACCTAACAGCGCACTTCGACGGGGTGCGTTGCGATACCTAACGACCGTTCGAGGTCACTGAAACTCTTACATCAGACTGCGCCAACATGAGCGCGAAGCGGTTGCGATACCTAACGACCGTTCGAGGTCACTGAAACCGCGCAAAGGGCTGGTCAGGCCCTGAGTGCTAACTCGTTGCGATACCTAACGACCGTTCGAGGTCACTGAAACGGCGGAGACCCATCCACGCAGCAAGGCTGCCCGCTGTTGCGATACCTAACGACCGTTCGAGGTCACTGAAACAGAATACACATCCTCGGCGTCACTGTCGCCGACAGGTTGCGATACCTAACGACCGTTCGAGGTCACTGAAACTCCTGCGCGACCAGCCCAGGCGCGGCATCGCCCGCGGTTGCGATACCTAACGACCGTTCGAGGTCACTGAAACTTGCGCAGGCCGAAGTAGCCCGCCGCCAAGGCAGAAGGTTGCGATACCTAACGACCGTTCGAGGTCACTGAAACTGTAAATGCTCGTGCGATACGCAAGCCACTTGTGCAGTTGCGATACCTAACGACCGTTCGAGGTCACTGAAACTCACGGCGAACGAGCGCGTTTCCTGCTCCTGCTCCTGTTGCGATACCTAACGACCGTTCGAGGTCACTGAAACGCTGCATAAAGCAGGTTGGCAATAAACGCCTCTCGCGTTGCGATACCTAACGACCGTTCGAGGTCACTGAAACTTTGAGTGCGACACGCACACGATGTCGCCTTCACTGTTGCGATACCTAACGACCGTTCGAGGTCACTGAAACGGGTTATCGCGGAGCATATTTAGGGCGGATTGCACAGTTGCGATACCTAACGACCGTTCGAGGTCACTGAAACCTCACTCTCAATGGCTGCTCAGGATCGGGAGATGAGTTGCGATACCTAACGACCGTTCGAGGTCACTGAAACGGGGCTGCCAGCGAACGACACTGATGGCTAAACTGCGTTGCGATACTTAACGACCGTTCGAGATCGCTAAAACTTTGCCATTTGCAACCAACTATTCGCAATTAACCAGTTGCGATACCTAACGACCGTTCGAGGTCACTGAAACCAGAGCTCGGCGAGAGCAGCGAGATCGCCGATCTCCGTTGCGATACCTAACGACCGTTCGAGGTCACTAAAACTGCCCCGTCGCGCAACACGACCTGCGTGGTGAACAGCAAGTTGCGATACCTAACGACCGTTCGAGGTCACTGAAACGGGGATAGCCAGCCCGAAAGCTAGCTACGACTAGCTCGGTTGCGATACCTAACGAACGTCAGTTCGGATTTACATAAAGGGTGCACTCAGTGATTCTCACGCGGAGACGCGGAGAACGCAGGAGAAAGCATTTCTGGCCGCCTAGCAGGGGAACTTCTAGGAAATCGCATTTCGCCTACTGGTGAATACATCAACCTGGGTGAGAGAACCATGTACCACGTACAAGTTGACTCAGTGATTTTATTGCGTTCTCTCGCTGCGAGAACTGCGATATGTATAAATCTCCGCGACTCCGCGTCTTCGCGCGAGGAGCGGAAGGCGAAGTTAATCCGAACTCACGTTAACGACCGTTCGAGGTCACTGAAACCCACATACTTCCTGCGTTTTGCCGCTGGAATACGGTTGCGATACCTAACGACCGTTCGAGGTCACTGAAACTTGGTAATCCAGGGGAGGTGGTAAGGCCACATAATCTGTTGCGATACCTAACGACCGTTCGAGGTCACTGAAACTTTCCAGGAATGGGAATGGTAAGAGTTTATGCGTCGTTGCGATACCTAACGACCGTTCGAGGTCACTGAAACACGCTTGCAACGCGGTCGCAGTATTCCAGCGTCGAGTTGCGATACCTAACGACCGTTCGAGGTCACTGAAACAGCAGGTCAAACAGCGCTTCGCCGCGCTCTGGCAGCGTTGCGATACCTAACGACCGTTCGAGGTCACTGAAACCGTTAGGCGACCCGCGTGCAGCGGATGGTCTTCAGCTGTTGCGATACCTAACGACCGTTCGAGTTCACTGAAACCGCGCTGAGCGGCAGCTTCGCCGTACTGACCCGGCGCGTTGCGATACCTAACGACCGTTCGAGGTCACTGAAACATGTTGTCCACGAACCACGACGCATGACGCGATAGAAGTTGCGATACCTAACGACCGTTCGAGGTCACTGAAACGCGCTCGCGTGCAAACGCTTGCTCAAGCTCGCGCGAATGTTGCGATACCTAACGACCGTTCGAGGTCACTGAAACTGTATGCGCACCAGCCGCGCGGGAGGCTGGGATCGGTTGCGATACCTAACGACCGTTCGAGATCGCTAAAACTTTGCCATTCGCAACCAACTATTCGCAATTAACCAGTTGCGATACCTAACGACCGTAGTTCGGCGCGCTCAGCAGCGCCCGCTGCCGAAATTGCGCCAGAGGGACGTTTCTGGGACGCTCAAACCCTATCATGAGGGTGAATCTCGATACCGGAGTGATCAAGATGCGTTTGATTTATGTCACCCTCAGCCTCACTCTGCTGGCGGCCTGCGCGCCAGCCACATCGCCCGCGAGTGCGCCAACCGACAGTCCGCCCATCCCCTCGCCCGCGCTCACGCCTGCTGCGCAAGTTGTGGCGGCTACGTTAGCGGCCTCGCCCACTGCGCAGGTTGTGGCAGCTACGCCAGCAGCCTCACCAACTGCTGCGCCCACCGACCCCGCGCCGCAACCTTCGCCGACTCCCGCCCTCGCCCCGACTGCACCGGCGCCGGCCGCCGGCGCTTGCCAGAACCGCTACTACCCGGTCGCGCAGGGCGCCTCCTGGACCTACCGGCTGAGCGGCGCCGTCAGCGACACGTTCACCCGCGCCATCATCGGCGTTCGCGCCGATGGCTTCGACGATCAGGATACCTTCAACACCGGCGTGACCCGGCGCGGCGGCTGGGCTTGTCGGCGAGGCGACCTGATCAGCCTGACGCCGAACGCCGGCGCGTTCGTGGCCACTGGTGAGACGCAGACCGACTTCACCGTTGAGCTGAACGAAGGCGTGACGCTGCCGGCTGACCCCCAGCCCGGCGCGACGTGGACGCAGAAGATCGTCTACAGCGGCCAGTTCAACATGGGTGGCATGACCGTCCAGGGGCGCAGCACGCTGAACGCATCGTGCGAAGCAATCGGCACAGAAGCGGTGCGTGTGCCGGCTGGATCGTTCGAGGCGCTGCGCATTGATTGCACGTTCAAATTCGACATGGCCTTTCTGGGGAACCTGGCGTTCAACTTATCCACCACCAGCAGTGAGAGCATCTGGTATGCGCAGGGGGTGGGGATGGTCAAATCGCGCCAGACCGGCGAGATGGGCGCGGCTGAGATCGCCCTGCTGTCGTATGCGCTACCATAAGGGGTGCAGCAAGCGCGCGCATTTGAGAGTAGGGAAGTGGTGCTCCTATCTCGAAAGGATGGGGTTGCCTCCATTGGTGAGCGCACTCCAACGCATCCCGGAGTGCTCAACTTTGGGATGATTTGACTCGTCAGGTGATCTAAAACCGCCGAGACGCTGAGGGCGCAAAGGTCTTTTATTCTCTGCGATCTCGGCGCCTCTGCGGTGCGTTCTTTGCTCTTTCCCCACTTGCAGGGAAAGAGGGGGCGCTTAGCATGACAGCCTAGGTGGACTTTCACTCCGGACTGGAACACTCCCCGCACATTGGGAGTGCTTAACTTCAGAGTGATTTGGCTCATCAGATGTCTGAACCGCCGAGACGCCGAGGACGCAGAGGTCTTTTAGGTTTTCCTCTCCGCGATCTCAGCGCCTCTGCGGTGCGTTCTTTGCTCTTTCCCCGCTTGCAGGGAAAGAGGGGGCGCTTAGCATGCCAGCTTGGGCGGACTTTCACTCCGAACCGGAACACTCCCCGCGCATTCCATCACGCTGTGTGGAAGGTATAATCCATAGGCTGTTTGCCCAGAAGGACAAGGACTGGCCGGCGCAGCGCGCGCCGGCCCTCTGTATCCGTGAGTAGGTCCAACGACCGATGGGCGGCTGAGCAAGGAGTCCAAGCGTCATGACAAACGAGATCGCACTGAAAGCTGAGATCCGCACCGCCGTGGGCGGCGGCGTGAACGCCCTTCGTCGCGCCGGCAAGGTGCCGGCGGTCGTGTATGGCCGGCACGTGCAGAGCTTCCCAGTACAGGTGGACGCTCGTGAGGTGTCCGGCGTCCTGCGCAAGGCAGGGCGCAACACGCTGATCGTGCTGAACATCGCCGGCAAGGATGCGCCGCAGATGGTGCTGGTGCGCGACGTGCAGCGCCATCCTATCCGCCATACGATTCAGCACATAGACTTCTACGCCGTCTCGATGACCGAGAAGATCTCGGCGACCATCCGAGTGGTGTGCGTGGGCGAGCCTGACGACGTGCGCGCCGGCCTCGGCGTGCTGCTCCAGGAGCGCGACACCTTGGAGATCGAATGTCTGCCCGCCGATCTCATCGAATCTGTCACGATTGACGTGAGCAAGATGAAGATAGACGACGTCGTGCGGGTCAAGGATGTGATCGTCCCGCCCGGCATCACCGTGCTCGACGACCCAGAGGCCGAGGTGGTGCGCGTGACGCGCGTGGTGGAGGCCAAGGAGGAGGAAACCGTCGTTGAGCCGGGCGAGGTGGAGGTGATCGAGAAGGGCAAGAAGGAGGCGGCTGAGGAAGAGGAAGCATCCTAATGGCTACTGGCCGGTCGCAAGTTGCGAGATGGTCGCTTTGGGTGGCGACCATCTTCTGCTTAGTAATGGGCTGCGGGCCGGCGCCGACCCCCGAGCCAACGCCGCTGCAATTCCCCCTCCAATCGCCGATTGACCCGACCCCGACGCGCGCGCCAGCGGAGACGCCCACAAACCCGCCGTCGCCGACGGCCACGCCGATTGCAGCTTCCCCGACGCCTCCCGCGGACCAGCCCGAGCGTGAGCTAACGCCCACGCCCGACATGCTCGCCACGTCGGCCTCGGTGATCGCCACGCTGACCGCGCAGGCCATCCCGCCCACCTTCCCGCCGACGGCCACCCCGCGCCGCCGGCCAGTGGGCAGCGGCGCGGGCGCAGTGACCCGCGCGCCCACCCGCACGCCAAGCCCAGGGGGCATTGCATTAATCACGCTCAGCGAACGGGTGTATGCTGGGTCTGCTGGCACGCTGACCATCCGGACTCGGCCACAGGCGACCTGCACTGTTCAGATCGCCCGCCTGGATGCCAGCGGTGGCCGCCGGGTGACCGCGATCGACGGCGCGACGCGGCAAGCCGGCGACGACGGGGTGATCGCCTGGATCTGGTCAGTAGCGGCGGATGAACCCGCCGGCCCGGCCACGGTGCTGGTCACCTGCGCCGGCGTCGGCGCAGCAGAATACGCGATTGAGATCGTCCAATGACGCATGACGAACTGGATAGCGCCAGGATTCGGGCTGACTTCCCGATCCTCAGCCAGTCGCTGAACGGCAGACCGCTGGTCTTCCTGGACAGCGCGGCCTCCGCTCAAAAGCCATTGCACGTGTTGCGGGCGATGGAGGAGGTGTATCGCTGCGCGTATGCCAACGTACACCGCGGCGTTTACCGCCTGAGCGAACTGGCCACCGAGCGCTACGACCAGGCGCGCGCCAAGATCGCGCGCTTCATCGGCGCGCCCGACCCAGCCTGCATCGTCTTCACCCGCAACGCCACCGAGGCGCTCAACCTGCTGGCCTATGCGTATGCCCGTCACTTCCTGAAGCCGGGGGACGAGGTCCTCATTACTGAGCTGGAGCATCACGCCAATTTTGTGCCCTGGCAGGTGCTGGCGCGGGAGCGCGGCATCACCCTCAAGTTCATCCCCATCTCGCCGGAGGACGGGACGTTGCGCTTGGAGGCGCTGGACGAGTTGCTCACCGAGCGCACCTGCCTGGTGAGCTTCGCCCACGTCTCGAATGTGCTTGGCACGATCACCGATCCCGTTCCCCTCATCCAGCGCGCGCATCAGGCCGGCGCGAAAGTGATCGTGGACGCTTCGCAGTCGGTGCCGCACATGCCGGTGAACGTGGCGAAGATGGATTGTGACTTCCTGGTCTTCTCCGGCCACAAGATGTTGGGCCCGACCGGCATCGGCGTGCTCTACGGCAAGTATGACCTGCTGGAGGCCATGCCGCCCTTCCTCACCGGCGGCGACATGATCAGCGCGGTGGACTTCGACGGCCCGCGCTGGAACGATGTCCCCTTGAAGTTCGAGGCCGGCACGCCGGCCTTCGTCGAAGCGATCGGCCTGGGCGCAGCCGTAGATTACCTGAGCGCGCTGGGGATGCCGGCCGTGCGCCAGCATGAGCAAGCACTGACCGCGTATGCGCTGGAGCGGCTGAGCGAGGTGCCCGGCGTGCGGATCATCGGCCCAACCGATCCGCGCATTCGCGGCGGGGTGGTGACCTTCACCCTGGACCGCATACATCCCCACGACCTGGCGACCCTGCTCGATGCCGAAGGGGTGGCGATCCGCGCCGGCCATCACTGCGCCCAGCCATTGCATATTCGCCTGGGCCTGAGCGCGACAGCCCGCGCCAGCTTTTACATCTACAATGAGGCTGCCGACGTGGACGCCCTCGTCGAGGCCCTTTACAAGGCCAAGCAAGCCCTGCGGCGCTGATCGCCGACCATGCAGGACCTATACCGCGAACACATCCTCGATCACTACGAGAACCCGCGCTATCACGGCGCGCTGGCGCAGCCCGACTTCAGCCATGAGGAGAGCAACCCCCTGTGCGGCGATCGGATTCGGATTGACGTCAAGATCGGCCACCAGGACGGGCGAGACCTGATCGCGGACGCGGCATTTACGGGCGAAGGGTGCATCATCAGCCAGGCAGCGGCCTCCATGCTCCTAGAAGATGTGGTCGGCAGACCCGTTGACGAGGTCGAGCAGACCGATCCACAGCACGTTTTGGATCTGCTGGGCGTGCCGCTGAGCGCGGCGCGGGTGAAGTGCGCCTTGCTCGGCCTGAAGGTGCTAAAGAGCGGCATCAAGCGCTGGAAGCTCTCAAAGTTGTAATCAACGATGCGCTGTCTGGTCCTCTCAGATATCCACGCCAACTTGGCCGCGTTCGAGGCAGTGCTGAAAGACGCCCAGCGTCGCCGGCTTTCATACGACATGCTCTGGTGCCTAGGCGACGTGGTGGGCTACGGGCCAGACCCCAACGAGTGCATCGAGCTTTTGCGCACCGTGCCGCACGTGTGCCTGGCCGGCAATCACGACTGGGCCGTGTTGGGCAAGTTGGCGCTGAGCACCTTTCATGAGAACGCCATGTTCGCCGTCCAATGGACGCGCGACTGCCTGAGCGCTGAGAACCTCAACTATCTGCGCGCCCGCTCAGCATGCGAGATTCAGGGGCAGTATATGCTCGCCCACGCCAGCCCGCGCGAGCCGATCTGGGAATACATCCTCGACGTCGGCGTGGCTGCCGAGAATTTCGCGCACGTGCCCAATGGCTGCGCCCTGGTCGGGCATACCCATGTGCCGGTCGCCTTCGTCAGGGACCGGGCGACGGGCGACGTGCGCGCGGCTGCGCCGCTGATCGGCGTGGCAATCGCGCTCGACGAAGGTTTTGAGTACATCATCAATCCCGGCGGGGTAGGGCAACCGCGCGATGGCGACCCGCGCGCAGCTTATGCCCTGCTCGACACCGAGAAGCACACTTGGACGCAATACCGCGTCGAATACCCCGTGCGCGCGACGCAGGCGAAGATGCGCGCGGCCGGCTTTCCCGAGCCGCTGATCGCCCGGCTGGGCTACGGCCGATGACGCCCAAGGAGCGTTTGGATGTCCTGCTGGTGCAGCGTGGCTTGGCCGAGAGCCGCGACTGGGCGCAGCGCTTGATCCGCGCCGGCCAGGTGCGGGTGGATGGTCAGCTCGTCGCCCAGCCCGCGAAGCGCTTCGGACGGGAGGCGGACATCACCCTCGTTCAGCTGCCGCGCTATGTCTCGCGCGGCGGCTACAAACTCGAGGCTGCGCTTCAGCGCTTCGGCCTCGCGCCGGCTGGCTGGGTCTGCGCCGACGTGGGCTGTAGCACCGGGGGCTTCACTGATTGCCTATTGCAGCACGGGGCGGCGCGCGTCTACGCGATAGACGTTGGCAGCGGCCAGTTGCATTGGCGCCTGCGCCAAGACCCGCGCGTGGTGGTCATGGAAGGCGTCAACGCGCGCTACCTGGAGGCGCTGCCGGAAGCCGTGGCGCTGGCTGTTGTGGACGTGTCCTTTATCTCGCTGACGCTGATATTGCCCAACGTCTTCTGCTGGGTGAAGCCCACCGAGGCAGGCGGGGTGGTCGCGCTGATCAAGCCGCAGTTCGAGGCCGGCCGCGAGCACGTCGGCAAGGGCGGCATCGTGCGCGACCCGGCCGTGCACCAGGCTGTGCTGGCGCGCGTGACGGAGTGGTGCGCGCGGCTGGGCTGGCCGGCGCAGGCGGTGATCGAGTCGCCCATCCTCGGCGCCGACGGCAACAAGGAGTTCCTGGCCTGGTTTAAGCCTGCTTGATACAATGCTTCGCAAGAGACCCGAGGAGCAGAGAGTAGTCATGTCACTGACCGCAGAAGAAGTCATCCGCCTCAACAAGGAATACACCCTCTTTGAATGGAACAAGCAGCGCGACTTCGTCCCGCTGCCGATCGAGCGCGCCAAGGGCGTGTATTTTTGGACCACCGACGGCAAGCGCTATCTGGACTTCAACTCCCAGTTGATGAGCGTGAACATCGGCCACGGCGACGAGCGCGTGATCCGCGCGATCTGCGAGCAGGCGGCCAAGCTCACCTATGCCAATCCGTATGCGGCCACCGAGGCGCGCGGCCGGCTTGGTCAGATGCTGGCGGAGATCACTCCTGGTAACCTGAAGAAGTCGTTCTTCACCCTGGGCGGCAGCGAGGCCAACGAGAACGCGATCAAGATCGCGCGCATGGTCAGCGGCAAGCACAAAATCCTGGCCCGCTATCGCTCCTACCACGGCGGCACGTATGGCTCGATGACGCTCACCGGCGACCCGCGCCGCTGGGCCAGCGAGCCGGGCATCTCCGGGGTGGTGCGCATTCCTGATCCCTATTACTATCGCTGCCGGCTGGACATCTCAGAAGAGGAGTTCATGGCCGAGTGCCTGAACCAGACCGAAGACATCATCCGCTTCGAGGGGCCACACACCATCGCAGCCATCCTGGTCGAGACCATCACCGGCACCAACGGCATCATCATCCCCACCAAGTCATACTATCAAGGGCTGCGCCAGTTGTGCGATAAGTATGGCATCTTCCTGATCTTGGACGAGGTGATGTGCGGCTTCGGGCGCACGGGCAAATGGTTCGCCTGTCAACACTATGACATCGTCCCCGACATGATGACCATGGCCAAGGGCCTCACCAGTAGTTACGCGCCTTTAGGCAACTGCATCGTCTCGGAAGAGATCGCTGAGTACTTCGATGACCATGTGCTTTGGTCGGGCCTCACCTACGGCGGCCACGCGCTGAGTTGCGCGGCAGCGATCGCCTGCATCAACGTCTATAAAGAGGACAACTTGATCGAGCGAGCTGCGGAGATGGGCAAGTTCCTGGCCGAGGAGGAGGACAAGCTCAAAGCCAAGCATCCCTCGGTTGGCGATGTGCGTCACATTGGCCTGTTCAGCATCTTCGAGCTGGTCAAGAACCGCCGCACGAAGGAGCCGATGGCGCCCTACAACGCCCAGGGCGATGAGATGCGGGTAATGAACATGATCAAGAAGTTCTTCCACGACAACGGCTTGTTCACCTTCGTGCGCTGGAACAACTTCTTCGTCAACCCGCCGCTGTGCATCACCAAAGAAGAGCTACAAGAGGGGCTGGAGATCATCGACCGGGCGCTGGAGATAGCGGACGATTTTGTGGAGGAGTGACCCTGAGTATAAGACAAAAGCCCCGGCCATCTCTGGTCGGGGCTTTTGTGCTTAATCGGCCATCTCCAGGCCGGGCAGGCCGAAGCCACCCAGCTTGGGGTACTGGCGCCGCTCCTCGCTCTTGCCGAAGTGAATCACCTCGCCGTTTGCATCTACCGCCTCCACGGCCAGCCCAAGCGACTGCAGCTCCTTGACCAGCACTTTGAAAGAGGCGGGGAGGCCAGGTTCTCGGATCGGCTGCCCTTTGATTATGGCCTCGTATGTGTCGGATCGGCCTTGTACGTCGTCTGACTTGACGGTGAGCATCTCCTGGAGCGTATACGAGGCGCCGTAGGCCTCCAACGCCCATACCTCCATCTCGCCGAAGCGCTGGCCGCCGAACTGCGCCTTGCCGCCCAGCGGCTGCTGCGTGACCAGCGAGTATGGACCGGTGGAGCGGGCGTGCACCTTGTCCTCCACCAGGTGGGCCAGCTTGAGCATGTAGAGATAGCCGACGGTGACGGGCCGGTCGAACGGCTCGCCCGTCTTGCCATCGAATAGCTTCATCTTGCCCAGCGTGGGCATTGGATCGCCGGTCTCTATGCTGACCTTCGTCGCCTGTTCGTGCAGCTCAGCCTCGCTCAGATTGCCCGCCTGGTGGCCTTTGGACTCCAGCCACAGGCGCAGGCAAGCCTCGACCGCCTGGCGATCGGCCTCCGCGCGCCCGGCAGGCGTGCGCGGGTCGTCTTCATACACCAGGAGCCCTGCGGGGTCGTAGCCTTTCTCTTTCAGCCATTCATTCAACACGATCCGACGCGCATATCGCTCATCCATCGCTGCGCGTTCCAGGTCATAGTCCTTGCCGGCTAGCCAGTCGGAGATGTAGGCCATGCGCGCGTCATGGTCGTCGCGCAGCGTCCGCGTGTCTATGCCGCTTTCGCGCAGGGCAGCCCAGGCGCGATTGGTGATCTCGCGGTAGGCTTGGTCTATCATCCAGGCGCGGCACAAATCTGCTTCGATCTCCGACTCGGTTGCGCCGTCGAAGACAGGGGAGACAGCGCGGAAGCCGAGCCGCTCCGCGGCCCAGCCGAGGTGTGTCTCCAAGATCTGGCCGATGTTCATGCGGCCGGGCACGCCCAGCGGGTTGAGGATGATGTCCACCGGCGTGCCGTCCTCCAGGAAGGGCATGTCCTCGATCGGCACGATTTTGGAGACCACGCCCTTGTTGCCGTGCCGGCCGGCCATCTTGTCGCCTGCGGTCAGCTTGCGGCGCTGGGCCACGTGCACGCGCACCATTTGATTCACACCAGCCGGCAGGTCGCGGTGCTCGTCGCGATTAAAGATCTTGACGTCCACCACCTTGCCGTGTTCGCCGTGGGGTAGCCGCAGGCTGGTGTCCTTGACCTCGCGGCTCTTCTCGCCGAAGATGGCGCGCAGCAGCTTCTCCTCCGGCGAGAGCTCCTTCTCGCCCTTGGGCGTGATCTTGCCCACCAGGATGTCGTTCTGATTCACCTCTGCGCCGACGCGGACGATGCCGTTCTCGTCCAGGTCCTTGAGCACTTCTTCACCGACGTTGGGGATATCGCGGGTGATCTCCTCCGGGCCGAGCTTGGTCTCGCGCGATTCGGTCTCGAACTTCTCGATGTGGATGGAGGTGAAGAAGTCCTCGCGTATTAGCCGCTCGCTGACCAGAATGGCGTCCTCGTAGTTGCCGCCCTCCCAGCTCAGGAAGGCCACCAGGACGTTTTGCCCCAGGGCCAGCTCGCCGTGAACCGTGCTCGACGAGTCGGCGAGCACCTGCCCCTTCTTGACCCGTTGGCCCTTCACCACGATCGGGTGCTGGTCAATGCAGGTGCTCTGATTGCTGCGGTTGTATTTGCGCAGGAAGTAGGTCCGCCGGCCTTTGCTGCTTTGGACCACGATCTGGCGGCCGGTCACGCTTACCACTTCGCCGTCTTCCGCGGCGACGACCAACTGGCCGCTGTCCCTGGCGGCCAGGACTTCCATGCCGGTGGCCACCAGCGGCACGTCTGGCCGGATCAGCGGCACGGCCTGGCGCTGCATGTTAGAGCCCATCAGCGCGCGCGAGGCCTCGTCGTGCTCGACGAACGGGATGAGCGACGCGCTGATGCCGACGATTTGCTTCGGCGAGATGTCCATGTAGTCCACTTGGCTGGGGCTGACGAACAGGAAGCGCTGATTGCGCCGTGCCGAGACGCGGTTCTCGATGAATTCGCCCTTGTCGTTCAGCAGTGCGTTGGCCTGGGCGATTGTGAACTTGTCCTCCACGTCGGCAGACATGTAGACGGTCTCGTTAGAGACGTAGGGCTTGACGGGCAGCTCCTCAATGGACTTGTAACGTTGTAGCTTCGCCGCCAACTCGCGGTCAATAATCGTCCCGGCTTCGGCGATCAGCTCGCCTTTGCTGTCGAGCACGTCCTCCCGCAGGGTGTGGCCTTCGCTCTCGGCGGCGACGTTGGCGACGGTGTCCTTGACCTTGCGGTAGGGCGTCTCGATGAAACCGTAAGCGTTCACCCGCGCATAGGTCGCCAGCCGGCCGATCAGGCCGATGTTCGGCCCCTCGGGCGTTTCGATCGGGCAGATCCGCCCGTAGTGGCTGTGGTGCACGTCGCGCACGTCGAAGCCGGCCCGCTCGCGGCGCAAGCCACCGGGGCCGAGCGCCGAGAGGGTGCGCTTGCTGGTCAGCTCGCTCAGCGGGTTGGTTTGTTCCATGAACTGCGAGAGCTGCGAAGAGCCGAAGAACTCGCGGATCGCCGCGACCACCGGCCGGATGTTGATCAAGTTCACTGGCGAGGGCGAATCGTTGTCCGGCATGGACATCCGCTCTTTCACCATGCGCTCCATGCGGCGCAGGCCCACCCGCAGCTTGTTTTGGATCAATTCGCCGTTGGTCTTCACCCGCCGGTTGCCCAAGTGATCCACGTCGTCGGGCGGCAGGACCTTGTTATTGATCTGGATCAAGTGGCGCAGCAGCTCGACGATGTCGCGCTTGGTGATGGTGCGATGCGTCCGCGGGATGATCCCCTCGCCGTTCAGGCGCTGGTTCAGCTTATAGCGCCCGACGCGCTCCAGGTCATAGCGACGCTGGTCGAACAACTGCTGCTGCATGAACTCGCGCGCGTTGTCGAGCGTGGGCGGGTCGCCAGGGCGCACGCGCTTGAAGAACTCCACCAGCGCCTCTTGTGCGATTGGGCGCGATGGCTTGTAGGCCCATTCCGGCTCTTGCTTCAGCGTTGCCTCGATGTAGCGATGATCAGGGTTGTTGTCCACGTCCGCGAAGAGCGCCATCAGCTCCTCATCGCTGCCTGTGGTGAGCAGGTCATACGTGATCCCATCGTCTACGGCAGCCAGCGCGCGCAGCAGGATGGTGACCGGTATTGTGCGCTTGCGGTTGAATTTGACGACGATGTAGTCGCTCTTGCGCGTCTCGAACTCCATCCAGGCGCCGCGGTCAGGGATCAGCTTGGCCTGGCCCAGCGGCCGGCCGCTGCTTGGGTCTTCCTCCGCGCTGAAGTACACGCCCGGCGAGCGGATGAGCTGCGACACGACCACGCGCTCGGTGCCGTTGATGATGAACGTGCCGTTCTCCGTCATCAACGGGAACTCGCCAAAGTAGATCGTGTCCACCTTATGCTCATCGGTCTTGCGATTGTGCAGGGCGACCTTGGCATACAGCGGTGCGCCGTAGGTCAGGTCGCGCTCCACGCATTCCTCGATGCTGACTTTCGGCTCCTCAAACCAGTAGGTCAGTCCATATTCCCGCGCTTGTTTGTAGTTACCGGGGAAGTACAGGGCCATCTCGCCGTTGAAGCTCTCGATCGGCGAGATCTCTTCAAACAGCTCGCGCAGCAACTCGTCTTGGAAGAGTTTGAACGATTGGATTTGGACCTCAATCAGCTTGGGTATCAACTGAATATCTGTTGTGCGGGCATACGACCTGACCGCCCCGTTGGAAAACATCGCCATTACTTCACCTTCCTCGTCCAGGGTATGGGGAGACAATTATTTAGGTACACGACTATGGGCGACCAAGCCCTCTTGGTCGCCTAGCAAGCTAGCAGTCTGAACAGTTGGTCAGGCCGCCATTATACGCAGATTGCCTGTCGAGTCAAGAGGCAGGGCATTCACCAATAGGGGCATCTTCCACAGGCTATGCTGCCGGCAAAGGCAACTCTATAATAGAGGGTAGGCAACGGCAATGCCGTCGCTCAAGGTTGGCCATGAGTTGGTCATTATGCTAACGTGAGTTCGGATTAACCTCGCCTTCCGCTCCTCGCGCGGAGACGCGGAGTCGCGGAGATTTATACATATCGCAGTTCTCGCAGCGAGAGAACGCAATAAAATCACTGAGTCAATTTGTATGTGGTACATGGTTCTCTCACCCAGGTTGATGTATTCACCAGTAGGCGAAATGCGATTTCCTAGAAGTTCCCCTTCTAGGCAGCCAAAAATGCTTTCTCCTGCGTTCTCCGCGTCTCCGCGTGAGAATCACTGAGTGCACCCTTCATGTAAATCTGAACTGACGTTATGTTAGCATGGTCAGCATACGCGCGAGGGATGCACCTAGGACGAGGAGAGTGTCATGCTAATCTCCAAAACTCTAGCGGACGAAGCAACCAGGGCGGGAAGGCACAAACGATTGACTAGGAATGGAGAGCGATGAAGACTAAAAGAGCGAACTTATATCTATTATATACACTAATAGCGTTTTCATTATTAAACTTCGCCTGTGGCACAGCAAACAATCAGGCAATCGTTTTGCCCGTTCCTCCGCCCACAGCTCAGGAACACCAGCGCCTCCAGTCATCCTCACCGCAGCGCTCTCCCTTGGATCATGCCTCGTCTGCGCCTGCACCACTCGTGATCGAGGAGCAAGCCGGCATCCCCTACTATGAGACAGTGCTCACAATCCCGGTGGGCGAGGCTGGGGTTGCGTATCGAGGCGTGGACACCCCAGGCATGGAGATAACAGGACCAAACGCGCTGGCCATCTTGTCAGATAGTAGCATGGTGGTGGCCGACTTGGTTGGCAACCGGCTCTTAAGGTATGCTCCCAAAGGAAATTTGATCAATATTATTGATCTTTACACAAAAGAAATTATCAATATCTGGGATCTTGTGGCTTTTAAAGATGAGTTAATTCTACTTGAGATCAGCTTAGATGTATC
>Ga0308398_1001112_pt1 | contig 15102 bp, 12 predicted proteins | sample Hotspr20SampleT9_FD_202360 | JGI IMG/M metagenome (GOLD analysis project Ga0308398, IMG submission 202360) | Hot spring phototrophic mat microbial communities from Mushroom Spring, Yellowstone National Park, Wyoming, United States - 20051001_T9 ...
ATCTTTAGGAGTTAGCCTCTCAGCCGGATTTTTGATTGGATCTCTGGCAGATAACATGATATCAGCTATTGCCATATTAAAAGTAATAATGCTCTTCTTTGCAGGCATACCAATAGGATCTCTTTTTACACCAGAGAAAATGCAATGGTTATTTTATATATTCCCAAACTACTGGGCTTTTAATAGTTTTAAATATGTTTTTTCAGATAATCAAATACAAAGTTTTAATTCTAGTTTGCTTATGACATTTTTAACTGGTATAGTTGCGGTATTAATTATGGTTCCGTTTCTTAAAAGAAACTTAAAACTAAAATAATTTTTGATATCTGTCTGACGAAAGGGGGGAGTGTTTATCATGCCGGTGTGGGGTTGGATAGCAGCTGCTTTTGTTCTTCTTATCATTATACCTATAAAAATTAAAGCCTATAAAAAGATTTTATCTGGCAAAAAAACACAAGATGAATAATTGCCAATATAAATAAAGTATGCTAGCATTATTATGTTAAGTAAAACATCTGTGCCGGCATACTTTATTTTTTATATTTAAGTACTGAAGAAAGGTAATATAGATATGACTGATATTGTAAACACTCATATAACAAATATCCCGGGTCTTTCTTTTGAATGCAATTGTGGAAAAAAACATTCCATAGACATTAAAAGTATATTTATTCAGAAAAATGCCATAAGCAAAATAGGTGACATTGTCCGTCAATTCCCGGAAGGCAAAATATTTTTATTAGCTGATGCCAATACGTATAAAGTATGCGGTCAAAAAGTAGAAGAAATATTATCGTCTGAATCGGCAAACTTCAAAAAATTTGTTTTTCAAACCACACGATTAATTATACCGGATGAAGCTTCACTGGGACGGATTTTTATAGAGATTGACCGTGATACTTCTCTAATAGCAGCCGTCGGTTCAGGCGTAATAAATGATATGTCCAGGTTCTTGAGCTATAAGCTTAAAATTCCGTATGTCATCATAGCTACCGCTCCTTCAATGGACGGATATTGTTCGACTGTTTCGCCACTTATTGTCGACAAGTTCAAAATTACATACGATGCAGTCTATCCGTATGCAGCAATTGCAGACATTGATATTATAAAAAATGCTCCTCTTGAAATGCTGCAGGCAGGATTTGGTGATATTCTTGGAAAACTCACTGCTTTAGCTGATTGGCAATTGTCCAACAAACTAAATAATGAATACTTATGCAAAACAGCGTTCGAAATGGTTCTAAAAGCAACAAACAAAGCCATTGCTAATGCACAAGGCATATTAAAAAGAGATGAACATTCCATAGTTTCTATAATGGAATGCCTCATGCTGTCAGGCATAGCTATGGGTTTGGCAGGAAATTCGCGACCTGCCTCAGGTGCTGAGCATCACCTTGCTCATTACTGGGAAATTGATGCTATCGCAAGGGGAAAAGAGCATGCCCTTCATGGAAACGCCGTAGCCGTAGGTGCTGTTGTCATTTCTTCTTTATATGAGTTGATGAAGGATAACCTGCCATCAGAAATTAATGTGCCTTCCGCAGAAGAGATAATCCGTCTCCTCAAAGCTGCAGGTTCAAAATACACCCCAAAAGACCTGGGCATAAGCCGTGAACTATTTAAAGAAAGCCTTCTTAACGCTATGAAGATAAGACCTAGATTTACAATATTCCATTTGGCATACAAAATCGGACTTCTGGAGAAATATTGCGAATTGCTTGTCTCCAGATTTTATTAATATGTTTTCAAGTTATATTAGTAATTACTTCATGCCAAACATTTTTTCTTTCAAGTCCAGGTAATACAAATAATCCTGGGGATTTACATCAGGAGGGCAGCGATGGTCGCAGAAAGGTATATATCCTCCTCTTTCTACAAGGGGCTCAAGCGTCTTCATATAGTCCCTTATAGCTTCCCTGCCTTCCTTAAGCTTCATTTTATCCACCCCTCCCATTATTCTCAATTCTTTGCCATATTGATTAAGCAAATCCGCAGGATGAGCACAACAGTTAACTTCATATGGAAAGAGGCAATTTATTCCTCCTTCGAGGAGGTAAGGAAGGATAGGTCTTACATCCCCGTCACAGTCAGTATACCAAATGTCTATCCCTGCATCCCTAAGTTTCTTGCTTATTCTCTTGTACCTTGGCATAACAACATTTTTAAAAAAGTCTACTGTCACAATTGGCCCGTTCTTAAAGCAAATATCTTCCCAGCCGCTTGCATAATCAAATTTAATATGCGGCAGCACCTGATCAAGAAAATCTTCTACTAATACACAGCAAGTCTCTACCATATCCTCAACCATATCAGGATAATCAAAACATGCATATGCCAAACCTTCAAAAGTAAGCATATCTCTTATTTTGCCAATCATGGAGCCGCAGTTCACTCCAAGAGGATATTCTCTGTCATCGGGATGCTGTTTTAATAAAAATTCCACATCAACTTTCCTTGAAGGGTCATCTCTGCGAAATCTTTCCTCCTTGCATCTCTTCCAGTCTTCAGGTGTTACGATGGAAGATTTAATATAATGAGGAATTGTGCCATGTCCGTCTTTTGGCACTTCTGCAAACAGTCCGTCTGGGTTGATCATTATTTTTTTCGTGCTCGTCTCCTCAATTACTTTTTCTTCGAAACTTGGGCTCATCCATGTGTTCCCATATACACATTCTATTCTATCAAAATTAAAAAATATATCTGCTTCCTTATTGTTTTTAATATCATTTTGTACAAATATATCCCATTCCTCAAAATTTTCATCCCAATATCCAAACTCCATATTGAAGCACCTGTCAATGCTTTTGTAATGCATTTGGTTGTTGAATCTTTCCCTGTCTGTCATAGTTCCTTTCCATTTAGATCTTATTGGCATTATTGTTTTAGATCTCATGTTATTTAAACTCCTTCCATAAAAATATTAAATATTGCTAATATCGTATAACTTTCAAATAATAATCTCAAAAAATACTTTATTATGTATTGAGGATATATTATAATAATATTTGAGATATTTAAACTAAAAAAATTGCTATAAAATATAAAAATATTGCTCAAGAAAGAGAGAACCATATGTCTGTAAATAATACAATCTGCAATTTGAGCACTAAGAGTTGTTTTTCATTTAGTTTTACACCAAGTTCAACTGCAAGGAAACTATTTTACTATGTTCAATCAGCAGGTCATTTTTATTGCAATAAAGAATATATAACCAAAAGAAAGGGATATGATTCTTTTCTTTTTATGTATACATTAAAAGGAAAAGGATACGTGTGCTTCAGAAACATTATGTATGAACTTTCATCAAAAAAAGCTATTTTAATCAACTGCAATGACTATCAGGAATATTATACAGATAAAACAGATTTATGGGAATTTAAGTGGATTCATTTTAACGGATGCAACAGTGAAGCCATTTTCAACATGATTTATGATAATTTTGGTCCGGTTATAGATTTTAAAGATAATTATGCCAGTATAGAAACATACATTAGCGGCATAGAAAGTTTGATAAATAAACATGATGTTCAGTTTGAAATAAAAACAAATTGTATTTTAACACAATTGCTTACTTGCCTTCTAATTTCATCGACTTTCGAATCTTCCTGCATCTATGAAAAAAACAAAAACTCATTAAATTATTATAATATAAAATCAGTAATTGAATACATTCACGAAAACTATCAAAAAGAAATATCGGTCGAAGATATGGCAAGATTTGCATATTGCAGCAAATATCATTTTTGCAGAACATTTAAAAAAATAACAGGATTCAGTCCGTATGAATATCTTATAAATTGCAGAATAAACAAAGCTAAAAACATGCTCATCTCTACAAGCTATACCATAGAAGATATTTCCTTCCTAACAGGTTTCAACAATGCAAGTAATTTTATAAATAAATTTAAACAACTTGAAGGAATGACACCTTCAAGATACAGAAAATATTATACAAATCACATCATTAATTGATATTTATTCAATACACATTGGGAAAAGGAGAGCATTTTCAATGAGCACATATTATGCATGGCCGCCTCTGCAAGAAGACCTTATAAGTGTATCGGCACACACTTGCGAAAGCAGTATACCTTTCCATAAACACGATTATATGGAGATGGTTATAATATCTAAAGGTTCTTGTATACATAAATATATGGATATTGAAAGGCTATTGCTTCCCGGAGATGTTTTTGCGATAGCACCTCATGAAGAGCATTCGTATATCATTAACAGTGAAACAGTAATATACAACTGCCTCTTTTACCCCGAAGCATTGGGCGAATATTGGGATGAATTAAAAACAATTAAAGGAATACACAACATTTTTACTGTTGAGCCTTTTTACAGGTACGAGGAAAAAAATATAACATAATGCATTTAACTCCTGTACATGCAGATAATGCAGCAGATATCCTGAACAAAATGATAGCCGAGCAGAAAAATAAAAAAGAAGGGTATAAATTGATGCTTAAATCCTATCTTATAATGCTTCTTACCTATATATCAAGGGTTTGGGAATCTGATACCGAATCGATTTCGTTTTATTTTACAGAAAAGAGCAATATGCTTGCAGAAACTATAAAATACATCGAATCAAATTTTAATAAAAATTTAAAAATAGAATCAATAGCCCAGATGGCATTTTTTAGTCCGGAATATTTCAGAAAGATATTTAAAGATTACACAGGACTTACTCCTATAGAATATATAAACAAACTTCGCATGTCCAAGGCTTCATCAATGCTTGACGAAACAGATTTGTCCATCTCTGAAATAGCATATAGAGTGGGAATAAATGATTTGAATTATTTTTCAAGAATTTTCAGAGCTTTATATGGTTGCTCTCCTACGGAATACAGGAAGAAAAAAGACTATTAAAAAGATATATGCCAGTTGATATTATTTTGCTCTTGCCTTAATATATAAAGGGTATGTGTTATTCAAAAAAATAAAATGTAAAACATATGGGGGAAAAATTAAATTGACTGATAACAATCATATTAAATATAGACCTTATTTTTTCTGTATAGTAACGATGTTTTTCTGGTTTGCCATGTATACCTATGTGCCAATATTTGCAGCATATGTTGAAGATCTTGGAGCAAGCCATAGACTTGCAGGCATTATAGTTGGGTCTTACGGATTCACACAGATGATGCTTAGAATACCGGTTGGCATTATATCAGACAGGCTTCATAAAAGACGCATGTTTATAAGCCTGGGTTTGCTGTTTGCGTTTTTAAGCAGTGCCGGTCTTTCCGCTACAACGGCAATTTCACTTATTCTGATTTTCAGGGCTCTTGCAGGTGCGGCAGCTGCTACATGGGTTGATTTTACAGTATTATATACAAGTTATTTTAAGCACGAAGAATCGGTAAAAGCCATAGGCGTGTTAAATTTTTTTACAACAATAGGACAAATGACAGCTATGCTTGCCGGAGGATGGGTTGCCCAAAACATCAGCACCAAAGCTACATTCAGCCTTGGTGCTTTAGCAGGTCTTATAGGGCTCGCCGCATCTTTCTTTATCATTGAAAAATATGAACAGCAAGCCGAAAAAATAACGTTTAAAAGCATCATTGACGTATTGAAAAACCATACTCTTATTTCCGTTTCTTGTCTTGCAATATTGTCTCAGTTGATTACTTTTGCAACAGTGTTCGGATTCACCCCTGTCTTTGCCAAAAACATTGGAGCATCAAAAGTTGAAATGGGTATACTTACTGTAGTATCTTCTCTGCCCACAGCAATAGCATCACTTGCTGCAGGGAAATATCTTGCTAAAAAGTTTGGCGAAAAGACAATTATCATAACCGGTTTTATACTTACAGGTATTTTCACACTAATCATACCATTTACAAAATCCTTTCATCTCCTGCTTGCAACCCAGGTATTTTCAGGATTTGGCCGTGGTCTCTCTTTTACTTTGCTTATGGGTTTAAGCATAAAGGACGTCCGTTCGGACAGAAGAGCCACAGCCATGGGATTTTTCCAGGCCGTTTACGGTCTTGGAATGTTTTTAGGTCCTGTATTCCTTGGAACGATAAGTGATCTTTTTAGTCTTGAACAGGGATTTATAGCAATGGGGTTTACTGGTATAACAACTGCGGCAATATCATATATTCTGCTTGCAAAATCATTCAACCCTGCTTTGCCTGAGTGAAAGAAGCTCAGGGAAATACTGTTTTGCAAGCCATTCCATTTCTGCATCTCCTATCACTGTTGTTCTGCCTTGTTCGTATTCGTTGTCAATCCACTGTTTTATTTTTACGATTCTTTCATCTTTTTTATCTATGGCTTTGTCACCTTTTAATAAAAAATAATTATTAAGCCATGCAGCAATGCCTGCCAGACCGGAATGTGCATCTATCACAACCACGGGAGGTCTTCCGAGTATCTTTGTAGTGTCAAATATGTTGTATATTTCCTCATCTTTTAATAGCCCATCTGCATGTATGCCTGCCCTGGTTGCATTAAAAGCTCTTCCCACAAAAGGAGTTCGAGGGGGTATTTCATAATTTAGTTCATTTTCGAAATACTCTGCTATTTCGGTTATTGCTTTTAAATTCATACCCCCGTCATTTCCCCTAAGCTGAACATATTCAATAACCATTGCTTCAAGAGGTGTATTTCCTGTTCTTTCACCTATCCCCATCAATGACGTATTAACATTGGCTGCTCCGTATAACCATGCAGAGGTAGAGTTGTTAACAGCCCTGTAAAAATCATTATGTCCATGCCATTCAAGCCATTCCGAAGGAACCTCACCATAATTGACAAGCCCATATATTATCTGTGGGACGCTTCTTGGGAGAGCTACGCCAGGAATGCTGACGCCTAAACCTAAAGTATCGCAAGCTCTCACTTTCACAGGCAATCCGGCCTGCTTTGAAAGTTCCATAAGCTTATTGACAAAAGGAAGCACAAAACCATAGAAATCTGCTCTTGTTATATCTTCTAAATGACATCTTGGAATAATACCTTCCTCCAAAGCATCTGATACAATGGAAAGATATTGTTCCATTGCCTGAGTTCTATTGAGCTTTAACTTCTTAAATATGTGATAATCTGAACAAGACACAAGTATACCTGTTTCTTTTATCCCCATTTTCTTCACAAGTTGAAAATCTTCCTTTTTAGCCCTTATCCATGAAGTAATTTGGGGATATTTATATCCTTTTTCCATACATTTGCTTACTGCTTCCCTATCAACTTTAGAGTATATGAAAAATTCTGTTTGACGAATTATTCCGCTTCCATTGTCAAGCTTATGAAGCAAATCATAAAGTCTGCATATTTCCTCAACCGTATAGGGTGAACGAGACTGCTGTCCATCTCTGAACGTTGTGTCTGTTATATAAAGGTTTTCAGGAATATTCATAGGAACTATCCTATGATTGAATACAAGTCTTGGCACTTCGTTATACGGGTATATGTTCCTGAAAAGATTAGGCTCATTGACCTCTCTAAACTGAAACTCAATCTCCATCATTTTGCTATATTTATTAAATTTTACATTCACATTACTCACACCCCTTGCATCTGTTTTCAATCTCAAAACTTTTACCCTGCCAATTCCTCAGCACAGCTTTTTCCTTTCCAATATATAAAATGTAATTCGGCAGCACAGGTGTTTTGCCTAATCCCTTTGGGCCATTGACTATATAGGTAGGAATTGCCATGCCAGAGGTTCTTCCTCTGAGAGATTCCATTATTTCCATGCCTTCTTGAAGGGTCACCCAGAAATGTGAAGTTCCTTTTACTGTTTTGGGATGAAAAATATAATATGGCTTTACCCTCATGGCAAGTAGACTTTGATTTAATTTCCTTACAATGTAAGGATCATTATTCACCCCATTTAGCAAAACCATCTGATTTCCTAAAGGTATACCTGAATCTGCAAGCATTTCACACGCTTTCTTTGATTCTTTGGTAATTTCCCTTACACTGTTAAAATGTGTGTTAACAAATACAGGATGATATTTTTTTATAATTTGAACCAGATCTTTAGTAACCCTTTGGGGCAAAGTCACAGGAGTTCTTGTGCCAAATCGTATTATTTCCACATGTTTTATTTTCCTAATCTCGCCAAGCAACCAGTCAATTACTGAATCTTCAAGCAAGAATGAATCTCCTCCTGTAATAAGAACGTCCCTTATTTCTTTGTTTTTCCTTATATATTCTATGGCTGCTTCAATTTTATGCTTAGGTGCATGAACATCAGTTTCTCCAATCATCCTTCTTCTTTGGCAGAATCTGCAGTACATGGCGCACATATTTGTTACTTTAATTATCATCCTGTCAGGGTATCTTCTAGTAATTAGTTCTTCAGGGCTCCAGCCTTCTTCATCCATAGGATCAAGTTCACCTATATCTTCAAGTTCTTGGCGGGAAGGAAGAGCCTGTAGTCTCACCGGACATAGGCAGTCATCAGGGTCTATTAGGGAAGCATAATAAGGGGATACTGCATATCTGTATGTTTTCTGAACCTCTTCTATATCCTTTTTTTCACCCTCCGACAAATTTATTATTCCATCGAAGTCTTTTACGTCAGCCAGTCTATTCTTTATTTGCCACTTGTAATTAGCCCAGTCATCCTCTGATGCATTTAATTTGTCAAGTATTTTCTTTTTTTGCCAAATTATTTTTTCTTCATCGTCTATACCTGTCTTAATGGTGTCTTTGATGTCTTCATAATCCTGTATGCTGTTTTTGAGCACCGCAAATCTTTGTTCTTTAGTAAATTGTTGTTGCGTAGCAAGTTCTTGCTTCTGGTCGCAATATTCAATGTCTTTTTTATGTCTTGAAAAATCCAAAACACTACCACCTCCTGGAATTATTTGCAGGTTAAAAATAAAAAGCGTTCATCACCTAACCCAAAGTGAAAAACGCTTCAAAGGCATATACACCCCTCCTCCCTTCAAAGCTTCCGAGGTTAGCTGACGGATTCGGGCCGAAAGGAAGCTTAGCCCTACCGGGAAATCCCGGATTCACCCCAAAATATTCTGGTTCCCCCGTATCCTGTCTTTGCAGACAGAAATTCAGCACTTCCAGTATGAAGTTTTAAGTCCATCTATATTAATTATATTTTATGCATTTCCATATGTCAAATTTCCTTTATAATTTCCCAAAAATGCCATTTTTGCTCAAAAACTGCTTGCAGCAAGGCTCAAGCTCCATAGATGGCGCGTAAAGCAGCCGTTTAGGCGGGGTGGCGATTCGATACGTTCCTGATAAAGATAAAATGGAAGCAAGCCTAAACTAATTTCATCCAAAACCGATTAATATTTTTTCAGTAAATGGATAATATAAGTTTGCTGATTGATAAATAAATTTTAAGAAAACCTGGCAAAACGCTAAAAAGAAAGGAGATTATTAATTATCATGAATCAAGCAGAATTGAACCATTTTAAAAGCTTGCTTGTTCGGAAAAAACAAGAACTGCAAAGCACCTTGCAAAGCATGCATGATAATGGAACTGATAATCACCCCGCCGATTCCGGTTCCGAAATGTACAGCGCAGAGTTTAATAACTCTCTTAAAATAAGGCACGAAGACATGATGCATGAAATCAATGATGCTCTAAAAAAAATTGACAACGGAACATATGGGAAATGCGAATCTTGTGGAAATGACATAGATAAAGAAAGACTGAATGCATTGCCTTACGCAAAATTTTGCATACAATGCCAAAATAACTATTCCAAAGATAGAAATTCTCTGTCAACCAGAAACACCAATGATGACAGGTACCTATCTGCTCCTTTCGGCAGAAAGTATCTCAACAAAAGAGAAGATGACGAACATGAAGGACTTGATGTCTTAAACGACGTGATGAAATATGGTTCAGCAGATACTCCTCAGGACATGGGAGGATATGAAGATTATGAAGAGTTCTATACAAACAAGAAGGATAAGCAAGGCATTGTAGATAAAATGGACAATATTTCTAACCAGGAATATAAAAACCAACTGCCTGACTAAGAAAAAACAATATTTTGTGCTTGATTTAATTATTTTGTTATTATATATTAATACACAAAAAACAATAAAAATAATTGCTGTAAGGGGATTTTAATATGTATATGTGCACTAGCTATAAAGTTAAAGCAAACGGAAAATTTTTGCCTGTTTACGCCTGTGATATAGGGAGTTTCTGCATCTTGTCATCAGATGAAAATATAACTTTTGAGGTAGAAGTTCTATTTCCGTTTAAAAATATAAAAATCAGGCCACTTAGTAAAAATGTATCTTGCAATGTTGATGGCAATGTCGTTTCCTTTGTAGTAGGTATGCCCTGCAAATTGAGCATGGAATTTGATAACAATATAAGAAACCCTCTATTTATACTTGTTAATCCGGCTGAAACAAATACGCCGTCGCATAATAGTTCAAATGTAAAGTTTTTCGGTTCAGGTAAAATACATGAAGTTGGAGAAATAGTACTAAAAGACAACGATACCGTATATATTGAAGAAGGTGCCATAGTAAAAGGCATAATATCTGCAGAAAACTGCAAAAACATATCTGTACTTGGGCGTGGGATATTGGATGGAAGTTTTCTTTCCCGCGATAACGACAGAGAATGCCGCAAAAGAATGGTACAGTTTGTTAACTGCGAAGATGTATTAATTGATGGAATTACTATATTTAATGGTAACAACTGGCACGTAGTCCCTATCGCTTGCAAAAATGTTTGTATAAAAAACATTAACATAATCGCATGGGAAGGCACAGGCGATGGCATTGATGTAGTAGGTTCGGAAAATGTAGATATCAGCAACTGCTTCATTAGAACAAATGACGATTGTATAGCTATAAAAGCAGTTGATTATTTTCATGAAGCAGGCAACAAAAATGTAAGAAATATTGTCACAGAAAAATGTGTTTTATGGAATGCAGAGTGGGGAAATGCGGTGGAAATAGGTTATGAAACTCGTTGTGACATGATAAGCAATATCATTTTCAGAGATTGCGATATAATAAGATGTGAATTTGAAGGATATCAATCCGGCGGCACACTAACAATACACAATGGAGACAGAGCTCATGTTTCGGATGTATTATATGAAGATATACGCATAGAAGATTCGCGTGAGAAACTTATTGATATTAAAATACTTCATTCACAATACTCAAAAGATATTTCAAGAGGACAGATAAGCAATATTGCTTTTAAAAATATCTCTATTGTAGATGGCTCTTTTCCTGTTTCAATAATAAGAGGGTTTGATGCTGACCATATGATAAAGGATATCTCAATACAAAACCTGAATGTGAATGGGAAAAAAATAACCAATGCAACAGACGCTAAAATGGTAATTGAGCTTTCAAAAAATATTACATTTGAATAATTTACCTGCTTTGTTCTGTACAAAACCTTCAAATCAAGGGTTGATTTTTTATAAGTTTTGTATTATCATATATGTTGTTGTTTGATGTGCGCCCGTAGCTCAATTGGATAGAGCATCTGACTACGGATCAGAAGGTTGTGGATTCGATCTCTGCCGGGCGCGCCAGAAACACCGCTTTTGTTCTACAACTAAGCGGTGTTTTTTTATTCAAAACATACCTCAAATTTAGACAAAAGTTCGTCAATAATATTTTCACACAACGATGCTCTTCCATCTTCCCTTGCGATATCTCAGCATATAAAGCAATGAGCGTGAAAAAAAGTCAAAAAACAAGGCTATCCATACGCCCATTATTCCCATGCCAAATAAAATGTTAAGCAGCACAGTCATTAATATCCTAAATCCCCATATGCCTATAAAACTCGTGACCATAACATACAAAATATCTCCAGCTCCTCTTAGGCTACCTGAAATAACAACAACAACAGCCACAAAAGGCTGCGACAAGCAAAAAATTCTTATTGCGGAAGCTCCTATTCTTATTACTTCCGGATCGCTGTTATAAACAGAAACAAGCTGTCCCGAAAAAATAAAAATAATAACAGATAATAAAGATATACAAGCTACGGAAATTTTTAGTGTAGTCCAACCGCATTTTTCAGCAATATCATACTTCCTGGCACCTAGATTCTGTCCTGTAAGGGTAGTGGCAGCCATGCCAAACCCCCATATGGGCACAAAACATATGGAGCTTATTGACATGCCTATTTGATAAACTGCTATTGCAACCGTACCCATTGATGAAATCACCATCTGCAGTACCAGAAAACCTCCCTGCATGATTGCTTGTTCGAGTGCTGCAGGTATACCAATATTAAGCATTCTTTTCAATATTCCCAGGTCGATGGAAAACTTTGAAAAAATGTTGATCGATATAGGAGTTCTAATAGCAACAAGAGCAGCAATACTTAACACTCCTCCTATACCTCTTGATAAAGCTGATGACCACGCCGCTCCCAAAGCTCCCATACCATTCAAACTGATAAACGACGCTTTGATGCCAAATATGAGAGTATATCCAAGAATTATATTTATAATATTCACTATATTGGCAATAATCATGGGTGTTCTGGCGTCACCCGCGCCTCTCATGCTCCCGCTTATAATAATATTAATAAGCGCCAGAGGGAAAGTATAAAGCATAATTTTAAAACATTCAGAAGCCAGTATTACGACATCGTTTTCTGCTCTTCCAAAAAATAATTTAATAATAGCATTGGAAAATATATAGCAAAATATAGTAATAATTACTGACAAAGCCGCTCCTATAACTACTGACTGTCTTACCGCCTCTTTCGCTTTATCAGGGTTTTCTTCACCTATCAATCTGGCTACAAGAACCATGCATCCTGTAGATAATGCCACGAACAAAACAATTATAAAATTAATTACAACATTTACCAATCCTATGGCAGACACTGCTTCTTTTCCTACTCGTCCTGCAAATATAGTCGAAACCACGCCTACAACCATAAAGAGCGCTTGCTCTACAACAGAAGGCAATGATAATCTAACTACATCTTTTCGTATGCTGCATTCATCAACAGTCAAAAAATCATCCCCTAATAATCTTTGGTAGACCATAATTTCAGCCTTGCCAATTAAAATGCCCTACTGTACAAATCAGCGAATACTATTTAATATTATTTTAACATTTATTGAATTCAATTTCTATCCGCAAATCAATTAATGAATTATATAAATTATAAACATGTTAATTAGTTCTCACTCAAAAACTCAAGGTTTCGATGGAAAGGCTATTTGTGCGTTAAGTCGAGCTGCAAAATTTGCCGGCAAACCCGAAACATTTTATCGGGCCGAAGCACCATGGGTAGCGCGCAAAGCAGCCGTCCAGTTAACATAATGGCAAAATCTGTTTTGCACCGTTATCATATTCCCAAAACACTTATATTTTGATATACTTGAGATTGGACATGCGCACCTAAACGCTTTTAACAATTGCAAGGGGGATTTGTAGTGTTTTCTGTACTAATAGTTGATGACAATATCTATGATCGCGAAGGACTTAGAGATATAATTAACTGGAATGAGCTAGGCCTATATGTTGCTGACATTGCTTCGGATGGCATGGAAGGATACAAAAAAGCAAAAGAGATTCATCCAGACTTCATTATAACAGATATTGCCATGCCTGTAATGGATGGACTTCAAATGGCAGAAAAAATCAAGCAAGAATTCCCTGATATTAAATTTATTTTCATGAGCTGTTTTGATGATTTCAATTATGTACGTCATGCCCTTAAATTAAATGCTTATGCTTATGTTTTAAAGCCGGTCAATCCTGACGAATTAATTCAAGAAGTAATAAAAATAAAAAAAATAAAAGAAAATGAACTGGAAAAAGATAAGCTGTTTGAAGAACTAAGGCAGCAGATAAAACAGAGCAGTTCTATACTTAAAGAGCAGTTTTTGAGAGAAATTTTGATTTCAAAGCAGCATCAGGACGATAAACTTCAAGAGGCAGCCGAATATTTTGGAATCGATTGCCAGAAACATTGCTACACTGTCATTTTTGCGGAAATAGACAACTATAATATTATTGTAGAAACAAGATCTGTTGAAGATAAATATCTTCTTTCGTATGGTATAAAAAAATATCTTGAGCAGTCTTTATTTAGTGTCAAGAAAACCTATATAATACATCATCAATTAAACAGCATCGCCATGGTTTGTTTCGTAAAAAATGAAAAACAAGATGAAGAGCTCGGTGACATTATTAGTTGTTTGCAGGAATGCATGGAACTTATAAACAAAAATTTGGAAATTACAGTAACAATAGGTATAGGCGAATTTTCGAACACGCTCTCTTATTTGCCCAGAATATATGAAAGCGCTGAATATGCCGTAAGGACAAAATTTTACAGTCATGGCAATAGAATTATTTTGTCGAGTGAAGTAAAACCTGCCAATTCTCCTGCAAAATATGACGTCAAAGAGTTGTATGAGGAACTTAATACTATTCTTGAAATTGGAGAAGAAGAAAATACAAATAGTTTTATTGAGAAATATTTGCCATCTCATTCTTCTTATTCTGAGCAATACGTTAAAAGTCTTACTTTTTCAATTATAAATGCAATACAAATATTTTTAATTGATAAAAATGAGTCTTTTGTAAACATTTTTGGCAGTGATACTGTTATATGGCAAAAACTGTCACGCTTTGAAACAATTATAGATATAAAGCAATGGATATTTAACATTATTGAAACTGTTAGAAAATATTTCCGTTCTCAAAGCAAGAACAGGTATGTAAAAATAGTTGAAGACATAAAAAACATCATTGACAAGAAATATGCCGAAGTAAACAATGTAGATGAAATAGTAGCTCCTCTATATATAAGCAGCAGCTATGCAAATCTTATATTTAAGCAGCATACGGGTCAGACAATTTTTGACTACCTTGTGTCCAGAAGAATGGAGGAAGCAAAAAAACTTCTGCAGGATCCTTATGTTAAAATATATGAAGTTGCAGAAAAAGTTGGTTATAAGAGCAAGTCATATTTTACATCTATATTTAAGGAGTATTTCGGCATGACTCCCAAGCAGTTTATGGATAGACTTCCTTAGAACATGAGTTTATACATCATGTTCTTTTTATTACATTATTATTATGCACTTGTTCTTATTGTTAGATAAAATGCATTATTTTTAATCATTTAAAGTT
>Ga0308398_1001149_pt1 | contig 14741 bp, 12 predicted proteins | sample Hotspr20SampleT9_FD_202360 | JGI IMG/M metagenome (GOLD analysis project Ga0308398, IMG submission 202360) | Hot spring phototrophic mat microbial communities from Mushroom Spring, Yellowstone National Park, Wyoming, United States - 20051001_T9 ...
CACATTTCAGTATTTCTATTTATTTCTATTCTGCTGCCTGCAATCATTATTTCATTGTACTCATCGGCTATTACTCCGCATGCTTTTTTTTCATAAATTTTTTTCAAAAGATATACATTTGCAAGCGTATGGTCAAACCTTGTACCAATACCGCCTAAAATAATAATTTTTGAAAAATTATTTTCCAGTGCATAGTCCACACATATTTCGGTATCAGTATAGTCTTTTTCTTTAGGATATTTCATAACCCTGACGCCAAGCCTTATCATATCTTCCAGCTCATTTGCATCTATCGAATCAAAATCCCCAATCAAAACATCAGGCAACATTCCCATATTTTTTAAATGAGATGCCCCACCATCTGCACATATCACAACATCCGATTTCTGAATGACTTGTCCCGCAAAGTCATAATCGCTTATCTTTCCGTTGCAAATCACTACGGCAACTTTTGCAGCAGACTTATCGCAATTTTTTCTACCTGCTTTTATAACATTATCTCCTGTCATATGCATCCTCTTTTAGCTTTTGTATTATCCGGGCAGCATCTTGCGCTTTGTAGACTGTTGACCCGGCTACTATAACATTAGCACCTGCTTCGGTTACTGTATAAATATTTGAAAGGTCAATGCCTCCATCAACTTGTATGTCAAATTCAAGTCCTTTTTTAACACGGATTGCTTCAAGGGCTCTTACTTTCTCTGTCATTGCACTAATATATATCTGTCCTCCAAACCCTGGATTCACTGTCATCACCAATACCATATCAGCACAATCAATTACCCATTCCAAAACTGAAAGAGGAGTGGATGGATTTAAAGCCACTCCCGCTTTTATATTCTTCTTTTTTATGTATTCAACAACCCTGTGAAGATGGGTGCAAGCTTCAGCATGAACCGTTATTATATCTGCTCCCGCGTCAGCAAAATCGTCTATGTAAAGCTGCGGATTTTCAATCATAAGATGTACATCAAAGGGAAGGCTTGTACATTTTCTTATACTTTTGACAACAGGTGGTCCTATTGATATATTGGGCACAAAATGTCCATCCATAACATCGACATGTATCATATCGGCTCCTGCTGCGTCAACTTTTTTTATTTCTTCTCCAATTTTTGAAAAATCACACGCCAGTATTGAAGGCGCAATCTTAATCATATATAAATCTCCTTTCCTTGCTTGGTTTTTAAGGAATTTTTCAGCGAAAACTACTTGATTGGTCTTTTTGTTTGATTTTTTTGTGCTTTCTCCCAGTCTGGCTTCTTGTTTTTAAGCTGTGCAAAAAGCTGGCAATATCTATTGTACCTTGAACTATTTATCAGGCCTTTATCTACAGCTTCTCTTACTTTGCATTCAGGCTCGGCAATATGGCTGCATGGGCTGAACCTGCATCCATCCTTATATTCATCAAATTCATAATAGTAATTCTGAAGGTCAAAACAATCTATATCTTCTATCGAGAACGAGCTAAAACCAGGTGTATCTACAACATAGCCTTCATTTTCAAGCCTAACAAGCTGTGCATGCCTTGTAGTATGCCTTCCTCTTTCTATTTTCCCACTTACATCTCCAACTTCCATAATGTTCTTGTTAAAAATCGCATTCATTAACGTAGACTTTCCCACTCCCGACTGCCCGGCAAAAACAGTTATCCTGCCTCTAAGAAGATCCTTAAGAGTTTCTATGCCCTCTCCTCTCAATTTGGCAGAAGTGCAGACAACAGTGAATGAAGCTTTTCTATAAGTATCGGCAATTCCTTCAACCCTGGTTATTTCTTCAAGATCTATCTTGTTAATGCATATAACCGGGTGTATTTTTCTAGACTGTGAGCACACCAAGAGCTTGTCAAGAAGCATTAAATCGGGTTCCGGCGATTTCACTGATATTACAGCTATCATCTGATCAACATTTGCAACCGCCGGTCTCACAAGCTCTGATTTTCGTTCATATATTTTATCTATCCATCCTTGCTTTTTAGTTTGATCAATAACAGTAAAATCAACCACATCACCTGATAAAGGCACGATATTGTCTTTTCTGAAAAGTCCTCTTGCTCTGCATTCATATATGTCATCTTTTTTTTCAAAATCTTCTACGTAATAAAATCCGCCAATACCTTTTAAAATTATTCCTTTTGGCAAAACTCACCCTCCTATTTATGAATGCTGATTAGTTTCAAGCCATCGCATTTTCAGTAAAAACTTTGTTTTTCAGGGAGAACTAATTAAATCCGTCAAATATTTTACATTATCGTAATACACTATGATCTCCGTTGTTCCATTAACAGGCACCGGAACTCTAACTTCAACAGGGAACATATCCTTGTTGATTTTCCTGTTTAAAATCCTTTCGGGCTTTCTCGTATCCGAAGGTATGATTTCAACAACAACTTCGATTTTATCTTCATAATTATCAGGATCGGAAAGAGGAAGTGTGTATGAAAAATCGTTCCTCTGCGAAACTGTGGGCTGTGGTGTATTTGCTTCGGCATCCTCAAAATACAAATCTACTTTTGTGCCTTCAGGAACAGTTTCACCAGCCTGAGGCTCCTGTTTTACTACTTTGGCAACCTCGCTTACCACGTCTTTAGGGAAAAAGCTTCCAACGGTGAGTCCGTTATCCAGTATCAGACGCCTGGCTTCATCTCTCGTAAGGTCAATAAGTTTTGGCACAATCACCGTCCTTAGCTCAGGACCTAGACTTCTAAAAATAACTACTGTTTCCCCTTTTCTTACTTTTTGGTCTTTTTCAGGTTCAGTCCTCACTACAAGGTCTTTACCTATTTTATCGCTAAATTCCTCTTGTATTTTTACCACGAGTCCAAGCTTTTTCAGATCTCCCTCAGCTACTCTGTAATCCGCTCCTCTTAAATCAGGTATAGTAATCATTTCAGGCCCGTCGCTAACGTCAAGCACAAGAGTGGTCATGCTTCCTCTTTTTATAGGCTGCCCTGGCTCAATACTCTGGGCAATAATTATGTTTTTGTTGTAATTATCGTCGAATACACGGTTTTCTTTTACAACTATTCCACTGTCTTTCAACTCATTCCTCACATCTTCTATGTTTTTGCCCACATAATTGCCTACGATAAAGTTTTCATCAGGAAACAAAGACGGCATAAGCAACTTATAGCTTATGAACGCAAATATACCTACCAAAAATATGGATGTGATAACTGCAAGCCATAAAGTCAATTTGTCTTTTTTCTTTTCATTCTGATTCTCTTCCTCTTCCACAATTGAATTCTTTTTCATATCATTCTCTCTTTTCCAATAATCGTTCTGATTCTGTTTATCAGATTTGGATGCTATTTTTTCAGAAAAAGACCCGATCTTTATTGTAGGGCTGTCATTATATGAGATAGGTTCCGCAAAATCAGCATAAGGCTGCCTTAGAACCAAATTTAAATCAGAAAGCATATGTGCGGCAGACTGATATCGCTGCGATGGGTCTTTTCGAATAGCTTTCATAATAATGTCATTTAAGCCTGAAGGAATATCAGGATTTCTCACAGCAGGAGGCTTAGGCTCTTCCTGCAGTTGCATAAGTGCAACTGCCACAGGCGATTCTCCATCAAAAGGCACTTTGCCTGTAGTCATTTCATACAAGGCAATTCCTAATGAATATATATCAGATTTTTCATCAATGAATCCTCCTCTTGCCTGTTCGGGAGAAGAATAATGCACTGACCCCATTGTATTTCCGACCATTGTAATAGTTGAAGAATCAACAGCCCTTGCTATGCCAAAATCAGTAACTTTTGCTATGCCATCTTTTGTAAGTATTATATTATGAGGTTTAATATCTCTGTGTATTATATGGTTTCTATGAGCATGGTCCATTGCGGAACATATTTGTGCGGCAATATTTACTGCCTCTTTCCAAGGAAGAGGCCCATTGGTCTTTATATATTCTTTTAAAGTAATCCCATCAATGTATTCCATTACTATATAATGAACATTATCATCTTTTCCTACATCGTAGATTGAAACAATATTGGGATGAGAAAGGCTGGCAGCTGCCTGGGCTTCAACCCTGAAGCGCTTTACAAACTCCTCATCATTTGTAAATTCCGGTTTTAAGACTTTAACAGCAACAAACCTTTTAAGGAGTATGCACTTAGCCTTATATACCGTTGCCATTCCTCCTGTACCTATTTTCTGTATAACCTCATATCTATTCCCTATAAGTTTGCCTTCCATCACAACCACCTTTCAGTTCATGATACTATTAATCAAATTTTGCGACAATTACAGTAATATTGTCTTTCCCGCCGTTTTCATTTGCGGTTTTCACAAGCCTGTCGCAAGCTTCCTCCGGTTTGGCTGATTCAAGTATTATCTTTCTTATTTCTTCTTCTTCAACCATGTGAGTCAATCCATCAGTACACATAAGCAAAAAAGAACCGTTCTTCGCAATGCATGTATAGATGTCCGGCTTCACATGAGGCTCATAACCCACCGCTCTGGTAATTTTGTTTCTCTCAGGATGATTCTTGGCCTCTTCAATCGTTATTGCACCATTGTTCAACAATTCTTCAATATATGAATGATCTCTTGTTATTCTAATAATTCCTTCATTGTCTATCAGGTAAACCCTGCTATCTCCAACATGGCCTATAAACAAATTATTTTCATACGCAAAGACCAATGTAAGAGTCGTAGCCATACGCCTAAGGTTGTTTTCTTCATTTGATGCGTTATAAATAGAGGCGTTTACGTGTGTAAAAACCTGGCTTGTTACATGTTCTAAATTTGTTTGTCTTCCATCAGCTAACATGGACTTATTAGCCATGATATATCTGCATGCTTCTTCTACGGCAATATGGCTTGCAACTTCGCCTGCATTATGCCCTCCTACGCCATCAGCGATAACAAAAATCCAGGGCAAGCCGTCAAGAGCCTCTATAACTTTAAAACTATCTTCATTTGACCCTCTTATCATGCCTGCATCAGTCATGGCAGCATATATCATGGCATCTCACCGTCCCAAAATAATAAAATTCATTAAAATAATAAAATTTATTTTAGTATATCTTTTCTAAGTTGTCCGCACGCGGCTTCAATATCTGAGCCCAATTCTCTCCTCACAGTAGTTTCTATACCATTCATCTCCAATATATTCTTAAACTTCTCAATGTCTTTTCTATTAGCTTTTTTAAACCCTGTACCATGCACTTCATTAATCGGAATTATGTTAACGTGGCACAGCATTCCTTTTAATTTTTGCGCAAGGTCTTTTGCATTGTCCTCACTGTCATTAACACCATTTATCATTGCATACTCAAAAGTAATTCTCCTTTTAGTAGCCTCTGTATATATCTTACATGTATCAAGTAAAATGTCAATATTATATATTTTGTTTACCGGCATTAATTTGCTTCTTATTTCATCATCAGGTGCATGAAGTGAAATGGAAAGCGTTATAGGCAATCCTTCTTTTGACAGCTTTATTATTTCCGGAACTAATCCACATGTTGAAACCGATATATGCCTTAACCCTATATTGAGTCCATCCTTGTGGTTTACAAGTCTTATAAACTTAATTAAGTTATCGTAATTTTCCAAAGGTTCTCCTATACCCATTACGACAATATTGTTTACACGCTGCATTGAATCTTTTTTTATGTGAAGAACCTGCCCCAGCATTTCTGAAGCAGTTAAATTTCTAACAAACCCCAATCCTGTTGATGCACAAAATTTGCAGCCCATCCTGCATCCTACCTGTGATGAAATGCATGCCGAATTGCCGTGTTTATACTTCATGAGAACACTTTCAATAATATTTCCATCATTTAATGATAATAGATATTTTGTAGTTTCATCATATTTTGAAACAAATTTATCGCAATGCACAGGCATATTAATGTAAAAATGCTGCGCCAGTGTTTGTCTTAGCTGCTTTGACAAATTTGTCATATCTTCAAAGCTTGTGACACCTTTATGAAGCCACTGGAACACCTGTTTGGCTCTGTATTTCTCCAAACCAAGCCCTTCAAAGCTTTTTTCAATTTCTTCAAGTGTCATGTCAAGTATATCTTCCTTATCTTTCATTGTTATTCATCCTCTTTTAATTTTTTAAATCTGGCAATAAAAAACCCATCCGTACCATGTACATTTGGATAAAGCTGCACAAATCCATTCTTGTTTATCGCCGATTTCAATTTGTCCGGCGCGTACCGGGATATGTCATCTATTATAAAATTAGCATGATTTTCTGCAAACCAGGCTGCAATGTGGTCATTTTCAGAAGGTTCGATTGTACAGGTTGAATAAACTAAACAGCCTCCTGCCTTTACCATGTCAGCAGAAGCCTCAAGTATCTGTTTCTGAATGTTCACGAGTTCTTTAATATGATGCTCATTTTTTGCATATTTCAAATCAGGTTTTTTCCTAATTATACCCAGCCCTGAACAAGGCGCATCTACGAGAACCCTGTCAGCCTTGATGTCTTTATGCTTTTCACGCGCATCTCTTAACATTGCATCTATTATATCTATACCCAATCTTTGAGCCGCATTATTTATAAGGTTTATTCTATGTTCGTATATATCAAACGCAACAACTCTTCCTTTATTTCCCATTAATTCTGCTATAAATGTGGCCTTTCCTCCCGGTGCGGCACAAACATCAGCAATTGTTTCTCCTGGTTTTGGGTCAAGTACTTTTACAGCAAGCATAGAACTTTCATCCTGCACCTGAAACAATCCACGCTTGAAAAGTTCAAGCCTTGCAATAGAGGATGTATTGCTAAGATATAAGGCTTCTTCTATATACAATCCATCGCTGACATATATGCCAATATTTTGCAATTCCTGCTTTAGTTTTTGCTTGTCCGTTCTAAGCCTGTTTACTCTTATGCATGTCCCAGGAATATGATTGCTCGACTGCATCAAATTTTCACAAAATTCCTCTCCGAACAAATCTATCCATCTTTTAACAAGCCACTCAGGAAAAGAATATTTTATACTTAAATATTTAATTGGCTCATTTTCTCTGACCGGCATATGAAGCTGTCTGCCAGACCTTAAAAACGACCTCAAAACTGCATTAACATAGCCTTGTGCTCCTTTATTCGCAAATTTGCCTGCTAGTTTTACGCTTTCATTAACCGCCGCTGATTCAGGCACTTTATCCATAAATAACAACTGATAAAAGCCCATCCTTAAAATATTCAATACAGGTATCGAAATCTTGTCAGGCTTAATTGATGAATATACTTGGATTAAGTGGTCAAGCATAATAAAATTCTTTACGCAACCATATACTATTTCCGTAGCAAAAGCCCTGTCAATATCCGCCAGGTTTTGCTCATGTTCCATATGCTTGTCCAGAGATATATTGCTGTATGCATTGTTTTTTTCTATATCATTTAAAATTTTTAGAGCAAGCGTTCTTGCCTTATCCTGCTTCATTCAAGTATTTCTCCCGTTTTAACATTATGTCCGCATTCACATACACCCATTTTTCTGCAGTTGTCAAACTGTACCTCGGTAACTTTTATCGCTCCGTCACCAGTCACAACCCACAATGCATCCTTGGCAATCTTGCAAATAGTGCCTGGTTTATCACTGCACGCAGGGAAATCACAAAGTTCGGTTTTCCATATCTTCAACCTTTCGCCTCGATAATATGCAAACGCTCCCGGCCATGGGTTAGTGCCTCTTACAAGATTATGAATGTTATGTGAGCTTTGCTTCCAGTCAATTTTTCCTATATCCTTTGTTATCATTGGAGCATATGTAGCTTCATCATTATTTTGAGGAATTCTCTTCAATGTGCCTTGTTTCAAAAGATCCAGTGTTTGCTTCAATGCAGACGCTCCAAGTTCTTTGAGGATATCGTGCAATTCTCCCGTTGTCATATCCTGTGATATTTCTACTTCGCTTTTTACAAGCATGTCTCCTGTATCCAGACCTTCATCCATCATCATTGTTGTGATGCCTGTCTTTTTCTCTCCATTTATGACGGCCCAATGTATAGGTGCTGCGCCTCTGTATTTCGGCAAAAGCGAAGCATGAACATTTATGCAGCCATACGGAGGCAGGTCGAGCAATGCTTTTGGAAGAATCTTTCCATAAGCAGCAGTTACAATGAGTTCCGGATTAATTGCATGCATGGCCGATATAAACTCTTCTGTTTTGATTTTATCAGGCTGCAAAACCGGCAGACCATGTTCAAGCGCAAATTCCTTAACAGGAGGAGGGCACAACTTTTTGCCTCTTCCTTTAGGCTTGTCTGGCTGCGTTATTACTGCAACAACTTCATATTTTTCTTCCAGCAGGAGCTTAAGGCATGGCACTGAAAATTCAGGCGTTCCCATAAAAACTACTCTTGTAATATTGTGCATACTATCTGCTCCTTCTATTGTCAATTTGTTCAGCTGTCAGCAATTCTTTTGCTTTATCCTTAAAGAGCACTCCATCAAGATGATCTATTTCATGGCATAGAGCAACAGCAAGAAGCCCTTCTGCATCTATGACCACCTTTTCGGCTTTTCTATTTAAGCCTTCAACCACTACTTTTGCAGGCCTCTTGACTTCACCGTAATACCCTGGCACACTCAGGCATCCTTCCATGTAAAGCTGTTCGCCCTGATGCTCAACTATTACAGGATTAATCAATTCAATTAGCCCGTCTCCTACATCAAGCACAATCACTCTCTTCAAAATGCCTACCTGTGGAGCGGCAAGTCCTATTCCATCCGCATGATACATAGTATCAGCCATATCATCAAGCAGCGTTATTATTTTATGATCTATTTTATCAACAGGTTTTGAAACCTTTCTTAATACCTCGTCTCCGTCTTTTCTTATTGTCCTAAGTGCCATGCAGTATTTCACTCCTTGCTTTTAATTTTATCCTTTTAGTCATTATAACATACTATAAGGATTTATATCTATACTTACATCCAGTTTTTGCTTTTCAAAAAGCTCCTTGCTTGAAAACTCATTCAGCCTAGCCGAAACGCGAATTAAATTATCAAGATTTGCATGTTTGATAACAATCCTCCATCTGAATTTATTCCTTATTTTGCTTAGAGGACATCTTGCCGGACCCAATATTAAATATTCTTCCTGAGCACTATCCGCAACAGTTTTACCGCACTGCAAAAATTCATATGTTTTGCTTAACAAAGTTTTTGCTGCCAAAAAGCATTGTTTATCATCTTCACCTGATACTACTATAATGGAAATATTGCAAAAAGGGGGAAATTTAAGCTCCTTCCTTATTATAATTTCTTTATTGTAATACATTTCATAATCCTGGGAGCATGCTGCCAGTATACTGAAATCTTCAGTATTGTAGGTCTGTATTATTACCTTTCCTTCTTCACTCCCTCTTCCTGCACGGCCAGCCACCTGGGTAATAAGCTGGAATGTTCTTTCAGACGCTCTAAAATCTTCGATATTAAGCAAGCTATCTGCGGCAAGCACTCCCACCAGGGTTACATTGGGGAAATCATGCCCTTTGGCTATCATCTGTGTTCCCACTAAAATATTTATATTTTCTTCTTTGAAACGTTTTAATATCTCTTCATGCGAATTCTTTGCTGATGTAGTATCCAAGTCCATTCTTATAACACTGGCATGAGGAAATATTTTTCTAACTTCATCTTCAACCTTTTGCGTTCCCGCTCCAAAATGCCTTATATAAGTGCTTGCACAAGCAGGACAATTTTTAGGAGGTTTTATCGTATAGCCGCAATAATGACAAACCAGCCTGTCATCATATAAATGATATGTCATAGTTATATTGCATTCCCTGCATTTTATAACATACCCGCAGCTCCTGCACAATACAAATGATGCATAGCCCCTTCTGTTGAGGAAAAGTATGGTTTGCCTGTTTTTTTGGATATTATGTTTAATTTCTTCCTGAAGTTTAATGCTGAAAATAGACTTATTACCATTTTCCAGCTCTTTCCTCATGTCCACAAGTTCTACAAATGGCATTTTTGAGTTGTTAGCCCTGTACTTAAGCTTAAAAAATCCTATTGCATTATTGACAGCCCTAAAATATGTTTCCACAGAAGGAGTAGCAGAGCCCAAAAGCAGTAGTGCTCCGGAATTTAAGCACCTCTGTCTTGCAACTTCTATTGCATGATATTTTGGAGTTATTTCTGATTTGTACGACGTTTCATGCTCTTCATCGACTATAATTATGCCCAGATCTTTAAATGGAGCAAAAACAGCTGATCTTGCTCCTATCATTACTTTTATCTGCCCATCCCTTGCCAGTCTCCACTGGTCATATCTTTCTCCTGTAGAAAGTCTGCTGTGGAACACAGCAACTTCTTTACCGAATCTGCTCTGAAAACGCTCCACAGTCTGTGGTGTAAGAGCTATCTCCGGAACAAGCATTATTGCGTGTCTCCCTTGTTGTATAACTTTTGTTATCAGCTGCATATATACTTCCGTCTTTCCACTTGAAGTTACCCCATGCAGAAGATGTTCTGAAAAGATATTAGAATCGATATATCTTTCAAGTTTATCAACTACATATTTTTGTTCATCATTTAATTCAGGTGCTGCGACAGGTTCTATGTTTTTGTGTGCGAGAGGATCCCTTATAACCTCAATTTGTTTATAATCTATATAACCATTCTTTTTTAACGTATCAAGCACAGATTTTGATACTCCTGCAAATTTCATAAGATCGTGAACGGCTATATATTCATTTTCAATAAGCATCTGCAAAACTCTTATATGCTGTATGCGTTTAAATCTTCCACTTTCAATATCTTCAACCACATAGCATGGATCCGCTGACAGATAAGCAACTTTAATCTTCTTCTCACTTACATCTGTCTTGCCGGGAATTCCTGTTCCTGAAGGCAGCATAACCCTGATAGCATCTGAATACGTGCATACATATCTTGTCTTCATCCACTCGGCTATTTTTAGCAATTCCTCATCCACGCCATCAAAAGAATCCTCAATGCTGCTGATTTCTTTTAATCCCTGTGTGTCGCAAGTATCCTGTCTTACATTTATTATAAATGCACCTCTTAGCTTGTTTGATCTTCCAAAAGGCACATATGCATATCTGCCTCTCCTGGCATTGCTTGTTAATGATTGGGGAATTATATAATCATATAGCTTATCAAAACCTGCTGTCGAATTATCTATAGCTACAGATGCTATTAATGTCAAACGCATTTCCTCCCTTTGCTTTTGTTAGATATCCTGCGTCAAACCTCTAAAACTCCTATTAAATAAATTATATCACTTCATTAAATAGTTTTATAGGTGCAACTATTCATTGGGTGCATTTTTTGTGTATGACCTATATTTATGACCTATATTATGGAAAAAACATTTTCGCAGAGGCTGTAGAGCTATTCATTCGTTACACAACATAAAAACCCCCTGCCGTCAAAGCAGGAGGTACTTATGAAAACATTAGCATTGAATCGCAGTTGGACTTAATAATAGGAGTGATTTTAAAAATATGAGTGATTTTAATTAGCTTTACACAGGATCTTCATCGTAATTGCCTATGTTGTCATCATATTGTCCTTGATATTGGTCGTGCTGATCATTTAAATGCATGTTGTTTGAACTGTTTCTTCGGCTTACTTCCATTTTTGAAATAGAAACTTCATACGCAGTTTTATCAATTACTTCTCCGTTGTCAAGTTTTTTCTGGTATGTTCTGCTCTGAATCCTTCCCCATACTTTGAGGTTGTCTCCCACAGAAAGATTCTGGCAATACCTCGCATTTCTTCCCCATGCGATGCATGGAATATAATCAGACTTATTATATGGTCTGTTTACCGCAAGAAGAATATCACTTATCTCTCTTCCAAAAGGAGTTGTTCTGTAAACCGGTTTTTTGCATATATAACCATTCAGATATATCTGGTTAAGATTTTTTATTCTATCTAGCTCATAAAGTATAATTATCTCTCTTGCAAATACAGTCAAGATAAGCCTGTTCCCTTCCTCAGTAAAACTGTTGTACGACCTGAACTGCCCTTCAACCTGCAGCAATGTGCCTTGTGCTAGCGCCTCCTTCGATATAAGCCTTTCTGATACGGTTACGGGAATTATATCACTGCTTTCACTAAGTCTTGGAACCTCCAGCCTTACTATGTAGAAACCTTCCCCATATACCTCATGACTGAATTCCAAATCACTCACTACTTTACCTGAAATGGTCACCATATTGTTTTCTATCATGTTACCGACCATTTTTCCCCCACTCTCCTCTAAACATTTCATATGTGCTTTATTTTTCTAATGATATATTTATTCTGCTTTTGTCCTATTTAGAATTGTTTTTTATTACATTAAAATTTTATTTTTTAAAATCAACCTCCAATACTATTTCATAGAGTTTTACATAAAATCACAGTAATAGCCAGAAGTATTATCGTCAATATTCTACAAATAATTTATAGTATTTTCTTTGATTATAGCATTTTTTAAGGTTTTAAGGTTTGCTCTTTTGTGCTCCGTCAAAATCTATAAAATAATTATCTCTGATTATAAGCTTTGAAACAGGCAAGAAACTGTATCCTTTTTCTTTAAGGGTTCTAATGATTTCAGGCAATAATTTTGCGGTATGCAAAGTGTCGTTGTGAAATAATATTATTGAACCCGGTTTTACATTATTGACAACTCTTTTTAGTATATCCTCCCTGCTCATGTTCTTCTTCCAATCAAGGCTGTCAATGTTCCACTGTATTGTATAATAATTCAAATTTCTTGCAATATCTACCACATCATCATTATAGTCTCCATAAGGAGGGCGGAACAGTTCGACCTTCTGCCCTGTTATCTCATATAATACTCTTTCACATTTTAAAATATCCTCTCTTATCCTGTCCCTCGAAAGAGCGCTCATCCTGAAATGTCCATATCCGTGACTGGCGATATCATGCCCCTCATCAGCTATAAGTTTTACAGTTTGCGGGAACCTTTCAGCCCATGTCCCCACTATAAAAAAACTCGCCTTCACATCATTTTCTTTTAAGGTTTTAAGTATATCGCCTATATCTGAATCCCCCCATGCGCAGTCAAAAGTTATGGAAACTACTTTCTCATCTGTGTGTACATAATATATCGGTACCTGTTTTTTGCGAACCGTTGTATTCATACTTCTAAATTGCATGCCGGAATATATTATCCATGCCATCAGAACACCGATGATTAGCAGCATAACAAAGATTGCAATATCTTTTATTTTTATTACATATACTCTGTACGCTTTGTACATGTGGCAAACCTTCTTTTAAGCTCTTCTCTTATATAATATTTTACAAATATGCATTTTATTCTTGGCCTCAGGCATGAGCACAAAATGAGCCAGGAAGAAAATCTCCGCCTGGCTTTATTTTGCAAACACATGCTGTGCTACTCACACCACAGTATGATTTCACCTTTTTCCAACGATTTCTTTACATCAATCACTCTCTGGTTGGATGAACCTCTATACCTAAGATTTAAACTCTTCCTGGAAATATCAAAAGGTCCATCGACCAGAATATCGGTATTTGCAAGAAGTTCATGCCATCCCTCGCGCTTTTGCATGTTTTCAATTATTTGCTCCCATGTGTACCCGGTATAAGTCACTACATTCAATCCCTTATCTTTTACCATTCTGGCGAGAACAGCAAACGATGAAGCCTGTTCAAAAGGCTCTCCTCCCGTTAGCGTAACGCCATCAAGCAATGGGTTTTTGTTTATCATTTGCATGATTTCGTCTATACTTACGTTCTTCCCGGCATCAAACGGGTGAGTATGAGGGTTGTGGCATCCCGGGCAGTTGTGGCTGCATCCTTGTGCAAAAACAGCGAGCCGGATGCCAGGACCGTCAACAATAGAATCATTCACAATGCCTGCCACTCTGACGGCATTTGTATTAATAGATCTAGATCCGTTTTGTGATACATATGCATCATCTAACATAATGAATGCTTCACTCTGTCCCTTTCCTCAGCTTTCTTGGCATCATTAAATCTTTCCAGTGTGCCGACAAGGTATCCCGTTATTCTTCTTATCCTCTCAAATTTAATGTCACCTTCTTTTCTTCCGCAAGCAGGACACTCATCTCCTATAATACCCGTATATCCGCAGACAGGGTCTCTGTCTACAGGATGATTTATTGATCCATACCCTATGCCTGCCTCTTTCATGGCTCTAACTACCTTTTCAAAAGCCTCCGGATTCTGTGAAGGGTCTCCATCCAGTTCCACATAAGTTATGTGCCCTGCATTTGTAAGCTCATGGTAAGGAGCCTCTATACGTATCTTTTCGAATGCACTAATAGGATAATATACAGGCACATGAAAGCTGTTTGTATAATACTCCCTGTCTGTTACACCTTCAATAATTCCGAACTTCTGCCTGTCTATCTTCACAAATCTTCCAGAGATGCCTTCTGCAGGCGTTGCAATAAGTGTGAAATTCATTTTATATTTTCTGCTTGTTTCATCCGTTCTTCTCCTCATATGCCCTATTATTTCAAGTCCTAAATTCTGAGCCTCGGCAGATTCTCCGTGGTGCTTTCCTATCAATGACTTGAGGCATTCTGCAAGCCCAATAAATCCTATCGTCAAAGTACCATGCTTCAATACTTCCCTTATCTCATCTTCCCATCCTAGTTTATCTGAATCAATCCATATGCCTTGTCCCATAAGAAATGGAAAATTTTTGACCTTCTTTCGCGCCTGTATCTCATATCTCTCTAAAAGCTGTTCAATTACAAGGTCAATCTTTCTATCCAGATCTTCAA
>Ga0308398_1001157_pt1 | contig 14706 bp, 11 predicted proteins | sample Hotspr20SampleT9_FD_202360 | JGI IMG/M metagenome (GOLD analysis project Ga0308398, IMG submission 202360) | Hot spring phototrophic mat microbial communities from Mushroom Spring, Yellowstone National Park, Wyoming, United States - 20051001_T9 ...
TTGATAGGTGATGAAGATGAACTAAATCAAATGTTTGGTCATATACCTGGTTGGTATCAATTCACTAACAATGTTAGTGAATTTATAGGTCTGGTTGATGACATTAGATTTAGAATGCTTAGAACTGCCAAATCCTATAGCTATGCTTGATTGCTATCTTTATGCCTACTAATTTAAATTCTGCATTTATAGGTTCCAAATTTGAAAAATTACTTTTTGAAAATCGTATTCTACCCTATTGCAACGCCAACAATATATTTGCTTGGAAAATAACTGATACAACTTCAAACAATGGTCTTGTAAAAATTTGCTTTTGTGATTGGTTTTTCGCAAGGGGCAATACCAAATATCTATTTGTTGAGTTTAAATATATTGAATCCAATATTTTAAGAAAATCCAACTTTAAACCTAATCAAATTGAATTTTTATCCAAATCCATTAAGAATAACTTAAATTTCTATTGTCTTGTCTATTCCAAACAAAATAGAAAATTCTACTTTTTAGACAAACAGATTATGACTACTCTACTTCAAAAGCGAAAATCAATTATTCTTAACGAATGTTCAAACTATATAGTAACAATTAAACAATTTTTAAATATTCTTTCTTCCTAACTATTATGTATTATACCTACGGACTACTAAGTCCAAGTGAAATTGAATCAGTTATCAATTTTCATTATGAAAATTTTATTATCAAGTATCCTGTTTGCAAATTATTCAAGCTAATAAGAAATCATAACAGTATTCAAACCATTTTAGGCAGTAAAAACAATATTGATTGGAATCCTAATCCAATCTATATTCATTGCAATTTTGAACCCAATGACCAATCGTCAGAAAAATATAAAGGTGCTGTAATAAGAGTTAAAGGTGATGTTAAATTGACCTTTAGTATTAGAGAATTAGAACTAAAAAATCTCCAATTAGAAATAGGTGACAAAATAAGCCTTATTGAAGATAGCCAAATTTACTACATTACCAATTTACCAATCAAAGCCAATTTGATTCAAGGTGCTAACAAGTATTTAGAAGCAGTAGTAGGTGCTTCTTATCAATTTACATATTTAGACACATAACTAATATTTCAATCAACCTAAAACAATAGTCAACCATGAAAACTTCAATTTTAGAATCTGCTATTAGAAAAGCCCATAAAGTATTGCGTGGCTCTTGGTTAAATGAAGCCAAATATCCCCATCTTGAAAAATATATTTTAGCACATTTTGGTGATGATCCAGAATTTTATGTAGAAATGCTTGACCAGCTTCCTAATAAAGAATTGTTACCTCGTGCTGAAAAGTTTCTTCAAACAAATAACCCTACAAATGACGAAATAGACGTTGATGATCCTGAGTTTTTGAACTTGACAAAAGTTAATCCAGATGCAAAAGCCTTTAGAAAAGTAATTCTTATGCTTGATTATTAATTCTATTACTTTGAGAGGCTTAATTTTTCCCATTGGATAATTTTTAATTTGTCTATTAGCTTTCGAAACCGTAACCAGTCTATGCTATGCCTAACCATAAATTGTCCGAACTTGACATAATTTTGGCCGCTGTAGCCAATGGCAAACTGTCAATTGCTGAAGCAAGCCGCTGGGCTATCTTTGACGGTACCCCCTACCAAATGGTAGAACACCTTGATGTAGGTACTAAGTTTCATGCTCTTATTAACAAACCAACTGGTCGTAAATTTCTTGAATTTACAGTAGTTCAAGTTGATCCTGAAGAAAAAGTAATAGTTGCTAAGGATCAAGAAGGTGATGAAGTAGAAATTAGTCCCGATACTACATCTGATGAATTGGATGAAATAATTACTCCCGAAATTACTGAAGAAGAACCTGCTGATATGACAATTGATTCAGATGCCTATGATGATGAACTTGATGATATAATTAATGCTGAAGCAGAAAAAATCGGTAAAACAGTCAGTGATACTGACATTGAAGATGTTAATCCTGATTCTATGCTTACAGTCAATCCCAGAGCCAAAGATACTGACGATGAAGAAAACCTTGATATAACTGAATTAGACAATAACCGTGGCTCTTTTTCAACCAAAACTGACGTAGATCCTGTTGAAAGTCTTTATCGTCGCAAATATAGTGAATCTTCTTTGTCCAAAAACTATCCAATGTCTGAAAGACTTCTTAGAAGAATGAGTGATTCAGATTTGGCTATGGATGATGACTATGATGAGTCACTTTATTCTAATCCAGACGATGATGAAATAGTTTCTGATGATTTAGAACCATCTTCTCCTGAAGATGGAATTACAGCTAAGGAGCGTGCTTTGAAAGAAAAATATCGTAAACTTTCTTCTGCTTTGAGAAGATATTCCGAAGCAGTCGAAGATGACAATCCCAATTTAGACAATTTGAATGCAGTTCAAGACCCCAATGTCAATATTGCCGTTGGTGATACAGTCATGAATTTGACTACTGGCAATAGTGGCATTGTTACCTCTACCAGTTTTAATGAAGATGGTGAAATGACAATTACATTTGTTAGAGACAATGGTCAAAGTGAAACTTGTCGTGCAAGTGAATGTCAAAAATTGTCCTAAATTGACATAATCTTTTAGCTATTAATTTTCTATTAACTTACAAATTTCTTATCCTATGCAAAACAGCAATAGAATCCGCACATGGGTAATCCTAATAAATTTAGGTCTTTTCTTTGGTGCTCTAATCTGGTCTCTTCTTTATATGGGTGGTTGCCTATAGCCATTATAGATTGCTATTAGTCCAATGTCTCAAACTTTAGATAGTCTGAACTTAGGTCAAAGAATATTTAGACCTGAAAAAATTCATGTTGAATTTATATCAAAGTTTAAAACCATCCCACGATGGCGTTGGGATAATGAACAATATAAAAAAGATGGCTATGGCTTAGTTTTAGACTATGACAATAGTGATTCTACCAAACCCAAATTTATTCAAGTTTTTCTTGAAGAACAAAGTCCTATTTACTTAAAATTCTTCAAAGAAGCTAAAGAAAATTCCAATTCCAGTTTTCAAAAAAATCTTGAGTCCAATTTTCCTTTTATCGTTATTACAATATTAGGTGATACTCAACTTGATTCAGAATATACTCCTACAGACTATATTTTTGAACCTATTAACAATGATACTTTATACTATTTTGAACCTCCTAAGTGGGTTGAATGGTCTTACCAAGTAAAAACAATTTGTGAAGATGTTAGAGATGATTCCTTTCTTTCCAATTATATTCGATATCAGCTATTTGATAGTTATCCAGGTGGTTGGACTATTAGTATTGGCAACAATATTTACAATATGACTATAGATGGTCCAAATCGTTCAATAGAAGATGGAACAAACTATATTGAAAGTACTTATACATTTAAGTTTAAAATGCTATTAGCAATGAGAACAACCATAATTGAAAAAATAAAATCAGCTAACATTAATATCAATGTCCTTAACTCTCCAAAATAATTTTAATTACCCAATACTATGGCAACGGAAATTGGTGTAATTGTAAATGAAACCCTTTCTTCCAGAGTTCCTACTTTTGTTCCTGCAAATAAGGGAACAATAGCTATTCTAATCAATTCTCAGCGTGGTCCAATTAATACTCCTATATTAGTATCCAATTTCGAAACCTTTACCAAAATTTTTGGTGAAAGCCCCTTACCCAATGATTTTTCCTACTATGTTATTAAAGGATTTTTTGACAATGTATTATTAGATGGTAGTAATCCTTTTCAACTCTATTTAGTTAGACCCATAGCTGATTCAGATACTTCAGGCAATCCTCCATTTGCTCGTAGAGGTACTTCTTCCAATTATGTTGAATTTAGACTTGGCTACCAACAACTTGACTCTCCTACAGGTGAGTTTAATGACCATAACAATTGTTTTGAAGTAAGAGTAACAGCTGGTTCCCTTCCAGATACTTATACAATTGAAGTGTTAAGAAGAACGCCTTCAAAACTAATAGTTCTTGAAACCTATACCAATGTTACTGACAATGATTTTGAATCTCGTCTTAAATCTTCTGAGTATATTATAGCACGCAAAGTAGGTTCTGGCTCTCTAAGGTCTTTTATTTCCTATAGTGTTACCAAAATTAATATAATTTCTCCTGGTAGTGGCTATAATCCTTCGACTACTACCTTTTCAATAACTCCCCAATTGCCATCTGACCCTTTAAATTTGAATCTATCAATTGATAGTTTCAATCTTGATTTAGGTTCTGGTGCAACAGCTATTGCTACTATAAATGATGGTCGTGTTGAAAGTATAATAGTTACCAATCAAGGTTCCAATTATTTACAACCTCCTCAAGTAATAATTTCTGGTGGTGGCGGCACTGGTGCAACCGCAAGAGCAAATATTTCCAATGGTCGAGTAGTATCAATTACAATTACCAATCCTGGTTCTGGCTACACTTCCTCTCCTACAGTTACAATTCAAAGTGGTGGCTTTTTGAAAATTGTTCCATCCTATAACTATGGCTACAATCTGAATTCACAAATAGTAATAACCGCAATTGATAGAAGTTTATATGGTGTTACGCAAATAGAAATTGCTGGTGGTAGTGGTTCAGGTGCAACTGCTGAAGCTATATTCAATCCTGATGGAACCATAATTGCAGTTACCGTTACCAACGGTGGTTCTGGTTATACAAGTTCGCCAGTAGTTATTGTTTCAGGCAATTCAACAAGAGAAGCAATTCTTGAAGCTGAAATTGATGAATCTGGTCAAGTAGTCAGAATCAATATATTAGACGGTGGGCTTGGCTATAATCCTGATGAAACATCAATTTCGATAGTTAATGGTTCTGGTCTTGGCTATCAATCTCCTCCAACAATTGAATTTATTGGTGGCAATCCTATAACTACAGCTCAAGCAATTGCTTCTATTGATGCTTCTGGTCGAGTAGTATCAATTACAATTACCAATCCTGGTTCTGGCTATACTTCTCCTCCAACTGTTCGATTTGTAGGAGGCAATCCATCAAGACCTGCAGTAGCATATGCCAGAATTGGTCAAGTAGTGCCCAACAATTCTCCTCAATTCGAACCTATAATTGAACCTACTTCATTCAAACTTCTTGGTGGAACAAATCCATCTACTACTAACATATCCAATGAATTTGAACGCTATCGTTGTGGACTATCTTTATTAGACAATCTTGACATTGAACTAATTTCTGATGCTTCAATCTATTCTCAAAAAATGCATCAGTTAGGTACTGACTATGCCAATAAAAAAGCTGATGCACTTTATATAAATTCAGTACCAGTTGATGTAACCAAAACACAAGCCGCTGATGTTCTTACAGGCTTTACTGCTCCATTGCTTGGTGTTCAACGCCGTGGTGTTGGTATATTCAATTGGGGCTATGTTGATGATGTGCTAAATCCTGGTCGTGAAATTCTTGTTCCTCTTCATGGACATGTATTAGGTGCTTACTATATTAGAGCAATGTTTGCTAATAGAGGGCTAATTAATACAGCTCCTGCAGGCTATAGAGTTTCTTTAGCTGGCATTAATAGATTGCATCATGAAATTTCTACAGCTGAAAGAAATGCAATTGCTGAAGCAAGACTTAACCCAATAGAATTTCGTCGTGGTCGTGGTTTTGTATTATCAACTTCTCGTTCCTATTCAACTGACAATAGATTTACATCTATTCATATACTAAGAAGTATTAACTATATAGTTAAAACCTTTAGAACTAACCTTGATATTTTCTTACAACTTGGCAATACAGAAACTACTCGTCGACTACTGAGAAATAATTTGAATAACTTTTGCACTGCTCTATATCAAGATGGTATTTTTGACAATTCCTATGGCTATAATCAAGTAGTAAAAATTATTTGCGATGCTTCCAATAATAGATTTCAAACAACTCGCGAAAGAAAAATGAATGTTGATTGTGAGTTTGTATTTTCAGAAATAGTAGAAGCAATTAGAGTATCAATTGCTACAAGTGAAGTTCTCCTTTCCTAAATTTATCCAATAACAACCCAAATAACAAATAGACCTATGCCATTACCATCTTATTTAGCTGTTCAAGTTCCTCAAGACCTACTTATAGCCAATCATTTTGTTCTTAACCTTTTAGATGGAAGCGAAATGGCTCCCATTGTAGGTGGAGCTGCCCCTCCTCTTGCCAGCCCTAATTTTCAAGAAGTTAGTGGATTGACAAGATCCATAGCTGTCGCTGAAGTATTTGATGCTGGCACAGGCTTAAAATATGAATTCCATGGTGGTCAACTTCAAATTAGTGATTTAACCTTTTCAAGAATGAATGATGGAACTGAAGATGACTATGCTATGATTAGACTATTCAATACTATAATTCAACAAGGTCGCAAAGTAAATGCCAAAATGGATAAATTCCATAAAGGTGTTCTTCATAAATCTTATGCAATGTATCAATTGCTATTTAAACAAGAAAATAACCCTTCCTATTCAGCTGGTAGTGCCAATGCTGAAAAAGTAGACTATAATGCTTCTTGTGTCTATTGGGAAGTACTAAGAAATGGTGATCAAGAAATTTCAACCTTATAATTATTAATCCTATTAAACTATTAGGTATGTCCAATTACCAAAATCCATTTATAATAAACGAATTTGTCAATTCGCTTCTTATCGGTGTTCGATACAAAGGTGAAGAAATTAAGCAATTTATACCTGCTAAACTCCTAAATAAAGAGCTAAAAGCCATTAAGGATGATACTTATAGAAGCAATCATCCTATGGGCTGGCTAGCCAAAACCGTTACTCTTTGTATAGAAGAATTTGATGGTGGCTTTGAATCAAGGTCCTATTACCAAAAGTATAAAAAAATTCCCGATATTGTTCAACAACTTACTCTAACTGACGCTTCCTATGTTCTATTATATGGTCATGTTTGGAACTTTGGTCCTGTTATAAACAATGTTGTAGCAAGATGTATTAATCCCAGCTGTAGAGCATATAACACATTTAGCATCAATATTGAAGAAATTGCAACATCGATTATTAAATTTAGAAATCTTGATTTGAATATAGACTCCAAAATTCTTGTAGTCCTTGAAGAGCCTATTACCCTCCCCAAATCGCAAATTAAATTTAGTAGAGATATAATTGTTACTGCTCTTGAATTTCGACTTCCTCGTATAATTGATGCTCTTTCTTGTGAAAAATACTATGCAGATGGAGAGTCAGGTACTTTTATTGAAAGACTTCTTTGGTCTTGTCTAACTACAATTTATGAACAAGACCCTACTCTTTCAGAAGCTGAAATTGAATCTGCTCTTATGTCAAAAGACAATGCTTTTATTCCTATTGATGAAGATATTAAAGATAGACTTGATTATACATTTATAGAAAATTTTACAGTAAAAAATGCTGCTGCTCTTGAACGCAAATTTGCAGAAATATCACCTGATATAGATACAAGTGTTAACAAACAATGTAAACGGTGCAGTGAAGATATTCTTGTCCGTGTATCTCAAAATTTTTTGTTTGGTCTGGATTCCGTTATATTGACTCGTTCCTAATTAAATTGCTATTCAATTTGAATCAAGAAGAATATGACTATATCTACTATAAATTGATTAGTGAAGCCAATTTTAGTCCTGAACATCTTGACAATATTACCAATTCAGAATTACTAAAATATTATGATTTACTTCAAAAAGAACTTAAAGCCAAAAGTGGTAAATTTAGTTTTTAGTTATATTGACAATTAGCTATGCTAACTTTAGGTCTTAGTGTTACCCTCGCCAATAGTGGTGCTGTTACACAACAAACAGTTAAACTGTTCAATAGCATACTTGGTATAGCTGCCAAAGCAATAGATGCTTCAAATAGACTAACTGAAAAATCAGTTAACAGTTTACAAAGAGTTTTTAGTGATTTCTTTTCTTTCCTAAAATCCAATTTTCTTACCATATTAGGAGCCGCTGGTCTTGGTGGATTCTTTTCAAATATTATATCCAATCTTGATACTGTCAATAAACAAATAGCCAAATTTACTGGCGAATTCCAATCCAAAAGATTAGGTGAACAAATAGCCCAATTAAGTAGGTCTATCCAAGTCGAATTTGGGCTTGCTGAAGAAAGTGTAGATTCTTTCATATCTACATTGAACAAAATTGGTATTCCCCCTTCACTTGCAGATATACCTGCACTGCTTGATGCAACCGCCGCTGCTGGATTGAATGCAAGAACCCAATTTGATACTCTATTTTCAACAATCCAATCTGCTGTTGAAAGTGGTGATTTGACTGCTCTAAGAGAGCAATTTAAATTTAGAATTGATGACAATGATTTGAGAATGATGCTATCACAAGGTTCTTCTATTCAAGAACGAACCTTAAATGCTATCAAACTATTAGGTCAAAGATATAAAGGCTTCTTTGAGCTAACTTCCAATACTTTCGAAGCTCAATTTGCCAAATTACAAGCAATTTCGTCTGAATTTTTCAAGTCAGTTAATGATACATTTGCTCCCATTTTGCTTGACAATTTTAAGCAAATAACCAATTGGTTTGAAACCAATAGACAGTCTATTTTCCAGATAGGTAGTGCGATAGGGAGCTTTCTATCTACGGTTTTTGGTGGTTTTATGAAAATTGCCAAAACGATTACCAGCGCCTTTAGCAATATTTTTGGCAATACAGAAAAAGTGACGAAAAAGATTCAAACATTTATAATGACTTTGAATCTTGTTGCAGATTTTGCTCTAACCAAAATTAATCTATTTATCAAAAATTTCTTTGCCAATCCATTAGTAAAAGAAGCACTTACCTTTATTAAAAGTTCTGCAACTGGTTTTGTAGAAGGTTTAGTAGCTGGTTTCGATACGATTAACAAACTATATACCAATTTTTTAAAACCAGCATTTACATTTTTATATGACAAACTATCTCCACTATTAGACACTATACTTACCAAAATAAAAGAATTCTTTGGTTTTGGCAAAGATGATTCTCTAAGCAAATCCTTAGGCCAACTTTTTGGAAATTTGACTGGCTATGCAACTTCTTTTGCTCTTGCTATAGGTACAATTAATTTGGCATTTAAAAGTTTGGGCAAAATAGGTACAAGTGCCTTAGATTTGATTAAAAAACCATTTACATCTATTGGTTCAAAGTTAGGCATAGGTATTGGCAATAGTCCTCTTGATTTATTTTCTACCCCATCCCCAATTAATGCCAGTTTCCCAGGTAGTAGTCCTTCCAATCCTCTATATGTTAGAGTTGTAGGTGGAACAATAAGTTCCAATGATATACCTGGTTTAGACACTTTCAGTTCTTCCAAAACAGGCAAAACTGTTTCCAGCAGTAGACTAAGTGGTAGATATTCTTTACGTAAAACTCCTACTCGTCCTCCATCATTTTGGTCCAAATTTTTTGGTTTTGGTAAATCCATTGGTGGTAGATTATTTGGTGCTGCTGGACTAGCTTTTATGGCTCCTGAAATTATTGAAGCCTTTACCAAAGGTGGTCTTGCAGATGGTCTATCACAATTGTTTACTGGCGGAACTGAAACTGGCTCTGCTTTGACTGAATTTTTTGGTGGTCGACAAGGTTCACTTACTGACAATTTGCTTGGTCTTGGCACATCTACACTTAGTGGTGCCGCTACAGGCGCAACATTAGGTAGTATAATTCCAGGTGTTGGAACTGCTGTTGGTGCTGGTATAGGTGCAATTTTAGGTACTGTTGCTGAAGGTATGAAAATCTTTTCCAAATCCAATTTATTCAAAGATATTGGAAACAATTGGAATTCTTTAGTTTCTTCAATGTCAGAGTCTTGGTCCAATTTTTGGAAACAAGACTTAATTAAAATTTCTGGTGAAAATGTAGGCAAAGTCCTTGCCAATATTGTCAAATTGACTAAAGAAGGTACCAAACTAATCGAACAATTTGGTGCTTCAATAAAAGATAGCTTTATAAGTGGTTTTAACTTTGTTAAAGATAATTTTACCAAAATTCCTGAAATAGTATCCAGTGGTTTGTCTACAATAACCCAATTTTTGTCCAATCCACTTGACTTTATTAAAAATGGCATTTCTTCAAGTGTTTCAAATATTAGTTCTTCAATTTCTAATGTTGTTTCAAATATCGGTTCTTCTATTTCTTCTCCAATATCTCTTGCTTCAGCACCTACTCTTCCAACTTTTGGTTCCAAAGTAGCAAATACACTATCCAATATTGGTTCTTCCATATCAACTACTGTTTCAAATATTGGTTCTACTCTATCTACTGCTGCTTCCAGTTTTGTAGAGTCTGTTAAAAGAGGATTTAATAACGAATTTACCCTTGACCAATTAAAAGCTATTTTACCCAAAGTAGGTGGTGCAAAAGCAGTAGCCTATTTGCCAATCCTAAATAAGGTATTAAAAGAATTTGATATAAATACTCCCGCTCGTGCTGCTGCATTTATAGCTCAGCTTGCTCATGAATCTGGCCAATTTAGATTTTTTGAAGAAATATGGGGTCCTACTCCTACTCAAAAAAGATATGAACCCCCATCCAGTTTAGCTACAGCACTTGGCAATACCGAACCTGGTGATGGCTACAAATATAGAGGTCGTGGTCCAATTCAAATTACTGGCAGAGCCAACTATAGAACCTATGGTCGTCTATTAGGAATTGATTTAGAAAATAATCCTGACCTTGCTGCAACTCCTGAAGTAGGTTTTAGACTTGCTGGTGCATTTTGGAAACGGCGTGGTCTAAATGAATTGGCTGACAAAGGTGATTTTAGAGAAATAACAAGGCGAATAAATGGTGGCTATAATGGTCTTGAAGATAGACAAAGATATTTTGCCAATGCCAAAAAAGTCTTAGAACCAGAACAAATAACTTCTCTTATTCAATTAGCTCAAGTACCTTCTCTTGCATCTGGTGGTATGGCTTCAACCCCAACATTGATTAAATTTGGTGATGCTGGTCCAAATAATCCTGAATTTATATTCAATAGTCCTCAATTACAGAAAATTATTGACTATTCAATTGACCAGTCTCTCTCTTTTAGAGAACGCTATCTTGATGAAATTAGAGACTACCAACCTATTTCCAATGTTTCTCAAACAAATAGTCAAACTATTGTTATTAAAATTGAAAACATAACCATTAATGGTTCCAATTTGACTACTCGTCAACAAGCAGAACAATTGCTCAAAGAAATTGAAAAAATTATGTATACTCGCAAAGTTAGACTTGGCATATCTACTTAATTATTCTAACCTATAACTATCATTTAGTATGCCAATTCCACAACCCAAATATAGAGGCATTCTAATAAATCCTAATAATTTTCTATTTATAAGATTTCAATTTAATCCAATAATTGATGACAATAAATCTATAGAATATGGAGAAATTTCAACTCCTGGTTCTGATGCTCCTTACCAATATTGGATTAAATCTGGCCTAAGAACTATCAATTTTGAACTAATGTATGATACTTCCCAAAATTCACTATATAGCCTTTTTGGTGTTTTACCTATTAGAAGTCAATTTGAAAATTTTCTATATAGAAGACAAAAAAATCCTACAATCCCTTCTTCTATTCCAGGTTCAAATTTTCTAAATTCTATAAGCGATTCAGAATTTGCAAATTTAAATCCTGAAAAAATTATACTCCCTCCTCCAGATGTATTATTTATGTATGGTCCTCGCTATTGGCGATGCAAAGTAAGAGAAGTTAAATTTACTGAAGGTTCACTAAATAGTGATTTAATTCCTCAAAACTTGAAAGTAAATGTATCTCTTGGAGTTATTGAATTTGGTACTCTTAGAACAATAGCTGACAATGAAAGAAAATATCTTAGCACTATTCAAAGCGTAAGTGATGGAGCAAATGCTTTGACTGCAACAATTCAAACTGGTCCATCTGTTACAATAGCCAAAGTAGCTGCAACATTTTTCTAAACAATAGAGCTAGAATTACTACTTATTTATGCTAAACTCATCCTATATTGAATCTTTTAGAATTGTTGAATTTATACTTACAAACAATCCCAATTCTTTCGATGAACAATCAACCTTCTTATATGAAGCCAAATCTGTATCCGATATATTTGCCAATGAATCTTCATTTGCCAATGCAATAGAAAATTTTGCTATTAAATATACTCCTTCTTCACTTGAAATTGATGGAGATATTGTAATATCCTATGATATAGGTCAACCTACAGTAGCAACCCTGACCTATAAAGATTTTGGTATATACAAATCATGGAAATCCTATACACGTGCATCTCTTCCTGGCACTCCCAATTCTTATATAAATAGTCCAGATGACAAATCTGGAGAAATGATAGATGAAGGCTATAAAATTTACCCTTTTGCTGATCCTCGATTGAGAGGTAGACTATTAGTCAAAATTACTTGGGGCTATCTTGCAGATAGAGATTTTACTGGAGCTAATATTTTAGAATTTAGAGGTGTTTTGTTTGATATGCAAAATATAGAAGAAGATGAAACAGGCACTTTCGTTACTGTTACCATGTCTTTTCAAAATCAAGATTTTCCTCTAAACTATGTTAGACGAACTTTCGATTATCCAAGTGAAGTTTATGAAGAATCACCCAATTCTTCAATAGTCAAAGCCAATGAAAGAGAAGGTGGCAAAGTGGATAGAGAAAAATCACTATCTGAAGCGGTAAAAAGAAATGAAATTAAATATTCTCTTTCAGAATTTGATAAAAGACGGCTATCTTGGATTCAAGGCTCTGTAGTAAAAGGCAAATCCCCCCGTCTATCTTTATACGATATAATTAAAAATATTTTCGAAATAGATTATGGCAAATCATTTGGAGTAGACTCTGAAACTGCCGATGTTTCTATTAGTAGTGATTTATTAAAAACTGACAAATCTACTGGATTAGTTTCACTAAAGGAAGTATACTTTACTCGTGAAAATCCTCTTCGTCAAGAAGGTGTAACAGATTGGTTTTTTCTAACTTCTGTAGGAATGAGCAATGCTACATCTGGCGGCTATGGTTTTGTGCTTACTCCTCTTGGTAGAAGAATACTAATTACTACTCCTCTATCTCATGTTAAAAATTCAAGTCCTGTGGTCTATTGGTATGAAAAAACTGGCGCTCGATATGATATTAAATATGATGTTTTGAAAAAAACTGACGGCGGCAAGTATAACCTAAAATTGTTGGAAAAACCAACAATAAATGTTTCAACTTCTCAATTATACAACTTTAATAATTCTTGGAACAATACATTAGATGGCCTAAATATTGATTTTAGAGATTTGAATGACCCTACCAAATATGAAATGAATCGAAGTGCCATGTATGAAGCAGATGGCACTGAAACTCGTCAATTTAGCAGGTTTATAAGAAAAGTACTAAGTGGAGCTTCTGTTTCAACTGAAGAAGTTCTTCAATTTTATACTCCTATTGGATCCGCTAAAAAATCTATCAATAAAGAACAATTTGGCCTATTTTTACGTCCTGGTGGTACTTTGACTATGAAAACAATTGGCAATCCTCATGTAAGACCATTACAAAGTGCTATAGTTAAAGGTCTAATAGTTTATTATAGTCGCTATTGGCGAATCAAATCTTACAAGCACTATGTTGGTGCTACCTTTTGGTCAACAGAGTATGAGTGTGACTAACATCTAAAATTTATATTACAGACTTAGAACCTTTTAGACTTGTGATAGTTTACTTGATAAAATCACTTACTTACAACAATCCTAAAACGCTATTAGAGCTTACCTGAGCGATGAAAATTTTACAGACGGGCAAACCCCCAAACCAAAATAGAAAACCTATTATTGAGCCTGCTAAGCAGTTCTAAACCTTTATTAAACAAGTGAGCCAAACAGCCAAAACACAGCAGTAAAATGTATTATCCAAGTTCAGTTTTTACTTACGATTATTCAAAAAATAGCAATACCAAAATATTTTTACCTATTGCTCCTTGTGAATTTTTTGATAAAGAAGATGAAATAGTTGATGGGGTAGGTAACCCTATGAAAACTGACGCTCGCAAACTTGGCGCTATCAAATTCCAGTATGGAACTAGAATCATTGTAGCTTCCCCAATTTTAGGAGCATTTAATTTTGAAACATTGAACTATGAATGGATTAAACAAAATGCTCGTAGATTAGAAGGTCTGTGTGAGTATATTGAACAAGGCTGGTACTATTATGGTTTTAGACTAATTAGTGACCAATCCCAATATCCAAATAAACCTCTTGCTCATTCAATCAAAGAAATTGATGATAAATTAAAATCTAACTATCCCTATGATTCAATAATCTTTTCATCTGACAATTGGGTAATATACAAATCTGACAAAAAAGACAAACATGTATTCAAAATAGTTCACAAAGATGGTTCAATATTCGAAATTGATGAAACCAAAGACAAAGAATCAATCAAAATCTTTAACCAAAAATTTCAAAATTCAATTATTTTCAATAAAGATGGAATAAAAATAATTGGTCTTGAAAAAGAAACCATCCATATTAAAAAAGATAGCATTGAAATTGAAAATTCTTCCAATTCGACTATTAAACTTGACAAATCTTCCATTATGCTAACAACCAATAAAGATATTATCATCAATTCCCCCCAAGTAAAAATTACAGGTGGCCAACTTGAAGTAAACGGTACAGCTTCTCCATCTCCTGGTCAAGGTGCTTTTAATTGTATTCCCAATTGTTTATTTACTGGTGCTCCACATACAGCAACC
>Ga0308398_1001167_pt1 | contig 14640 bp, 11 predicted proteins | sample Hotspr20SampleT9_FD_202360 | JGI IMG/M metagenome (GOLD analysis project Ga0308398, IMG submission 202360) | Hot spring phototrophic mat microbial communities from Mushroom Spring, Yellowstone National Park, Wyoming, United States - 20051001_T9 ...
CTGGCGGAAGGCGTTTGAGGCTGAATTGACAGAGGCTTCACGTCGTCTGCCGAAGTTTTACCGTGGCTCAATGCTGGGTGCTTCGGTCATTGACCGGGTGCTTCAGCTTTCGACGCTGCACGGCGGTGTCGTCAGCATCATGCAGCAGGCGCTGGCCGGTGACGTGGACTATGTCACCTTGAAGGGGCGTGTGCTGCGCAGTTTCGTGGCGCCTTCGGCCTGGCGCGCCCCGAAGCTGATCATGCACACGGTGGATTATCCACGGGCGGCCTGAAGCACCTTTCCGGCACAAAGTGGCCAACGCCCGTCACGGTATCCCGGCGTTGGGGCTTGCACCGTCCAATATCTTTCCAAGGGGTATCTTCAGATATTCAGGTTTATCGGCTGCCTTTTGTTAGCCGCTCCCTGACAGGGATAAGTATGACAACTCGAATGGAAATTACACGTGAAGTGGTAAAAAGATGCAAAAAGGCACTCGAAAGTCACTATGGCCCTCAGCTCAGGGGTTTGATTCTGTATGGGTCCGCAGCCCGCAACCAGGCTGACTCAATGGATGCTATTCGGAAGAAAGATGGGAGCCTTGCCAGCGAAGGTCGCCTGGCGCGAAACAGATGTGAGCGAGGGAATCCAGGCAAAGACCGCCTGCTCCCGGAATCGAAAACCGGGCTGACGCGAGGCAAGTGCATCCCGGACTACCAGCCACTGGTCCATGGCAAGGCCGTCCACCACGATCAGTGCGATCCTGAATTTGCGGTCTTCTCCCATTTGGCGGGCAAAAAACCGCGCGAGGTGATGCAAAATCATCGGCTGCGCCAAGAGAGCCGCTTTACTCGTAAGTTAACGCAAACACCGTATCGGTCAGCCAGCGACGGAAGCCGTCGTTATCGCTGAACTGTTTGAACAGCTCTGTATCGTCCTGGAGCAGCGCTGTCATCACGCGAACGAGCGCCTTATCGTGTTCGATGCGGGCGTTTTGTTTGTCCGAGAACTTCCGAGCGTTCTGATAGGCGGAGTCAGCAGCAACACGCGCCGGAATTTCCTCAGTAATGAGTTTGCGCACCCGATCGGCATCAGTCCAAGGGATGTTGCCGAACTGATCGTTGAACGCCTTGATGATGTTGGAAAGCCGGTCGAGTTCCGGTTCAGGCTTGTGCCCACCGCCCGATGTGGGTACCGGCTCGATCTCGGCGTCGGCGTCGGTAAGCGCGATTTTCATGGTCGCCTGCTTCTCGACTCGGTAGCTTTCCATGTCGATCGCCTCGAGGATGCCCTTCGAAAGGTCCTCCTCCCTGGGCGCTGGCAGCTTTGGCACCAGGAAGTTGAGGAAGATCGAGAGTTTCTCCCACGCGGCGTTAGTGTAGGGGAGGATGGAGGAAAGAAAGCTGTAGGTTCGCAGAAAGGCCTTGGCCTTGCCCTTGAAGTCTATTTGACTGTCCTCGTCCAGCTGCTCCAGGTAGTTGGCCACGCAGGCGTCGAGGATCGGGTCGAGCTGGTCGCGGTCGGCGCCCCCCAGGTAGAGACGCACCAGCTCTTCTACCTGTTCGGGCGCGTACACCTGGTAACTGTCGAGGTCGGCCTTAAGGTCGTGGAGCTTATTAGGGTCGGTCTCATCCGCAAGGATCGTCGTCCGGTAGTATGGTTCGAAAGCCTTGCGGATCGTTTCCGGGTCGTTCACGAAGTCGAGCACGAAGGTATCGTGCTTCTGTGGGTGGGCGCGGTTGAGGCGCGAAAGGGTCTGCACCGCCTTGACGCCGGAGAGCGCCTTGTCCACGTACATCGTGTGCAGGAGCGGCTCGTCGTAGCCCGTCTGGAACTTATCGGCACAGATCAGAAACCGATAGGGGGCTTCCCGGATTTTGTCGGCGATTTGATTCGAAGGAAAGCCGTTCAAACTCGCCTCAGTGACTTTGACGCCGCCATACTCGTGCTCACCGGAGAAGGCCACAATCGCCCGATAGGGGCTCTTGCGCTCTTGAAGGTAGGCCTGAAAGGCATGAAAGTACTGGATGGCGCGCTCGATGCTGCCGGTGACCACCATGGCCCGCGCTTGGCCGCCGATCTTGCCCTTGGCAATTACCTGCTCGTGGAAGTGGTCCACCATGATCTCGGCCTTAAGCCGAATCGCGTGCTGGTGGCCCTCGACGAAGCGGCGCAGCTTCTTCTGCGCCTTTTTCACATCGAACTCCGGGTCGTCCTCGATCTTCTTGATGAGCTTGTAGTAGCTCTTGACCGGCGTGTAATGGGCCAGCACATCCAGGATGAACCCTTCCTGGATGGCCTGTTTCATGGTGTAGCTGTGGAACGGCCGATGTTTGACCGTGCCATCGGGCTGCGGCTCGGGCGATCCGAAAATTTCCAGCGTCTTGTTCTTGGGCGTAGCGGTGAACGCAAAGTAGCTGGCGTTGGGGAGCAGTTTACGAGCTTCGATCAGTTGGTTGAGGCGGTCTTCGAATGTCTCATCCTCCTCGTCATCCACCCCTGCCAAAGCCTGGTGCATCTTCGCTGCCGTACGGCCACCCTGACTCGAGTGCGCTTCGTCAATGACGATCGCAAAGCGGCGACCGCAGTGTTCGCTTCCGATTTCGTCGAGGATGCGCGGAAACTTCTGGAGCGTCGTGATGATGATCTTTTTGCCGCTCTCGATGAACCGCCGCAGGTCTTCTGACTGCTCGGCGTGCCCCACCGTCGCACTCACCTGGGCGAACTGTTTGACCGTGTCGCGAATCTGCTGGTCCAGGATGCGTCGGTCGGTCACCACGATGATGGAATCAAAGACAGGACTACCGTCTTTGGCAACGCCGATCAACTGATGCGCTAGCCAGGCGATGGAGTTGGACTTGCCACTGCCGGCCGAGTGCTGAATGAGATACCGCCGTCCCGCGCCGTGCTCCCGCGCATCCGCGAGCAGCTTGCGCACCACGTCGAGCTGGTGGTAGCGGGGGAAGATTTGCCTTCGCCGCTTCTTCCCGGTCCTGGGGTCTTTCTCCTCAACGAGCTGTGCGTAGTTTTCGAGGATGTCGGTCAGGCTCTCACGGGTTAGGACCTCCCGCCAAAGGTAATCGGTCTTGAGTCCCTGGGGGTTGGGTGGGTTGCCGGCGCCGTCGTTCCATCCCTTGTTGAAGGGTAAAAACCACGAGGCCTTGCCCCGGAGATGAGTGCAGAACCAAACCTCGCTGTCATCCACCGCGAAATGCGCGATGCAGCGACCAAGCTCGAAGAGCTTCTCGTGTGGGTTACGGTCGCGCTTGTACTGCTCGATGGCATCGTGCACCGTCTGTTTGGTCAGACTGTTTTTGAGCTCGAAGGTAAAGACCGGCAGGCCGTTGATGAAGAGCACCAAGTCCAATGCCCGCTGCATCTCATCACGCGAGTAGCGCAGTTGGCGCGTGACGGTAAAGCGGTTTTGCTCAAAGAGCGCCCGAGCTTCCTCGTTGCCGGGCGAAGGGGTGGCGTAGAAAAGCTCGATGTGGTGCTGCCCATGTTGGAGGCCATTGCGCAACACGTCCACCACCCCGCGCTTGCTTACCTCGCCCTGAAGGCGCGCTAAAAATTTGCGCCGCGTGGGGCTGTCGGTGTCCAGATCGAGCGCTTCGGCCACCTTGGGCTGGGTCGCCCGCAGGAAGGCCGCGAGCTGGGCCAGGTCCACGCAGTACTCGCGGTCGTAATCAGCCGGCTCACCCGGGAGCCAGCCCACACCGCCGTAGGGTGCTGGCGGCTCGGCAACGAATGACGGAGTACCGGCAGGTCGGGGCACGCAGTCACTGCCAGTCAGTGCCCGGCAGATCAGGGTCTCAAGCCCGGCTTCGCTAGTGTCAGTCGGATTCATACATCCCTCACCACCTCATCGTGCTTACTACTCAACAGGTACGCAATCACCCGCACGAGGGAATCCTTCTCCTTCGGGGAGCTTTCCGCCAGAAGAAGCGTCAGTGCAACAAGCTCCTCCTCGGAGAGGAGACGGCTTCCGTCGCTTCGGTACAGGCGTCCGTTTTTCTCAAGAAAACGAAGGAACAGTGCAGCCCCAATCCGTTTATTGCCATCAACGAACGGATGGTCTTTCACGAGAAAATACAGTAGGTGCGCCGCCTTATCGGCGATCGTCGGATACACGTCCACGCCGCCGACAGTCTGAAAGACACCAAATAAAATCCCGCCGAGCCTGTTCCCTTGTTCCACGCCGAACAACTCTCCAGCGGAATATTGCTCCTTCAACTGGCCAATAACTCTCCAAGCTTCTTCCAGCGAAATCGGCTCAGCAGTTTCGGGGTCACCTCCTGCAGGCGGAATCCGGCCATGGTCATAGTCGTCGAGAAGCTTGAGCGCAACGGAATAGTCATGCACCACCCGCAACAGTCCTGTTGCCTCCTCGCCGCTCAGTGCTCGCCGGTCCGCCAGCGTGGAGACCAGCCGGATCGTCTGTTGCAGTTCCCTGAGGCGGCGCTCATTGACCGTGTAGCCCTTGAGGATGTGGTCGCGCAGCACCTGAGTAGCCCAGATACGGAACTGGGTGCCGCGCTTGGAATTGACGCGGTAGCCGACCGAGATGATGGCGTCGAGACTATAGAACGCGACAGGCTTGTCCGAACCGGGAATGTGCATTTTTTGCACATTGCTTTTTTCTTCAAGCTCTCCGCTTTGGAAGATGTTGCGCAAATGCTTTGTGATAACACTTCGTTCCGTATCGAAAAGGAGAGCCATTTGCTTCTGGCTGAGCCAAATGGTATCCCTTTCCAGCCGGACGTCCAGCTTGACCGAGCCGTCGGGCGCCTGATAAAGCACAATCTCGCCGCCCTGGGCAGCCAGCGGTTCTCGAATCACCTGATGCTTCGATGTTGATTTACTCTTCGCCATTCGCCTCTTCCTGCGAATCTACTGTTGCGAGCTCATCGGCAACAGGCTCTTCTTCCTCGGTTCCAGCCTCCTGGTCGGGCGGCTCCTCAGGCAACTGCGCTGCCACCCCGCGCACATCCACCTTGCCGGTGACCACGTCGGCGATGAGCCGCTCACGGTATTCGCGCAATAGTTCGATTTCCCGGCGAGCGGCGGCGATGGCGGCATCGAGCTTAGCCGTCTGCTCGTCGACGAAATCAACTATTGCTAGCTGTTCGTGTATCAGAGGCTTCACTACTCGTTGGGCTTTGATCATTCCTCCTGTTACAAGAGGCTGAGCATTTGCGTTGGCTAAGCGGTTTAAATCCATGACTTTAAGTTGGATGCTTAGAAATTTCGGGGAGAATTCTATAATCTGTGTAATCATCAGAGCATTGTCGGTAATCCATGCTGGTTCATTTACAATATGGACATTTCCGCACAATGCGCCCACACGGCCAACAACCACAGTGATTTCTGTTGCATTATAAAGGCCAGCATAACCCAATACACCATTGCCACCAATAACTGGATAGGGTCGTTCATTTGAACGGTTTCCACTTACGGCTGACGTTTCTATGAAATCCCCTGATGCAATTGAAATGAACCACCTTAGTGGCACCACCTCCCAATGCTCCGGCACCTTGACGAGCCACGGCACGCCGGAGTCTTTGCAGGACGGGTAGGGCTTGCCGGTGCGGACGTCGATCTTGCCGGTGACGGCTTGGTGGATGAGCGCCTGCCGGTACTCTTCGAGCAGCTTGATCAGCTTCTGCTTGGCGCGGATGAAGCGCCGAATCCGCCGGTCCATGTAATCGAGGAAGCGGACAATGGCGGTTTGTTCGGGGAGGGGTGGGACCAAGCACGGTAGGCGCTTGAAGTCTCGCCAATCTAGGTTTTGGCGGAGACCGGAACCAAGACCGTAAAAGATTTTCTTTACGTCATATGCGTGCAATAACAGATACCCGTAATTGCTATCCAGTCGCCCGGTCGTCCTGAAGGTCATGTAGGCCGATGTGATAATACCTCGATTTCGTACCAGACCGAAACGAAGACTATTTTGGTCGTTCTGAAGATCAGTAGGGCGACAAACGATATCCCCAGGATCAACGATCTGATAGGTCTCAAATGATGCTGGTACTAGTCCTCGTAGCTTGTCTTCCGGCTTGACAACAATACGCCCATAGCTCAACGACAGAACCGTCGTCTCCATCAAGCCAATATTGGGTTGCTTCCTTTCCACAAAGCATCCATGGCCGGGCAGCACCTCCCAATGCTCTGGCACCTTGCCCAGCCACGGCACGCCGGAGTCTTTGTAGGCCGGGTAGGGGGGGAGGGTGGTGATCATGGGGCACTTCCTCTGTGCACCGGAATACGAACATACAGCCTATCGCGCACTTCTTGATAGATTGCGATATCCTCCGCAACTTCCAATGTCACTGCCAATCCATAGCGTATAGACTCTGGGATAGCTCCGGCATCGGCACGGCAGTTCACCTTGATTACGATGGCATCCCCATCTTGAAAGTCTGAAGCATGCTCGCCTTCTAGCACCTCATGCTGGACGGTACCTCGTTGTACGGCGCGGCCATCAGCATTTATACGGTCTGGTATAACACTGTTTTTAGGATCAAACCACAGATGAGCAATCCGGTACTTCTGACGCGTACTGTCCACAGGAGTAAGCCACGCCAAAGTAATCGTCAAACGTCGTTTGACGTTTCTTGCTGAAAGACTCGGTGGAAGTGGAAGACGGAATTCATGCGCCTGTCCATCTCCTAGTTTCCCGAAACCCATAATGGTCACGCGCTGATCTGTACAAGCTATTACCTTTGTGACATCTGCAAAACCATAACCTATAAATCGGGTAACATACTCTCTGAATGTTCGGCTATTTTGGGGATTACGCAGGCATGAATCATACAAAGTCCCAATATCCATCCAATTTGCACCATGTACGAGAAGGGTCTTTATTAACACTGTGTCATATTCCGACGGGATTTGTTCACCGAACTCTTTGCGTAGCTGCTCAAGAACCCCATACAGGCGATTAGCCCACCGCGAGGCCAAGGCTGCGGCATTGCTCGTGCCTCTCATGTACCATGTGCGATCTAACCTGCCCTGCGCTCCAGGAGTGGCGACACACTGTCCAGGAGGTGAGACAAAAGAAGTTGTTTCCAGAACGGCGTTGCGATGCGTATTACCCAATTTTTCTCGAAAGAATTGCCTCCCACCGGGCAAAAGAATGTCTGGCTTGATGCTTCTACGGTACCCAGGTCCATGGGCGCTGTATACGCTCGGGATATTCCTTCGTGTGAAGGGGTCTATCAGATTGAAATTTTGCGATGGAGATGAAGCATCTGCATGAGCAGATCCAATTGTAAGCCCGTTGATCGTCTCAGCGGGTGATAGCAGACGACGGTGCCGTGTATTTAATGCAAGGGCTTTGATCACAGCTTTTTCTCGCTCGTCAGCGGTCAGGTTTGGAAAATGTGTGCGTTGGACATCCAACTCAACATCATGGGGATGGTTGCCGGCGCTTACCACGAATAGGATGTTATACTTCCACGAAAGCCAGTCCAGCAGCCGTGCCCACGCACTCATCATGCGATCCAATGGCCTCGAGCGGTCACCTACCGACAGATTGATTACGCGAACGCTCGGCGCTACCTGGCCTTCCCCTCCGTCGCTTTCGTACAACCGTCGTACTGCTCGATGTATCAGGTCAATCGGGAGGATTCCCTCGGGTATCGCTTCCTCGATGAATCGCCCGTCAAATCCACGACGGGGTTGCATAATAGGCCGCACATAAACAGGTCTCTCTAAGGGGACTTGGCGTTCATTCAGGTCGCCATGACATATAAGCGATGCCATAGCCGTGCCGTGGACGCGTTCTCCGGCCTGATAGGCGCTTTCAAATCCATCCGGATCATCAACAATTAGTCGCCCATCGAGCAGTCGGTGCTTCGTTAGAGGCAAGCCATCGAACAAGGCAACGATAGGCTCCCCTTTAGGACGCTCCCTATCGTCCAACTCACCAATGTTTTGCGTCTCAGTCATATCCTCGGGCATGCGAATTGCGCATTGACCCACTGGATGCACGTACATAATGTCTTCACATTGGAAGAGGCGGAAATTTGACAATGCGTCGACTTGCGAAAGAACTTCCGAAACCTCCTTGAAAGGGATTCTTCCCAATACACCATGGTATGCAATTTCAGGTATCACGCACTGGCTGGTGATTTCACCGCCAAGAGTTTTAACTACATTTTCGAGATAAGCCTTGGCTGTCTGCCGCCGATTGGGGTCACTTCGATACCAAAGTTCGATTTCAAAGGGTATGGTTTCCTGACCGTGTTCTATTCTTTCCTTCCAGTCCTCCCAGAGACCTGTATCTCGTATGCGGTCCTGAGCATCCCATGGCCGAATGGTACGAAGACGGCGGAATGCGTGCTTCAGCGATGCAAGCCCTTTGGGAAATGGGGCTTCTGGATCCTGCCGCCATTTATCGAACAGACTTCGTAATTCAGCGAGGGTACGCTGGTCTGTCATAATGAGAAACAATCGACCCGTTAGTTTCTTGTCTGGCTCCCTTTCGTCTTCGAAGCCGTCACCAGGATCTATATCAGTGAGTTCTAATTCGCCCAGCCATTCTAAACCGGATATTCTTTTAACTGCATTTATAAAGCGCTCAACAGAGCCAACGGTCTCGAGTACTAATGTCTGTTCCGGTTGAATTCCAAGCGAAGTGCTTTGGAGGATGAGCCGTTGCTTTTCCATTGCCTCTTGGAGGCGCTGAAATTGGGGTGCTAGTCTTGAGGCTTGTTGCTGGGCGTCGGGTAACTTGACTTTCCTGCCACCACTGGCAAGACGTTTCAGTCGTTCTGAGCGCAAAGGGGTCGGAAATATAAGGAGCGGATGTTCAGCCATAATCAGTCCCGCTTTCCGGTATTATTTGTCTTTACTGTGGCCCGTTTCATCCATTGACTTAGGACCTGCTTCGCAGTCTTTTGGGTGTCTGCACCCGGTCCACTTAAAGTAATTCTTCTAACTATGTCAGTACCAAATTCCTCAATTTCAGCAAAGCTCAGACCTATCAGTCTCTCTGCCAGATGACGAGGAGTTAAGCCAAGTTTGTGCCCCGTACGTTTTTCGAACCGCTTAAACCATTCCTCGATCTGTTGCTGTGTGGGCATTGGCAGTTCCAAGCGAATTTGGAAGCGCCGCCATACGGCTCGGTCTAGTAATTCTGGATGATTACTTGCCACCACAACAACCACATAGCTCGGTAAAGCGTCTATCTGTAACAGTAGTGAACTTACCACGCGTTTAATTTCTCCTGTTTCATGAAGGTCGCCGCGCTCTTTTCCTACTGCATCAAACTCGTCAAAGAACAATACGCAGTGTCGCGTGCGAGCGTAATCGAAAACCTGGCCGAGACGTTGTGCTGTCTCTCCGAGGTAGCTACCTATGACCGCTTCGTAACGAACTACTAACAACGGAACACTAAGAGCATCGGCAATTCCTTCTGCTAAAGATGTCTTACCATTTCCGGGCGGTCCAATAAGCAATACGCGGTTGCGAGGCTCAAGATTATAGGACCGCAGTAGATCAGCTCGATGCTGCTCTTCGACCAGTTCGCTAACGGCTTGTTCAGCCTCGAGTGGTAAGATCAGATCTTCAATATGTCGTCGCGGGACAACCTCAACTACAAACGGGCCGGAGAGCATCCGTGTGGCTGGTGAAACCGTGCGAGAGAGCCCATTACCATCCACGTGGAGCTGTGCAAGGAGCTTATCAGCAAAAACAGTGTGATTCTTTGCCCGTTCGTCTGCTGCCAGCGCCTCAACGGTTTTCTTAAACTGTGCCAGATCACCCCGTGCAGCAGCCTTTACGAGGTTCAAAATTAAATCGGCTCGTGCCATGTTTATTGTCCCTTCTCAAAGTTAATAATCTCTGCCAGCAACCCCTCCGCTTCCTTCTTTACCGCCAAAAGGTCGGCGCGGATTTCCTCCAGCGGCCGCAGAGCCTTTGGCTTGTAGAAGTAGCGGTTAAAGTTGATTTCGTAGCCGATCTTGACGCTTTCGGGGTCGTACCAGGCGTCCGGCGCGTAGGGCAGCACCTCGCGGCGCAGGAAGGTTTCGATCGCCGTGTGCTGGTCCGCTGCGCTGGGTAGGTAGCCGGGCTCGTGGCAGGCCGGACACTCCAGGAATGGGATCTGCTCGGTATCACGCAGCTCCGTGTCCGGCTCGTACTCCACCACGCGCGGCTTGCCGTAGATGGTGGCCTCAAACAAGCCGCGCAGTGGATCGGGCGCGGTGCCGGGTTTGTGGATTTTGCGGATGACCGGCGGCGCGTCTTCGGCACGTTCGGCAGTTTCGCGAAGTGTTTTAATTTCCTTGGCGCTGTATTCGCGCTCGGGGTCGATGCCTTTCAGGCGCAGGGGGCGTTCCACCGTCACCTTCCAGTAGCCAAATGCCGCGTTGGGGAAGATCTTGGACTGCTCGGTCTCCTCGAATCGGAGGAAGGTATCCACAATGCGACGGATGTCCTCTTCGGAAAGCTCGCAGTTCTTCTTGCCCAGGTTCTTGCGCAGGGGCTTGTACCACTGCGTGGCGTCCATGAGCTGCACGCGGCCTTTGCGGTGCTCAGGCTTCCTGTTGGTGAGCACCCAGACGTAGGTGGCGATGCCGGTGTTGTAGAACATGTTGAGCGGCAGAGCGACGATCGCCTCGAGCCAGTCGTTCTCGATGATCCAGCGGCGGATGTTGCTCTCGCCCTGGCCGGCGTCCCCCGTAAACAGCGACGAGCCGTTATGCACCTCGGCGATGCGACTGCCGAGCGGCGTGTTGTGCTTCATCTTGGAGAGCATGTTTGCTAAAAAAAGCATCTGGCCATCGCTCGAGCGGGTGATCAGCGAAAGCTCCTCGCCCCGGTGCTGGACGATGAATCGCGGATCCTTGATACCGTTCTTGCCGCCCATGCGCTCGAGGTCGCTCTTCCAGCTTTTGCCATAGGGCGGATTGGAGAGCATGAAGTCGAACTCACGGCCGGGGAAGGCGTCGTTAGAGAGCGTTGAGTGCTCGGGACCGCCGACGATGTTGTCAGCGGCGTCGCCTTCGCCCTTAAGCAGCAAGTCCGCTTTGCAGATGGCGTAGGTTTCGGCGTTGATCTCCTGGCCGAAAAGGTGCACAGAGACTTGTTTGCCACGTTCGTTCGCCAGATGGAGTAATGTTTCCTCGGCCACCGTGAGCATCCCGCCGGTGCCGCAGGCGCCGTCGTAAAGAAGGTAGGTTCCGTCGGTGATTTGGTCGGCGATCGGTTCGAAAATGAGCCGGGCCATGAGCCGGACGGCATCGCGCGGGGTCCAGTGCTCGCCGGCTTCTTCGTTGTTTTCCTCGTTGAAGCGGCGCACCAGTTCCTCGAAGATGGTGCCCATCGCGTGATTATCGAGTCCCTCCAGGCGAACGCTGCCGTCGCTGTTGAGGACGGGGTGCGGGCTCAGGTTGATCGAGGGGTCGAGGAACTTTTCGATGAGTGCACCCAGCGCGTCGGCTTTGGCCAGGCGCGGGATCTGGTTGCGGAACTCGAAGTTGTCGATGATCTCCTGGACGTTGGGTGAGAAGCCGTCGAGGTAGGCGCGAAAATCGGTCTCCAGTTGCTGGTGGCTCGCGCGAGCCTTGAGGTCACGCAGGGTGAACTTTGAGGTGTTGTAAAACGCCTGTCCGGCCGCCGTACGCAAGGCAGCGTCCTGATGCACAATGCCCCTTTTGTCAAGCGCGGCCTTCATGTCGAGCACCGCCTGCTTGGTGGGCTCCAGCACCGCGTCGAGCCGGCGGATGACGGTCAGCGGGAGAATCACGTCACGGTATTTGCCGCGCACATAGAGGTCACGCAACACATCGTCGGCTATGCCCCAAATGAAGTTGGCGATCCAGGTGAGTTGTCCGTTTTCCATGAGCAATCCTTTCGCGACATGTGGATATTACCTTACGCCATCGCTATATGCTCCGGCCATTCAATCTCGTGCTGCCAGATCTTGTAGCCCGTAACATAGGTCTGGTCGGTGCATTCCATGACCCGGCGGAGCGCTTCGTAGTAGTAGCGGTCGAGCTGGGAAGAGTCGAGGCTTTCGGCCCGCTTCTCGATCAGCGCGTCGAAATCGTCAGTCTTCTTGAGGTTCAGGTAATACTGACGGTTGTCCGGGTTGGACGAGATACATTGCCCGCTGACCGTCTTGTGGATTTCCCGCAGGACAGTCTCCACCTGGGAGAGCAGGTCATCGGCCGGATCGCCGCCCAGTTCCTCGATGCCCGGCTGGAAAAGGCACAACCCGTCGCGCAGCTCCTCCGCCGTCGCACCCAGGGGGGCGTACATGTCGCCCGTCGTGAGCCGGTGGACGGACAAAGCATGGATGAGCTGGGTCGCCATGGGTTTGTAAGCCGGGCGGGTGAAGGCGAAATGCAGGGCATCGATGGTGATGCAGACGCTCTTGCCCACATCGCGCCCGTCGAGGTGGATGATGTTCCTGTCCGGGCAGAGCAGGTCCTCCGCCTGGTGCGGCCAGTAGACCCGTTGTCCCCCGTCGCGGTTGCGCAGGTATCCCTGTCCCCAGAGGACCGGGTCCGCCAGGGTCTCCGCCAGTTTGCGCTCCTTGGCGGATATCCGAGTCACCAGGGCAGCCTCGACCTGAAGACCGACCCGAGAACCGTGCCGACGATCTCGGCCAGGATGTGCTGGACGGCGAGGTGCGAGCCACACAGGCGATTTTGCGTCAGGGCCGCGTCCCCTTGCGCCGCGCGGCGGACATCTTGTCGCGGGTGCGCTCCGAGATGATCTCCTGCTCGAACTGGGCAAAGGATAAAAGGATGTTCAAGGTGAGACGCCCCATGGAACTGGTCGTGTTGAACTGCTGGGTGACCGAGACGAAGCTCACGGAGTGCTTGTCGAAGATCTCCATCATGCGGGCGAAGTCTAGGAGGGATCGGCTCAGCCGGTCCACCTTGTAGACCACCACGCAGTCAATTTCGCCCGCCTCGATACTGGCGAAGAGCCGCTTGAGGGCGGGCCGCTCCATGTTGCCGCCGGTGAAGCCGCCGTCGTCAAATCGGTCGGGGATGCACACCCATCCCTCGTGTCTTTGGCTGGCGATATAGGCTTCCGCGGATTCCCGCTGGGCGTCGAGGCTGTTGAACTCCTGCTCCAGCCCCTCGTCAGTGGATTTGCGGGTGTAGATGGCGCAACGGATCGTCCCGTTGGTTCTTGATACCGACTCCCGGGCTTCTCCCCGGCCACGGTTATTGTTTCTGCTCATTCCTTTCCCCTCTCGGGTTTGCGGCTCCCGCCTCTGGCCGCGCCATCAGCGATGCCGAAGAAGAGGAACCCGTTCCACTTGCTCCCGGTGACCTCCTGCGCGATGGCGGAGAGGGACTTGTACCGTCGGCCGTCGCACTCGAACCCGTTGTCGAGGACCTTGACCACGATGTCGCGGCCTTGGAACTCGCGGACGAGCAGGGCCCGGGCAGCGGCAGCCTCGGGTCGTGCGACGGGGATAGGCGGCTGGTCGCCGTTCTCGCTTTGACCTCAGCGGAACCCGAGGCGACCGGATCATGCGGAGACCGTGTTCTCAGGTCAGCGTCATTGGCCAGTTCCTCAGCCCTGCGCCGGGCCCGCTCCGAAAGGTCACCCTCCGCCAGGGCCTGGATACGCCAGGCGATTCGCTTGCGAAGAAACTCCTTGTGGTAGGAGCGGGGCTCTTCCCCAAAGACCTCGACGTACTTGTCCCGGAGTTCTCCGACGGTCATCCGGGAGGGCCCCTAGACCTCTTGATACGTTGTTGCTTCCATCCGAAACTCCTTGGTTCATGGGCTTCGCCCCGCAGGCGGCCCGTCCGCACCGCAATCTCAGGGCGTTAACTCGTGAATGAATGAAGGCTTCGGTGGCCCGGAATATCAAGGCGTTTCTCCGTAAACGCCTCAGATTCTTCGACTTGCGCTACATGCACCGCCTCGGTATCCGATTCGGGGGCAAGTCGGCGGCCGTTGCGGTGGCGCATGTAGCCTCTGGCCAGGATTGTGGCGATTTCCGATATCACCTCTTCAAGTGAGGCGGGGACGTGTTCGTTGTCCGGCATCCGGTCCTCCTTTTGCGGGAGGCCGCGTAAAGGTGCCGTCGTGGATGCCGCTGGGGCGGGATCGGCCTGACGTCGAGAAGGCCGTTGGAGCTCGTTCGACACCGCCTGAGGGCGATGTCGCCGGCACCCGCAACGGTCTCCGATCTCACGGCTTTTTTCCGCTGTCTGGTAATCCGCTTGCGCCGGACCCACAGATCCGGCTTTCGGCAGATACCTACCGGAGGGGAGTTCGAAATGTCGAAGCGGGTGTCCGGATGCAGCCGGGCTGTTAAACAAGGCGACTCGAAAAACGGAGAACGGGAGAATTCGGAAGGGACATTTTCGGAGAGCGCGCACAACCCCCAGGGTTGCACCCGGCCCCTGGACTGCGGGCTTCGAAACAGAGAATCAGGGTAAATGTGCGGGCGAGCGTAAGTCGGCGTGGACACGCCTGAAACGACGAGACCCCGAGGGGATCACCCCACGGGGTCTTGCGTTAAACAAGAACCGCTGAAGTTCAGCGGATTAAATTTGGCTCCTCAGGTAGGACTCGAACCTACAACCCTTCGGTTAACAGCCGAATGCTCTGCCATTGAGCTACTGAGGAATAGGAAGCAACCTTTGTAATGGCTTTATCACGGCTTGTCAATGCTTTTTTA
>Ga0308398_1001181_pt1 | contig 14529 bp, 7 predicted proteins | sample Hotspr20SampleT9_FD_202360 | JGI IMG/M metagenome (GOLD analysis project Ga0308398, IMG submission 202360) | Hot spring phototrophic mat microbial communities from Mushroom Spring, Yellowstone National Park, Wyoming, United States - 20051001_T9 ...
TAGTTTTTTTGCCTATTTTTTTTATATGGGGCATACGTGGAGGACTACAACCTATACCTGTTCATTTGAGCGATGCATATTATTCAAAAAACAATTTTCTGAATTTAGTAGCAGTTAATTCGCAGTGGAATGTAATGAACAGTATTGTAAAGAATTATAAATATAAAAATAAAAATCCTTTTGTTTTTTATTCAGACGAAATAGCAAGTGAAAAAATAGACGAATTATATAAAATAAAAAAAGATACAGTTATAAAAGTTCTAACAAACGAAAGGCCAAATATAATTCTTATTATACTCGAAAGCTGGTCTGCCGATGTTATTAAAAGCTTAGGAGGTTACGATAGCATAACACCTGAATTTGATTCATTAACAAAAGATGGAATTTTATTTACACAAACATACGGTGTAGGTGGTCTGAGCGATGAGGGGATATCAGCAATTTTAAGTGCACAACCATCGTTACCAAAAGTGATTGTAGTTAATCAGCCAGATAAATACAATAAATTACCATCTATATCAAAAGATTTAAAAAAAGTAGGATATTATAATTATTTTGTTTTTGGAGGTCAGTTAAATTACGGAAATATAAAGTCGTACATATATAGTATAAACTTTGATGAAATTATAGAAGAAAAAGATTTGCCAAAATATCTACCACGTGGCAGACTTGGTGTTCACGATGGTTATTTATTTAATTTTTTTGCAGAATCTATTACCAAATTACCCGAGCCATTTTTTGCTACAATATTCACATTATCGAGCCATTCGCCATACGACCAACCAAGTAATACAAAGTTCTTTTTGGGAGGCGATGCCCAACGATATGTAAATTCGATGTATTATACCGACAGTTGTTTAGGTGTGTTTTTTAGAAAAGTACGTAAAATGCCATTTTATAAAAATACTTTATTCATTTTGGTTTCCGATCATAGTCATCATTCACCAAAAAATTGGCACCCCTATGCAAAAGAATACCGTAAAATAGCTATGCTATGGTATGGCGAACCAATTGAGGCAAAATACCGTGGAACGCGTATAGATAAATATTGTACCCAAACAGATTTAGCATCTACATTATTAAAACAATTAAACATAAATAACGAACATTACAAATGGAGTAAAAACCTATTAAATCCATATTCAAAATCATTTGCTTATTATGCTTATGATGATGGATTTGGTTGGATTAGCGATAGTAATTATTTTGCATATTTACATAGTGAAAATAGATTGTTGTTTTACAAGTTTAGCTCAACAGAAGATAGTCTTAAACATTTAATGTTTGGAAAATCTTATATTCAAAAGCTTTTTGACGACTATTTAAATTTGTAATGATGAATTTTAAAATAATAAAAGAAGATAAAAATACTAAGGCAAGAGCAGGTTTATTACAAACTTCACACGGTTATGTAGAAACTCCTATTTTTATGCCTGTTGGAACTGTTGGAAGTGTAAAAGGCATTTTAAACAAAACACTTGAAAACGAAATTAAAGCACAAATTATTTTAGCCAACACATATCATTTATACCTACGTCCTGGAATTGAAATAATAAAAAGGGCTGGTGGACTTCATTACTTTATGTCGTGGAACAAACCTATTCTTACCGATAGTGGTGGTTATCAGGTTTTTTCACTTGCTGAACGAAGAAAAATTACAAACGAAGGTGTACGTTTTCAATCGCACATTGACGGTTCTTATCATTGGTTTACACCAGAAAATGTTGTAGAGATACAACGAATTATTGGCAGCGATATTATGATGGCTTTAGATGAGTGTACGCCATATCCTTGTTCGTATGAATATGCAGAAAAAAGTATGCACATAACACACAACTGGCTTAAAAAAGGATGGGAAAAATTTAAAACAACAGAACCACTTTATGGATACGAACAAACATATTTTCCAATAATTCAGGGAAGTATATTTAAAGAATTGCGCATTAAGAGTACAGAAGAAGTTTTAAAATACAATAGCTTTGGCATAGCTATTGGTGGCTTATCTGTTGGAGAACCAGTTGATTTGATGTATGAAATGATAGAAACAGTTATATCTATTTTGCCTGCCTCTAAACCACGATATTTAATGGGAGTAGGTACACCTGCTAACATTTTAGAATGTATAGAAAGAGGAATAGATATGTTCGATTGTGTTATGCCAACAAGAAACGGGAGAAATGGAATGTTGTTTACTTCGAAAGGAATAATTAACATAAAAAATGAGAAATGGAAGCACGATTTTTCACCTATTGACGAAAATTCTGAACTTAAAATAGATAAATTATATACAAAAGCATATTTGCGTCATTTGTTTATTTCTGGCGAAATGTTAGGACCGATAATAGCAAGCATTCATAATCTGTATTTTTATTTGTGGTTGGTTTCTATGGCTCGAAAAAAAATTATAGAAAATGATTTTTATAGTTGGAAAAACTCTATTTTAAAACAATTAGTTGAGAGATTATAATTATTTTAGCACGAATTTTTAACAATAATGAAATTATTAACCCGAATAGACCGCTACATAATTAAAAAGTTTCTTGGCACTTATGTGTTTTCTATAGTTATAATTATTTCCATAGCAATTGTATTTGATTTCGCCGAACGACTTGATGATTTTTTAGAAAAAAAAGCACCTATCGATAAAATTATTTTTGAATATTATCTAAATTTTATTCCATATTTTGTTAATTTGTTTACACCTTTATTTGTTTTTATATCAGTAATATTTTTTACTTCAAAACTTGCACAACGTTCAGAAATCATTGCAATGTTAAGTAGTGGAATTAAATTTAATCGTTTGTTGTACCCATATTTTTTATCGGCTTTTGTTATAGCGATTTTTTCGTGGTTTTCATTAAATTTTTTAGTTCCACGTGCTACTAAAAAAAAATTATCTTTTGAAGAAGTTTATATAAGAAATCCTTTTAGGAATAATAACATACACATACACCGTCAAATAGAGCCGGGAATTTTTATATATATGGAAAATTTTTCCGTAGAAAACGATATTGCATACAGATTTTCTATGGAACATTTTTCTAATAATGAGCTAAAATCGAAATTATATGCCGATTATGCACAATGGGATAGTGTTAAAAAAAAATGGAAACTAGTAAATGTTTATATTCGCAATTTTTACGATAATCACGAAAAAATATTAAACTACCCTTATTTAGATTCATCAATTAACCTGCAACCTGAAGAATTCAAAAGGCGAACAGAATTTGTAGAAACGATGGACTTTTTTAGAATTAATGAATATATTGAACAAAAGAAAATGGAAGGAGACGAGAATGTAATACATTACGAAGTAGTTCGTTATCAAAGACATATAAATCCATTAAGTGTTTTTGTATTAAGTTTGATAGGTTTATCTGTGTCTTCGCGAAAAAGAAGAGGTGGTATAGGAGCACATTTAGGTTTAGGACTTGGATTAAGTTTTTCTTATATTTTATTTATGCAAGTCTCAACTCATATGGCTATAGGTGGTTCTTTACCATTATGGCTTGGAGTAAGTTTGCCTACTATCATTTTTTTTATAATTTCTTTGTTACTTTATGCCAAAGTTCAAAAATAATAGTTTTTTTACTTTTAAAATTTTTAAGTTTATTTAATAAAAATTTTGAAATCATATTGTATATTTGAAAAAATAAATTTTATGAAAACTAGAAATTTTGTTTTACTAATATTTGCTTTTATTGTATTGATAGTATTAGTTTTTTCTATCAAACATTTTGTAAAATCTAAGAAAAAAGATTTATCAAACTTTGAAGAATATATTGAATATATTTCTGCATATACTTCAGGTTCTATTTCAAAAAATTCCGAAGTTTTAATTGAGTTAAATTCAGGCTCGTTAATAAATAACGAACTTTCAGAAGATCAATTGCAAGAATTATTAGAGTTTGAACCAAAAATAAAAGGAAAAGTTTTTTGGAAAAAAAGTAATACATTAGCTTTTAAGCCAGAAAAGCCATTTGAATACAGTCAACGTTATTATGTTACTTTTAAAATAAGCAAACTTTTAATTAATGCTTCTAAAATTAAAGATTTTGTTTTTACTATATTTATTGTTCCACAATCATTTAATTTAGAGCATTATACTGTTAATACGATTTCTAATGATTATTCTTTACAGTCAGTTTCCTGTTTATTAAGATTATCAGAAAGCGAAAAAAAAGAAAATATAGAAAAATGCGTAAATGTTAAAATTAATAGCAGCCCTTTACCATTTAAACTCATTACCAACGACAATATAACGTATCAAATAATTGTTGATAGCATAAAACGCACGGACAATTTGCAATTTATGAAAATTATTTGCGATGGTAAACATCTTGGTATAGAAACAAAAGCTGAAAAAGAAATCGAAATTCCACCTGTAAGTGAATTTAAACTTTTAGATGTATTTACAAATCAATATCCAGAACAAAATATTCATTTAGTTTTTTCCGACCCTATTGATAGTAAGCAAGATTTAGGCGGTATTATTAGTTTAAATCCAGAAGTTGTTTTACGTTATACAATTGATAAAAATAATGTAATACTTTATCCGTCTGAATTTATAACCGGAAATTACCAACTAAGTGTTTTAACACCAGTTTTAAATACTAAATTTAAGAAATTAAAAGAACAGAAAATATTAAATATCAACTTTTACGATATTAAGCCAAAAGTTTTGTTTGCCGATGACGGATTTATAATACCAACCTCTTCGCAAGGAAATTTTATTCCTATTTTAACCATGAACCTTAAAGAAATAGACATAAGAATTATTAAAATTTTTGAAAACAATGTGTTGCAATTTTTACAAGTTAACAATTTCGACGGACAATATGAACTAAAAAGAGTTGGAAAAGTTATATATAAAGGAACAATACCTTTAAATGTAACAAATCAGGATAAAAATAACTGGAAGCGTTTTAATATTGATATATCTAAATACATAAAAGCCGATCCAGGTTCTATTTATCGTATATCTTTAGGTTTTCGCCAGCATCAGACTTTGCTCGATTGTAATCAAAACATAACTTCACAAAAAGCAAATATAGACAACAGCTTTGATTACTTTGATTACGACTATTATAGTTACTACGATTATTATGATGAATATGATTACGAAGATTATTGGGAAAATCGTGATAATCCTTGCCATAAATCCTACTATGGAGCTAGTCAAAGTGTATCTAAGAATATATATGCTTCAGATATTGCTTTAATTGCAAAAAAAACTCCAAATAATAACTTGTATGTTTTTGCTTCTGACATAAAAACAGCCGAACCTTTTAATGGTGTTGAAATAGAAATATACGATTATGCTAAACAATTATTAGGTAAAGCTATTACAGATGCCGAAGGAAAGGCGTTATTCAATATTAAAGAAGAGCCATATTTTGTTGTAGCAAAAAAAATAGAAATGAAATCATATCTAAAATTAAACAATGAATTATCATTGTCTATGGTATCGTTCGACATATCGGGGCAAAATATTTCTAACGGATTAAACGGATTTATTTATACTGAGCGAGGAGTATGGCGGCCTGGAGATAGTATATATATATCTTTTATTTTACAAGAAGATAAATCTAATCCTTTACCTGCAAAGCAACCAATAATTTTTGAACTTTTCGATCCTTCAAGAAACCTCATAAAAAAGCAAGTATTACATAAAAACGTTGAAAACATTTATATTTGGAGAACAGCAACATCAACAGATGCACAAACAGGCAATTATCAGTTGCAAGTTAAAGTAGGTGCTTCTGTTTTTACTAAAAATTTAAAAATAGAAACCGTAAAACCAAATAGATTAAAAATTAATTTAAGTTCTAAAAATGACTTACTCACTGCATACAGCAATAACGAGCTGTATTTAAAATCGGAGTGGTTGCATGGAGCGCCTGCATCTAATCTTAAAGCCCAGGTAGATATGATTTTAAAACCAATTACCACACAATTTAAAGGTTATGAATCGTATGTGTTCGACGATATAAGTAAAAAATATTATTCCGAAGAAATTAACATTTTCAATGATTTGTTAGATGATAAAGGTAATGCAACAATACGTCCAGAATTTAATGTAAAAGAGGAAGCACCTGGTTTTATGAAAGCTATTTTTACAACTAAAGTATTCGAAAAAGGTGGGGAATTTAGTATAGATCAAACTACTTTTATGTATAGTCCATACAAAACTTATGTGGGCTTTTCAATAAAGGAAGACTATAAAGATTATGGTATTTTATATACCGATAAAGATCATTTTGTGAATATTGTTGCTTTAGATTCCAAAGGTAATTTAGAAAACAAACCTTGTTTATTTGAAGTATTATTATATAAACTCGACTGGCGTTGGTGGTGGGATCAAACTGACGAGTACTTAGATTTAAACTATCGTGGGCACTCTTATTTAAAATTGGTTAAATCTGATACCTTAGCTACAAGTAATGGTAAAACAAAATGGTCAATAAAGATAGATAAGAACAATTATGGTCGTTATCTATTGTATGTTAAAGATTTAGAAGGCAAACATTCATCATCAAAAATTATTTATTTCGATTGGCCAGAATGGAAAACAAGAATTTCAGACGAACGCGAACAAACATCTACTCAACTTGTTTTTACAACAGATAAGGAAAATTATAACGTAGATGAAGAAGTTATTGTTAGTTTTCCGGGAGGAACTAATGGACGTGCTCTTATTTCATTAGAAAATAGTAAAGGAATTATACAATATAATTGGGTAAAAACTGTAAATGGAATAAATACATACCGCTTCAAAACAACATCCGAAATGTCGCCAAATGTATATATTAGTATTACATTAATACAATCGTACAACAAAATTGAAAACGATAAACCATTACGATTGTATGGTCTCAGAAATATAATGGTAGAAAATCCCGAATCACGTTTAAATCCTTTAGTTCAGGTTCCAAACGAGTTTAAATCTGAAAATACTTATCAAATAACAGTTTCAGAAAAAAATGGAAAAGAAATGTATTATACTCTTGCTTTAGTTGATGAAGGCTTGTTATCGTTAACACGTTTTAAAACACCAAATCCTTGGCAACATTTTTATTCTAAGGAATCTTACTTGTTTACTCAATGGGATATGTTTAATTATTTTATTAAAGGGTTAACCGGTAAACTTTCGAATGTTATAGGAATAGGAGGAGACGAAGGTATGGAAGCTGCCATTGATGCAATTGAAGCACTTAAATCTAAACGATTTAAACCTATGGTAATTTTTGAAGGCACACATTATTTAAAACCTGGCAAAAAAAATACTCATAAAATTAAAATTCCTAATTATATGGGCGAAGTTCGTCTTATGCTTATTGCAAGATATAATAATGCATACGGGAATTACGAAAAATCTATAAAAGTTATTAAACCAATTGTTTGTATGGCATCTCTCCCAAGAACTTTATCAGTTGAAGATGAAGTATCAATTCCTGTTTCTGTTTTTTCTTACAATAAGAATATCAAAAATGCTGTTGTTTCTATTTCTGCAAAAGGTCCGGTAACAATTATCGGTAAAAACCAACAAAATGTTGTATTAGAATATAATTCAGATAAAACCGTATTTTTCGTACTTAAAGCAGATAAAATTGCAGGAATGGCAAGCGTAGAAGTTAAAGCACAATCAGGCAATGAGGTTTCGACTCAAACAATAGATATATATGTTCGTAATCCTAATCCTTTCACAACTCAAACTAAAGACTGGGTAATAGAAGCAGGAAATAAACGCGAAATTACTATTCAGCCATTTGGAGTTAATAATACAAATTACGCAACTATTGAAGTTAGTGCTATTCCACCATTGAATCTCGAAAAACATATAAATTTTTTAACTACATATCCACACGGATGTCTTGAACAAATTGTTTCATCTGCTTTCCCGCAATTATATTTAACTAGTTTGATAGATTTACCACTACAGCGTATCAATGAAATAAGTTATAATATAAAAAACACAATACAACGAATAATTAAATATCAAACATATTCCGGTGGTTTTTCGTATTGGCCTGGTAACCAAGATGTAGAAGACTGGGTAACTTCCTATTGTGGACATTTTCTTTTAGAAGCTCAAAAAGCTGGATATATAGTTCCATCGTCTGTTTTGACAAAATGGAAGAAATATCAAAAAAATGCTGCTCAAAAATGGTACAATAAAGGACCGTCTTCGCAATATGTTCAGGCATATCGTCTTTATACATTAGCTTTAAATGGAAATGCAGACCTTAATTCAATGAACAGACTTTATAGCGAAAAGAATCTTACCGAAATGGCTATTTATCCATTAGCTGCTTCTTATGCTTTAACTGGCAGGTATAAAATTGCTAATCAACTTATTTCTAACGCTAAATTTGCATATACACCGCTTATGTTTTATGATATATATGGAAGTGAAATGCGCGAAAAAGCTTTTATAGCAATATCATACACAACAATGAATAATCGAATAAAAGCATTCACATACATAAAAGATATATCCAAAATGTTAACATCAAATAATTGGTACAGTACACAATCTTTAGCTTTTGCACTTATTGCTTGTTCAAACTATTTACAAGGAGAGAAACTTAGAACACCTATGAAAATTGAGTATAACCTAAATCAAAAGAATAAAAAATCATTAGAAAGTACTAAATATTTTTACCGCATTGATATTGATAATGCAAATGTATCAAATACGCTTCGAATAAATAACCTATCAAACTTTCCAATATATGTTCAAACTATAAGCAAAGGAGTATTACCTTTAAATACTGAAAATAATATAGAAAAAGGTATTGGAATTGATATTAGTTATGTTAATTATGAAGGTAATAGAATAGATTATAAATCATTAAAACAAACTGAAAATTTATTTGCAGTTATACAAGTTAAAAATCAAACAAACAATACACATACAAGATTGGCATTAACGTATTCTATTCCATCAGGATGGGAAATATTAAACGACAGAATTTTAGAAACAGAATCGAACACTAATTCTATTTACGATTTTAAAGATATAAGAGACGACAAAGTAAATTATTATTTTTCGCTAGGACCTAACCAAATGAAGACATTCAAAATCCCTGTAAATGCTACTTTTGCAGGCAAGTTCTATCATCCGGCAGTTATTTGCGAAGATATGTACAACTATGATGTTCGTGCTCAAATAAAAGGAGAGTGGATTGAAGTGCAAAAGACATTTTAGTAATAAGGCTTTGGTTCTAATAATAACTTTTTAAAGTATTTTATAAATATTTAGTTTTTTAATTTTTATTAGTTTTGCAAAAAAAACGAATATGCGAAAATTAAGTTTATTTATTATTAGTTTTTTGTTTGTTTTTCAGCTTATTGCTGATGAAGGGATGTGGTTATTAACCATATTAGGGAAGAAATATTCCGACTTACAAAAAGCAGGTTTAAAACTTTCGCCCGAAGACATTTACAATGTTAACCGTTCTTCGCTAAAAGATGCGATAGTTCAATTTGGTAATGGTTGCACTGGCGAAATAATATCAAAAAATGGATTGTTGCTTACAAACCATCATTGTGGATACGGACAAATTCAATACCATAGCACAGTAGAAAACGATTATTTAACAAATGGCTTTTGGGCTTCAAAATATGAAGAAGAACTACCTAATCCCGATTTATTTGTTAGTTTTTTGGTTAGAATAGAAGATGTTACACAACAGATTTTGGCAGAAGTAACTAATACGATGAAAGAAAGCGAAAGAAACGAAAAAATACAAAAAGCTGCTCAAAAAATTATAGCTGAAGCAAAGAAAGATAATAATTATCAAGCAATTGTACGCGACTTTTTTGGGGGTAATCAGTATTTGCTTATGCTTTTTGAAGTGTTTTACGATGTACGTTTAGTAGGAGCCCCACCTTCATCAATCGGAAAATTTGGTGGCGATACAGACAACTGGATGTGGCCTCGTCATACAGGCGATTTTGCTTTATTTAGAGTTTATGCCGATAAAGATAATAAACCTGCCAAATACTCGAAAGATAATGTGCCATATAAACCAAAGCATTCTTTACCTATATCATTAGCTGGAGTACAGCAAGGAGATTTTGTTATGATATTAGGATTTCCTGGTAGAACTCAACGATATATGACATCGTGGGGAGTGGAAGAAGCTATTGAAAGAATAAATCCTGCTATTGTGAAAATTAGAGAAAAAAAATTGACATTGTATAAAGAAGAAATGAATAAAGATCCAAAAGTACGCATTCAGTATGCAACAAAATATGCACAAACATCGAATTACTGGAAATATTTTATTGGTCAAACAAAAGGATTAAAACGTTTAAGAGTTGTTGATACAAAACGTAAGCAAGAACAAGAATTTGCACAATGGGTTAATCAATCAAAAGAAAGAAAAGAAAAATATGGAGAAGTACTTAAAATGTACGAAGAGGCTTATGTTAAATTGAAAGATTATAACCTATTTAAAATTTATGCTCGTGAAGCAGGTATTAGAGGAATAGATATTTTAGCGTTTGCTTCACGTTTTAATAATTTATATAAAATTCTTGAACTTGATACAACAAAAGCTGAAACTAAAAAAAATATTATTGACCGTCTGAAAATAGATACAGAAAATTATTATAAAGACTTTCATTTGAATACCGACCAAAAGGTGTTAGCGGCATTGACTAAGCTTTTTGCAGAAGATGTTCCAGCTTATTTTTTGCCTACAGCCATTTTAAAAATTAAAAAAGATTACAAAGGAAATTTCGAGAAATTTGCAAAACAAGCATTTGAAGTTAGTATTTTCAAAAGCAAAAACGATGTATTGGCATTTTTAAATAATCCTACTTACAAAAAGTTAGATAAAGATCCTATATTTAACTTATCATATTCAATATCAGGTGCTGTTCGCCGTTTCGATACAGAGTTCGAAGAATACAGAAATATGCTTGTAAAAGCAGAACGCTTGTACATTGCAGGTTTAATGGAAATGTATCCAAATAAAATTTTCTATCCAGATGCAAACTCTACTTTGCGTTTAACATATGGCAACGTTTTGCCTTATAGTCCTGCTGATGGAGTTTTTTACGATTACTACACAACATTAGATGGTATTATGGAAAAAGAAGATAATTCTAATCCAGAATTTATTGTTCCTGCTAAGCTAAAAGAATTATGGCAAAAGAAAGATTTTGGTCCTTATGCCGAAAATGGAGTTATTAGAACTTGTTTCTTAAGTAATACCGATATTACCGGAGGAAATTCTGGTAGCCCCGTTATAAATGCTAAAGGAGAATTAGTTGGTTTAGCTTTCGATGGTAATTGGGAAGCTATGAGTGGAGATATTGCTTTTGAACCGGCATTACAGCGAACAATTTCTGTAGATATCAGATATGTTTTATTTATTATTGATAAGTTTGCTGGTGCAAAAAATTTAATTGAAGAAATGGAAATTATTAGAAATTAAAAATGTTTAATTTTTAATAAAGCAGTAAATTAAATACTACATTGTAAAGTGAAGAAATAGCTGATAAAAATAACATAATATAGTTATAAAGACTTCAGAAAATATTAAAAAGAAAATATATTAAACTTGTAACTTGGAACTTCAAAAAATATACAACGAAAATTGTTTAGTTACAATGGGTAATATGCCTGACAAGTTTATTGACTTAGTAATTACATCACCACCTTATGACGATATTAGAAATTATAATGGATTTGATTTTGAATTTGAAAAATTGCCAAAGAACTTTATAGAGTTTTAAAAGATGGAGGTGTAGTAATTTGGGTAGTGGCAGATGCAACTGTAGATGGAAGTGAAACAGGAACATCTTTCAAACAAGCACTATTTTTTAAAGAAATAGGATTTAGAATTCACGATACTATGATTTATTATAAAAACAACCCTATGCCACAAGCAGGGAATAGATATCATCAGCATTTTGAGTATATGTTTGCATTTTCAAAAGGGAATCCTAAAACATTTAATCCAATAACAGAACCTACAAAATACAGAGGTTTAGCAAACATGAAAAATAGAGGGAAAAACGGTTCATTGGAATATGAAAAAGTTAAAAGAACTACTGAAAAAAAAGTTGGTAATGTTTTTTTCTACTCGGTTGGTGGTGGTATTTCCACAAAAGATAAAATAGCATATAAACATCCGGCAATATTCCCTGAACAATTGGTTTATGACCAAGTATATACTTGGACAAATGAAAATGATATAGTTTATGACCCTTTTATGGGAAGCGGAACCACTGCAAAGATTGCTCATTTGATGAATAGACAATGGATTGGCTCTGAAATATCAAAAGAATATGTTGAAATTGCAAATGAAAGACTGAAATATTATACTTCAAATAATTTATTTACAACTAAAATAAAATGAATATAATTGAACTTGGCTCTCAAACAGCAAAAATAGGTAAGCATTTTTAAAATAGCTGATTAACTACAAAACTCACAAATTAAGTTTTTGTGTATTTCTGTGCGATAATATTTAAACTATGCTTAAAATGTAATTATTATGAATTAAATAAAAATTTTTATTGTACTTTTGACTTATGAATTTTCAAACGAGCAATGTAGGTCCAATAGGAATTTTCGATTCGGGCTACGGTGGATTAACTGTATTAAGAGCTATAAGGAATAAATTACCTCAATACGATTATATATATCTTGGCGATAATGCACGTGCACCTTATGGTGGCAGATCTTTTGATGTAATTCTGGAGTATTCGCTCGAAGCTGTTAAATGGTTTTTTAAACAAGGTTGTCCGTTAGTTATTTTTGCATGCAATACAGCTTCGGCAAAGGCTTTACGTACAATCCAACAAAAGCACCTGCCGTTTATAGATTCTTCTAGAAGAGTATTAGGAGTGATACGTCCAACTGTTGAGGCAATAGCGTCATACACAAAAACAAATAAAGTTGGAATTCTTGGTACAGTTGGAACAATAGTTTCACAATCCTATCCTATTGAAATAGCTAAACTTTTTTCTTACATTAAGACTTACCAACATGCTTGTCCGATGTGGGTTCCTATCGTAGAACATGACGAAATAGATACACCTGGTGCAGATTATTTTATACAAAAAGATATTAATGAATTACTAAAAAAAGATATCGAAATAGATGCAATTATATTAGGTTGTACTCATTATCCATTATTATTAAAATCTATTAAAAAATATACACCTGAGCATATTTCTATAATATCTCAAGATACAATTGTAGCTGAAAGTTTAGCGAATTACTTGATTCGTCATCCAGAAATGGAAGTCAGATGTGCTAAAAATTATAACGTTAACTTTTATACAACTGATGATGTAGAATTATTTAATAGCAGAGGATATATTTTTTATGGCGAAAAAGTTAATGCAAAAAGAATTATTCATTTAAACGATTAAATCAAAATTATAAAATTACATTGTAAACGACAAACCAATCAACACCTGAAGCCCTTGAACTGGATAATAATTCCAATAACTATATTTTTTGTTTAAAATATTATTGAAACGAATAAAAGCACCGAATAGTTTTGAATAATGATAATCGAGCGATAGGTTTGCATCAACAAAAGGTTTTAAAAGTATAGGTTTAGTAGGTTGTGTGTGATTGTAAGCATATCGGTCGCCAACAATAAAAATACTCAATTGTGGTACAAATTTTTCGCGAATATTATACCTTGCAGATAGATTTATGTCCCATAATGGCTTTTGATAAGGCTTAAGTAAATGTTCAAGTGTGTACTTATAGTAATTACCAGCTAAAATAATATTGAGTTTTTCTTTTTGTTTATATGCTAATTCGCCAGTAAATTTTACTTCCTGTGTTTCTTTACCAGGAACACCATCATATTCTAAAATAAAAGTATGTTGTGGTTTTATAGAATCGTTAATAAAGAAAGGTAAATAATCGTACAAACTATAAGATGCCTGAAGTAAATAAGAAATATTACGGCTGAAATTTCCTTTAAATCCAACAAACAAATTCATAAGCTGATTAGTATTTTTCATATGGAGCCCAGGAGTAATATATGGATTTTCTGTAACAACTGATTGTAAAGTATTTAATATCATTTTTCCATCAAAGCCAGCATAAGGAATTAGAAAGTTTTCTATAACATTATATTGAATATTAGCTCTTGGATAGAAGTGATAGAAAACACTATCGGTGTAGGCGTCAACTTCCATAGCCAAACCTGCATTTATTCGCCAATCTTCGCCAAAAAATCTTATCCACGGAAATATTGAGATGATTGCTTTATTATTTGTATCGAGATTTGTATTTATGTTGTTCCAATTAATTTTAATATCGGCACCGATAAATTGCTTTTTGTAAAGCATATTGCCACTAATAAAGGTTATAATATTATGTTGGTAATTGGAAAATTTATCTTCAAGATAGTTATATTGTATATTTGCTTGATGATTAACTTTGTTTGAATCGAGATGTGTTGTTCTATAACCAACATTAGTGCCAAAAGTTACGTAACGTTGACGAGTCGAATCGGCAGTAAAGTTATAAGTAGTATCGTC
>Ga0308398_1001187_pt1 | contig 14481 bp, 10 predicted proteins | sample Hotspr20SampleT9_FD_202360 | JGI IMG/M metagenome (GOLD analysis project Ga0308398, IMG submission 202360) | Hot spring phototrophic mat microbial communities from Mushroom Spring, Yellowstone National Park, Wyoming, United States - 20051001_T9 ...
ATGACCGGGAACGCCCAGGTGCGGGCGTTGACTTTCTGGAGCAGCATCCCGGCAGGCGACCAGGGGATGAGGAACGAGACGAGGCTCGGTGGCGCGAGGACCAGAATGGCGGTGAAGGCGACGGCGACGATCCGGTTGTCGGTGAGTTGCGACTGCACGCCCCACCAGTAGACGGCAGAGCCGCCCATGGCGACGAATGCCAGGATTGCCAGGAGCGTGCGCGCGGTAAACTCGATCCCGGTGGAGCGTCGGCGCTGTTGCCGGAGCATATTGAGGTAGTGTGACATCGCGTATCTTCTTCCTGGTGCAATGCAATGCTCAAACGTATGGTACACACCCGGCGAGATATTTGTATCACGCCGCGCGCGCAAGAAGTGAGTCGCTCTGATTGCGAAAAAGGATCGAAATCGTTGATCTACGATCAATGATCGTACAGAGTGTTTCCATTCGATGTGCAGGCAGGCGCGGTTATGCCGGTTTGCAGCAAACCGTTCAATCCGGTATAATCGTGAGCAGAAAGATGATGCCCCCGTAGCTCAGTGGATAGAGCAGCGGTTTCCTAAACCGCGTGTCGTGCGTTCGAGTCGCGCCGGGGGCGCCAGATGACAGAGCTTCCACATGCGTAGAGCGCCCATCCACCCGGATCGGCGCTCTACACTTTTGAACTCAATAGCTGATGTCCTGATTCGGTGATGGAAGACCGCTTTGCGGTATGTCACGCATCAACGTGATCCGCATGGCTCTCGCATTGCGCACAGTATCACACGTTCCCGTCGTACTCCTCCTCCTTATCATCTTCTTCTCGCGCATCCATCCCCAGGACGTACTCCCCAACGAGCTTCGCAAGATGGATTGGAAGCGGAAGAATGACCGCTTCCGAATAGTGGGATAGTGATCGGCGCAGCTCATGAACATAGGCTGCCCACTCACCTGGTTGATCGCCGGGTTGAAGCGCGGTAGTTGTTATCTCGATGATCGCGGGATTCCATGCCAGTTCGTCGAGATCACCACCGCGTCGCGCTCTCTTAGATTGGGGCGGCTTGCTGTGAACGCTGGCAAACACACGCTCCCCAACAGTAAACAATCCGCTTGCGAATCCCGTCTCGTTTTCATGGAACGCATACCATTCGGGCGTTTCAGAGAGTTGGCTGTCTCGGGTGCGAATAATTCGAAGTTTGCTCAATTCGGTGATCGGAATTGGCGTCTCACTTCCGAACGCAATGGCATCTTGCGTGATCCGCGTATTGCTGAGCCATGACCACGCCTGTCGCGCATTCTGAGCATGAGTGAGCAGGAGAACGTCGCCCGCTGCACCAAACTCGCGTCGAATGGTTTGTTGAATAAAACCTGTCGCATCATTGGGCTTCTTGAATGCTTTCAGGCTTCCGTTCACTGCCGCATTCGACAGTGCCAGAAGCGCCTGTGGATAGAGCAGCCACGTTTCCAAACCGGGGGCGAACACTTTGACCTGATGCGTTACGGAATCAACGAGAACGAAGACCGGCAGCGATTGCCCGGTGCGCCCCGGAGCGCTGTCCTGACGTTGATTCACCATCCAGAAACCGACCAGCGCCAACTGCTTTACCCCGAGGCGGTTGGTATCCGGGAGGTTGATGATAACCCCCAACTGGCGAAGCATGTCCAAAACGCATGTTTTCGCTCGCTCATCAAGGTTCGCGTCGCCGACGTCCAGGAATTGAGTTATGCGGTTGACCTGTGCGAACCCAGCGCGAATGGCATGTTTTGGGTCATCGTCTCCTTGAAAATGATTCTTGCCCTGAAGCTCAACAAATGCTGCAACCAGTCCCGCCTCCTTCTTGACCCGGGCTTTGATCTTCTCAATGCGCGCGCGAATCGCTTTCTGAAGACGCTCACGCCGTGAACCGCCAGCATTTGGAAGATCGAGCGGCATTCCCAGGTCGCCCAATGCTTCGACGTGAACGTTCAGGCGCAACTCCGGCATAGCGATCTGGATCGGGAAGGCATCGCCAACGGTCATGCCAAGGAGTTGTTCGAGTGCGTGAACCAGCGCGTTGCGCGCATCAGCGGTCTGAACGTAGAGTTCAACGGACAACTCTTGCTTGCCGATAGCGTTGGCGATCATCGCCCGATAACGCTTATCTTGCGATAGTGTTTCCTGGTGGTTCAAAGGACGATGCGATATCCTGAATGCGCGTGTCGGATAGCACTTTGGGAGTGGTTGCGCCAGCGCAACAAGCGATTCCAGATGATCCGCAATTTGTTCAGTCAGTTCTCGGCGTTTTTTGGGCATCACTCCAGGGTGAACCTCATGATCCGGTCGTATGCCGTTTCGATAGACAATAGCAGCGTGCTGATCGCCGCTCAGATTGAGGGCAGCGACTGGATCGGCGCATATCTTTTCTGGATCAGGAAATAAACGCTGAGGAGAGACAAGATTGTTGAGAATCGGCGTAAGGTTGCTGCTCCATCCATACCGTCTGCCCTCGTTGCCGCTTTGAGACGGCTTCCATCGCATCGGCGCAGTCTGGAAACTGGGCGATTGCTGGAGTCCCTCAAGCCATGGGATTCGGGTGATAAGGTAGACGCTTGTCTCTTCCCCAGAAGGCATGTATGTGATTGGGGCGCTGACCCACCGGCGCAATCCAAGCTCGCAATGGATGACCGGAAACGCCTGGAACGGCACGGTCTGCACCGTAAGGGTTATCAGGACGGAAAAGTACCACGTCCGACCGCGTCGTTTCCTAAGCGGCGGCCACGAGATAAGTTCCGCGCCCTGCCTGCCAGGACTCAACGGTGCGCGTCGAAACTGGAGTCGATCACTACCGAGTTGGAAGGAAACATCCGACTGGCTGAGACAAGCAGCCAGCATATCCGGGATCAGCACAAAACTTTCGCGGTTTTTTGGTTTCGCCGTCCCATTGCTTGCAATCTCCCAAGCGGCAATATCGAACGTCTCCTCTTTCCACTGCAAATCGTCCGGGCGCAGCGATTCAAGCGTCCAGCGACGAGCATTTGGATCGCCCTGGGCATACTCGGCGCGAACCCACTCAACCACAATGCGATAAATGATGCGCGGATCGATAGGCTGACGCGCCATCAACCAGTGACGTTCCCCTTGTTTATCGGCATCAGGCGCAATCGAGATAAGATCGGGGATCAGAGCGCGTAACGCCTTGTTCAATGTGCCGATCTTAAGCCGTGACTCGTTGGGGGAACGTCGGCTCTGATGTGATTGAAGCGCATGGAGCTTCCCCTTCCAGTGTTCAGGGAAAGCCAGTGTCTGCATCGTGATACAGAGCGATTGTTGATCATTCCGAAGGCGAAAGACCAGCGGCTGAATGGAATGATACTCTTTTGGCATCGGCAAGACCTCTCATCGTTTCAAGCGCTTTGAAGAAGGGACCGTACAATGTTTGCACTAGCAGGCGATCCGATTCTGAAACTGATCGACCATCCGGCGAAAAGTAGGGGCGCAAAACCTCGCGCATCCCGACTAGCAGACTGCTTTCCGACGTGTCGGGTTCGTCTGCGTGCTCGGCAGTTCGGGGTGCGAAGGCGGCATCGCAGAAGAAGACCCGTGCGGAACATCCGCCACGAACGAGTCGTCCAATCACTTGCCAGATTGTCACCAGCTGAGTCCATATGAGCTCCTCGCGCACCTCACGCGGCAGCGTACTGTATTGCATCAACATCCGCAGGCAGGTTCGCCATCGCCGATACGCCATCCGACGAAATGTTTCGGCCATCTGGAGCAGCGACGGTCGCTCATTTCCGCACTGCCGAACGTACCATTCCCGGTTTGCAGCGTGGTCGATGGCCCAGCGGTTGATGGCATGGATGGCGGAAGCAATATCATCCGGGCGAGGGTGAGGGCGCACCAGAAAGTAGACGGCGCCAATCGCAGCCTCATCGCACTCATTCAGAATATTGTGACCACGCTCAACAGCAAGTAGCGGCGCAACCAGAATCCATGCATCGCTGACGCCGAATTGAGCGACGAGACCGCGCTGCAGCGCCGAACTGTTCGACCACTGGCTCTCGAATTCATCGTCATCGGGAACGAGATGGATAACCTGACCTTTCCAGTCAGGACGTTGGGTGCGCACATAATCTGCCGCATGCAATGCCTCGTCGTAACTCCCGACAAGCAACAACGCCCTTTGTCGACCGGGAGGGAGGGTGTTTCGTGTTCGTTCAAGTAAACTGGTTCCGCCCGAATCGGGTTTTTTGACCAGTTCACAGAGGAGCGCCTTGAGCGCTTTCATGCGTTGTTCGCCGCGCATGCCAGAAACCTTGATTGGGCGATACTCGTTCTGCAGGTCATACATCGGCAAGAACTCGAAGATGCTTTGCTCGATCGCTTTCACCTCATGCTCCGGCGCGCGCAAGATGCCGTTGACTCGAGCCTGAACATGGAACCTGTCCGAACCAATTGCCCAACTGCTTCCGGAGAGGAGCAGCGTATGCGGACCGGCATAGCCATCTGCAGTAAACAGATACGGCAAATGGAGCATCAGCCAGCGTCCCACACCCATGCACCGAAAGAAGCGCAGACTGCCGGGAGCGTCCGTATCGTCTCCCGATCGCACATACTGAAACGCCAGCACATTCCCCATGGGCGCGGCAGGAATGACGGCGCCATAATCGTCGGGCGGGCGATGGACAAGGAGCGAACTGCCCCCTTCGAGCTGTAATTGCGCCTCGACCTGCTTCCAGGAACGGAAGATCATATCAAGGCGGTTTTGCAGAATAGTGACCAGCAGCGCGAACTCCAGGCGCACGATCAGGTTTGCGCGTTCAGAATCGGTGATGCTCTCAATCCTTGGGTGATGCGCATCGATCCACTCCCCAATTCTGGTGCGCAAGCGGTCGTAGTTCGGTTGACCAATTACTTGATACGCCAGTTCAACGAGCGGATGATCGCGCCGCTCGCCAAGCGGATCGTCGAGGAAGGCTTCAACGATGTCCATGAAATGATGATATTCCTTTTCCTTGCCGACAATCTCCCGGGCAATCCGCTCGAAGAGCAGCCAGTCGGTGAAGTAGTCGCTGCTATCAATCCATTTCCGGAGCGCGGGTTCGCACAGCAGCAACGTGTAGATTCGATTCGTTGCCATCTGTACGGTTTCATGAGCCTGAACCCAGCGAGCCACCTCTTCTTCACGCAGTTGACCGCGTCCTGCGGTGTTCAATTCTGGAACGACTCGTTCCCAGAGCCGTCCCAGCCAGGAGTCCTCGCCTTGACCAACGAGGGTCTGATTTGGGCTGAAGATGGCATCAAACTGGACCTGAACGCGATCGGCTTCATCAATGATGACCAGATCGCTCCGACGCGCTGACAATTCGGCGAAGCGGATGCGCTCGCTGTTGATCTGCGGCGCGACCGATGGATAGATGAACCCTGCTGGCGTGGTCACCCAGATGAGCGCATGCACCAGATCGCGCTGCGCACGGTGTGATGGACACACACTGTACAGCGGGCATGCACGAGGCGTCTTGTCTTCCGCATGCAAGAAGAGTTTCTGACAAGGGTAGTGTCTGAAATCGAGCGGCTCTGGTTGGTCGCGGAGGGCATCGAGGGGGCAGACCGTGCTGAGCCAGGTAAAGCCGTGATGATCATGAGCGAGAAGATCGAACGGGCGCTCAACGGCAAGAACCCGGTGGAGCCGTTTGAGATGGCGCTCTCGGTTCGAACTCCCCAGAATCGGCGCTGCTGGAAGTCCGAGGCGCACAAAACGGTCGGCGCGCTCAAGGGCGCTGATCACATCGCCAACGATGATCGTTGTGCGCCGTCCAGTGCGCGCCATCCAGACTGCCAGCACATCCATAAGCGTTGATTTGCCGGAACTGACCATGCCAATCAGATGAAAGAGACCGTCAATGGTCAACGAGCGAGAAGGGTTAATTTTCCCATCGGCATTGTCAACAATCTCTAACCGAATGCGGTTCATCCGTTGTTCCCATTGTTGAGGTTTGAGACGCCGAACGGCAGTCTCGCAGTCCATCCAGCGCGCCGTTTCGATAAGCGCATCCCAATCGACCGTTATCGGTTCGCGTTGAACCGGCGTCAGCGGATGGGACTCAGGGGGCTGGGGAAGGGGAACTTCAGACAGGTCAACATCGCGCCAAAATCTCCCATCCAAATACGAGAGGCGCTCTGCCTTTGCAGGATGGAGTCGCTGCTGGCGGTAGGGGGGAGATTGTCGCAAGGCAGTGGCATAGATGTCTTGACGATTGGCGGCAACGGTCGGATGACGCTCCTGACAGGCATTGCCATCCGCGTCAACATTGTATCCGCGCAGGTGATCAGGAAGGGTCTGGTAGCGCTCAAGCGCTCGCCGCCATTGAAACGGACTGCGGAAGGCAGGAAGCAGATGGCGGGCGATGGCTAGCATACGTCGTTTATCATCATCGTGTGGGAGCGTTCCTGGAAATGGGTACCCAATCAGAAGCGCCCAGAGCGCATGAATTGGCGTCTCAGGCGCCAGTTGTCGCATCAGGTGCAATCCAAGCTCAATCGCGCAGAACTCATAGGGGCGCAGCGCGGCACCCTGCAGCCAATGGGCGCGAAGTTGTTCGATGAGTTCTTTCGCCCAAGCGCGATGGTCACGCATGTGTGATTCCTTTCAGTTGTTCCAGTTTTTGTTTGGCGCGTCGCAGCACATCACATTCAAAACAAGCGTCGATGCGATCCGAAAGGGCATGACATTGCGCTTTGAACGCATGCACATAATCGAGACGTTGGTGTCGGCGGGCGTCTGGAAAGACAAAGAAGGCGCGGTTCCATGGCGGATCGAGCGGGAACCTTTTCGTGCGATTAACATGACGCGCAAGGAGAAAGGGGTTGCGCCAATCCTTGACGTCAATCGCCCAAACCTCTTTGTCAGGGAAGGTAATGCGCAGGTCATAGCAATCGAACTCGGGCCAGAGCTCAACCTCTACGCCTAAACGCTCAAATTGTTCCATCAGGCGCAGTTCGGTGCGTCCCGGCGCGGCGATGTACCGGCGAAGATCGCGGCGAAGCCGGACAACGTTATCACGAACGGAGAAACGATGACGAGGTTCCATATTTCCTGAAGCACGACAGAGATCATCTTCGCATACCCAGTGGTCATAGCGCGTTCGCAGTAACAGATTGCCGCACCCTGCACAGGTTTCGAGGAATCCATTTCGCGCCGCCGAGAGCGGTGCTGGCTCGTAGGCGGCACGCACCTGATTGATGAGCAACTCAAGGGACGAATCGGCGAGCATCATCTGATACGTCAAGCCATCCATGACCGGTCTCTCGATCAGCAAGCGTCGAAAGGCGACATAGGACTGCGGATCGTTTGCAGACCTGCACGTGTTGAGGACATCCGATAACAGTCGTTCCTCGCTCAGGTCTGCTTCAATATCTCTGCCACTGCGCGTCCATGCCTCGCAGGTTGCGGTTGGAATCTGACCATCGAGGAGGCATTCAGCGTTATCGATGCTTCCATCGGGCAAATCCAACCCCCAGTCTGTGAGCGGCTTCCGGCACCAGTCGAGCAATTCCATCAGGCTTTGGGGCGGTTGGCGTCCCCGCTGTAGACAAGCAAGGACCAGGCGGTTCAATCCGCGCTGTAATGGCGGCGGATAAGGGGGTTCCAGAAACCCTTCGGATTGCGCCTGTTCCGATAGTTTGATCAAACCGCTTGCAATCAGGTGCAATGTCACCTCGTCCGGTCGAAGATTGAAGGATGTTTCGTTATGAGAAAGGTCTGACCTCTGTCCTGATCCCGTCGCATCCATACATAAGACCTCCTTTGCAACAGCAATCAACCAGTATCATACTGTACACTTGTGACAGCGAGCGTCACAATCGCCCGCGCTGCTGTCGAGGGATGGCGCGCTCACAAAACACGGACAACGTCGGCGGCACAGGCGATGCTGAATACCCCTGTTCCGTGTATGCACGGTCCAATATAGCACAAATGATCGACTGACGTAAGGCGTGGGCTATACTGAATGTCCCTGATCTGGAGCTGCTTGCTGCCGGGGGATCGCGCACAGTTTCTTTTTGTCTTTAACCTGCTGCGGGAGGGAGTGACGAACTGTTGGACGCGAAGTATACCGACATGTTGCGACGCCTTCTCTCACCGCGCACGACCCATGACGCGCGACGCTCAATCCATCGAGGTGTCATTGGCGCTCGCGGCATGCGACAGCGCCGCCGGGATATGCGCTGCGGGGCGATGACAATACGTTGCCGTGGCGTGGAGCAGTCGACGCGCGTGATGCGTATCTGTCGTGGTCGGGTCAGGACTGGCGAAGCGGACGATAGGAGTTTCGCATTGATAGCGTCCGCCAGATCGAGGATTGGCTGCCATCCCTGACGGATACGCGCGACAGAGCGTGAGCGTCCAACCGATACAGATGACGCGCGTCTGACGATTGAAACAAACCTTACGCCACGCGCGCTATGGAAGTTGCTCCGATTGCAGAACGAGGATCGTCAACCCCATCCGCTCGAAGAGTTCTGATGCCTGGAGCAGCGCGGCATCGCCTGCAGCGTGATCTCCATGATACAGGTGAATGAAGACGTCGCCCTGATGACACGCTAGCGCGACGAGCAGCGAGGAGTGCATGCCCCGATATCACACGCCAAAAGAGTATCTCGATGCCGCCAGGTCGCCGGAGACGTCGTCGGAAGAGTTGCGCGATCTGGCAACGTCACCTTACGATTTTGTTGCGACGGCGGTAGCGCAACACCCGAACACTGAATCTGATGTGCTTGCGGCGCTGGTCCCTGCAACTATCAAGTCGCGGAACGATCAGAAACTGGCGGTTGCCATTGTCCAACATCCCCGCACGCCGATCGATGTGCTGGAAACACTGGCTGAACGGCTGGCGCCGGTGCTGGATAATGGTCGAGATAATCAGATGGGGTTCAAAGCGGGATTAGCATTATGCTGCAATCCGAAAACGCCTTTTCAGCGCATCGCAACGCTGTTGCACTCCGAGCGCGTCGCCACGCAGTTTCGCAAAGTAGTGGCCCGCGAAACACCCCAGCGCGATGTTCTGGAACTGCTCTTGAATGATCGCAGCGAGACCGTAAGAAAACATGCTCAAAAGCGTATCGATGCGCTTGACGCAGGAGAGAAATCCTGACATAGGGAGCGCAGGCGGTTGTCTGGCGGAGGCGGGAAGTCGGTTCGACATCCGCCATCGCTCTACGCCAGTTTCACAACGAACGCTTTTTGCCGACACCAGCCAGCCCATCTTGAAGAGTCGCGGCAATACGCAACTCATTGAGATCTGCGCCAAGTGATACGAGCGTCTGGGCTACTTCCGGGCGAATACCCACCAGTGTTACGGTAGCGCCAAGCATGCGCGCTGCTGCCGCCAGGCGAAGCAGCGCCTGAGCCACCAGAGTGTCAATGACAGCGACACCGGTGACATCGATAAAGAGATGCCGCGCCCGAGTCTCTTCGAGGCGTTTGAGGGCTGTTTCGATCAGTGTGTTCGCCCGCGGCGTCGAAAGCACGCCGATCAGCGGAAGGACCAGAGTATCGTTGCGCACGGGAATAATCGGAAACGAGAGATCGTTGATGGTCTGGTTGAGGCGCTGTTGTTCAGCCAGACTTGCGGCGAGCGCCTGAGCCTGGGCGGCCTGTGTGGCGAGCGCCTGCTCGAGAGCGGCTGTGCGTTCGACAACGCGCTGCTCCAACTGGCTATTGGTTTCCTCCAGCGCCTGTCTGACGGCATTAAGCTCGTCTGCGCGGCGTGAAGCCTCTCACAGTGCGCTATCCAGGCTGCGTGTGTACAGCGCCGTGAGGCCAGCATAGGCGCTAAGCATGATGACATACAACGCAGTGATGCTCCAGTCAGGCGACATCGGGATCAGTTCCAGACTGGCGAGGATGGTGATACCTGAAGGTAGAGCCAGCGCCACCAGTAATCCGAACCATCATCCGACAGTAAAACCGCTGACCAGAATGATCAGACCATAGATCAGTGGCGCACTTGCCGGACCTATGCCGCTACTGCTGCTCAGGGCGCTGATCCCGACCTGCTGAACGATCAAGGTGAGTGTCAGGAAGAGCGCTGCGAGGCGCACAAGACCGCGACGGCTCAACCAGAAGATTTGCAGCAGGCACACAGCCGTGACCAGATAGTACGGCAATGCATCGATCCAATTCGACTGCAAAAACAGTGTTGCTCCTGCCGGAAAGAGCAGCACGGCGACCATCACCATCACCAGACGCCCCAATCGCTGTTGCGCTGGCGAGGTGGCGCGCCAGGGCTGTCGCCAGGCGATCCAGGCGCCCACCAGCGCGACTTGCACAACGCGTAGCAGCATTGCAGTTATGGCTACGCTGCCATCTGGCAGTCGCGCCAGCAACGCTGGTAATGGGAACAGGACATAGATCAAGCTGGCAAACAATCCCACTCCGCCCCAGAGAACAGTGCGCCAGTATGGACTGATTGGCGGCGTGGTCTGGACAGTGAAGAGATTGCGGAAGCAGTGTATGAGATGAAAAGCGGGCATGTCGTGACCTTACCTGTGCTATCACTGAGTCTGCGTCAGCGCCTCCTGCGGCGAACGCACGGTGTGGATGCTTTCCAGCGCCACCCCCAGATGGGTCAGGGTCATAGCCACGGTCGCCGAGATGCCAGTGAGCGTCACCTGACAGCCGAGCAAACTCAGCGCCCGGGCAGTCTGGATGAGCGCCTGCGCCACCTGAGTGTCGACAGCCGTTACGCCGCTGATGTCGAGAATGACCCGTTGCGCTCGTTGGGCGCTGGCATCATTGAGCAGCCGCGCAGTGAGCGCCTGTGCGCGGCGGGTGTCGAGCGCGCCGACAATTGGCGCCAGCAGCACTCCTTCTGCCAGCGCGATGGTTGGCGTTTCCAGCACGGATACCAGTTCGAGCAGACGTTGCTGTTCAGCGTTGCGTTGTGCCAGTTCTTCTGCCTGAGCAGCCAGTTCGCGTTCCCGTTGTTCGGCTCGCGCGCGAGCTTCTTCCGCCTCGCGTTTTGCCGCTTCCAGGCGCTGAGCGTTATCGATCGACAGGCGACTGAAGATCATTCCGCCGATAATCAACGTAAACGTCACCAACTCGAAGGGGTTGAGATAGGGACCGCCGCCTGTGCGAATGGCGAAGGCAGCGAGCAGCGCCAGTGCACTGCCGGCAACCCAGACCGGACCGGTCAGCACCAGTGCCAGCGCTGGGATGGTATAGATGACATGATTGAGGCGCGACGCGAGGAACTGCTCATTCATGCCAAGCGCCACGACCAGAGTGAGAAAAACGATGAGCAATGGACGGGCAGGTTCCCATCCGCGCCAGTAGGCGAACCACAGACCGCCGCCGAACGCCAGACCTGCAACGATTGGGATGATGGTGAGCCACTGCGGTTCCGGAAAGAGGGCGACAGTAAGAGTGAACAACCCCAATCCATTGAGTAATCCAAAGGTTCCATGATGGATCTGTCGTTGTGTCAGACGGATCACGAGCCTCCTCCTTTTTGCGCCAGTGCGCTCTGCAAATCGCTGCAGGTTCGAATACTACTCAGGCTTATTCCCAGTCCGACGATGGACTGCGCCACCTCGGAACGAATGCCGATCAGGGTGACGTCTGATCCAAGCAGGCGCGCCGCCTGAACGACGCGGATCAGTCCTTGCGCCACATGACTGTCCACCACCGGTACGCCGGTGATGTCGAGCAGCAGGCGACGGGCGCGGGTCGCTGCGATGCGTTCCAGCGCCTGCTCCTGAACCTGGAGCAGGCGGGTGCTATCGAGTGCACCGACCAGCGGCATCACCAGGGTATCATGGCTTACCGGCAGCACAGGGACGCTCAATTCGCGAATGGCTTCCTGCTGCTGCTGAATAATCGTCAGTTGCTCGACAGCCTGTCGGTGCGCTATTTCGAGCGCATCGCGCGCCTGCGTCACCTGCCGGTAGTGCAACTCGAGATCACTGGCTTGCTGCTGGACTGTTGCTGCCATACGGTTGAACGTCTGTTGCAGCATGCCGATCTCGTCATTGCTCGTGACTGGCAGTTCGCCATCCAGACGACCCTCCGCCAGGCGACTTGCCACGTTTGTAATCGAGCGCAGGGGACGCACAATGCGGCGCTCGATCAGCCAGAGCGCGCCGGCGGTCAGCGCAACCATTGCCATCAGCGCCAGCACAACATCCGCGAATGTGAGTGTAACATCATTTGCAATGTACTGCCGGGCGACATCGCCCATGCCTGCGAAATGCGCGTTCGCCTGATCTGTGAATGCCTCGCGCTGCTCCTCGACCAGTTCAATCTCTGCGTAAAACGCCTCGCGCTGCGTATCGGTCAGCGCGTCGGTTTCAGACGGCAGCCGATTGTGCAGGCGCTGCGCCGCGCGCAGGAGCGCTTCAGCCTTGTCTGCGATCAGCGCATGCTGTTGGCCGATATCTGCCAGGACATGGCTGGAGATATGTTCTGAAGTGCGTATCCGCGCCGTCGCCTCTTCCAGTTGCTTGAGCAGTTCGGTGCTCTCTTCGTACTCTCTGGGATGGCGGGTTTGCAGATACGAGTAGGACTCGGTCAGGAATTGTTGTGTGGCGAGGTTGATTGCTGCAACCGTCTGAACATCATCTATGATCGCCTGGTTCAGATCATTGGCGACGTTCTGGATTTCGGTCACCGTGAAGATCAGATCAATCGCCAGAACCACCAGAATAATGAGATACCCGACTGCCAGCACAGCGGTTTTACGGGTCAGACTCCACGACACTTCTGTTTCCTCCTGAGAGCATACATGGCTGGTTGACGGAAACGCTGCTGCAACGTGACGGTGCCGCAGGGTAACGGGTTCGTGTCAGGGTTACATACGCGCGACTTGTTGTGAGTATATCCAACGGATGTCACCAGGGTATTACCGGCTATTCAGTCGTGGATTTGACAGAAATCGTCTCTCATCCTACCCTATGGATCATTCGATTGCGCTGCACATCCAGTATGGCTTCGATCCAAAGCTCATTCACAGCGCGTGCACTGGAAGGCGCCGCCGCACTGGCATCCACGGCCTGGCCCGTGATGGAGCGGCTTTTGCCTGAGCGCCTGGAGTTTGATGATACTCAGTCTATCTGGCACGCCGGGACGCCGGACTATCGACCACGTCCATCGCTCGAAGGTTCAGTCGCTGCCGACCTTGCCATTATTGGCGGCGGGTTCACCGGCGTCAGCGCAGCGTACCACGTCGCGCAGCGCTTTCCCCAACGACGCATCGTCCTGCTCGAAGCGACATCGCTGGCGAATGGCGCCAGTGGACGGAACGGCGGTCTGGCGCTGAACTGGATCAACGGGATCGACACGAGCGATCCCGACCTGACCCGGAAGGTCTACAGGTTGACGAGCGCCGGGTTGTGCGCGATCCGCACCCTGATTGAACGTCACCGTCTCCCGGTCGATCATCGCTTCGACGGCACATTGACGCTGTATACCAGCCCTGAACGAGCCGAAGCGGCGCACGCCGAAGCGGAGTATCTGCGCGGGTTGGGCATTCCGGTAAAGTTCCTGTACCGCAATGAACTGGCGCCGCAGTTCAACGCTCGCGGCGTGTATGGGGCGACGTTCGAGCCGGATACCGGGCAGATCAACGGAGCGCAGTTTGTGCGCGGATTGCGTCCAATTCTGGAGGAGCGCGGCGTTGCGATCTATGAGCAGACGCCGGTGCTTCGTCTCCGGGTCGGTCGAGAGATCCATCTGACGACGCCACGCGGCGAGGTGCGGTCACAGGCGGTGGTGCTGGCGACAAATGGCTACACCAGCAAGTTGGGGTTGTTCCGCGATGCGCTGTTCCCGCTGCATTCAAGCGTGTTTGCCACGGCGCCGCTCACAGCGGCTCAACTGGAGGAGTTGGGGTGGCGCGCGTTTGCGGGTTTCGCTGATGATCGTGATCGGATCTCCTACGGATCGCTGTCGCCTGCCGGTCATCTGGTGTTTGGCGGCGGCAGTAACCAGGCGTATGCTTATCTGTTCAACAATCGTACCCGCTTCCCGATGCAGAGCGGCATTGCCCGTCGCGCTCAGGAAGCGATCCGGCAAACGCTGTTGGAATACTTTCCCGCGGCGTCGGCGTTGCCCATCGCCTGTCGCTGGAGCGGGGTTCTGGGGATTACGCTGAACCGTCAACCGCTGTGGGGTCGGTGCGGCGAATACCGGAATATCTACTACGCACTGGGGTACTCCGGTCACGGGATCACGCTGGCGAATCTTGCGGGTGAGTTCATCGCCGACCTGTACGGCGGGGATGACAGCCGATGGCGGTGGTTGCCGTTCTACGAGCGGCGCTACCCGCCCATACCGCCGGAGCCGTTCCGCTGGTTGGGGTATCAGGCATTTACCCGGCTTACCGGGCGTTCACCACGGGTGTAGGCGCCGCTGCGCACGTGCGGAAACAGCCCTGGGGCAGGCGAAGGCGCCGCCTCCGCCCACCAGTCCAGATCACAGTGCCTGCCCGTGTGTACTCCTTGCGTGCTGATCTCCAGACAGA
>Ga0308398_1001206_pt1 | contig 14358 bp, 13 predicted proteins | sample Hotspr20SampleT9_FD_202360 | JGI IMG/M metagenome (GOLD analysis project Ga0308398, IMG submission 202360) | Hot spring phototrophic mat microbial communities from Mushroom Spring, Yellowstone National Park, Wyoming, United States - 20051001_T9 ...
TGGACGCAGGTGCGAGGGTCGGGATTGAGGAATTTTCGGCTCGCTGAAGAGCACTGAAACGTGACGTTGATGGTCGTCGGTTTCGCGTTCTGGACCGCATTGAGGAATTTTCGGCTCGCTGAAGAGCACTGAAACCATCACCAGTCACCTGTACCGCGCGCGCGCCGTCCGATTGAGGAATTTTCGGCTCGCTGAAGAGCACTGAAACTCACGACGCGATACGTCTTGCCATCCTTGCGCGAGAATTGAGGAATTTTCGGCTCGCTGAAGAGCACTGAAACACAATGCCACCGCCGCGCTTGATGCGCTGGCGGCGTCATTGAGGAATTTTCGGCTCGCTGAAGAGCACTGAAACTCGAGTTCAATGGTCGCGGTGGGAGAACGAGGCGACGGTTGATTGAGGAATTTTCGGCTCGCTGAAGAGCACTGAAACATGTACGCGGCAGTATAAGGTGGAACCTATCCGGCGCATTGAGGAATTTTCGGCTCGCTGAAGAGCACTGAAACATCAACAGCGCTTCGAGATGCGCGTGGATCGCGTCGATTGAGGAATTTTCGGCTCGCTGAAGAGCACTGAAACCGGACGCACCGGGTCGTTGTTGTACGTTTCGTGCACATTGAGGAATTTTCGGCTCGCTGAAGAGCACTGAAACACGCGACGCGTGGAAAAACGCCGACGGTGTGCAGCACAAATTGAGGAATTTTCGGCTCGCTGAAGAGCACTGAAACGGGTGTGTCAACCGCGCGGGCTTGCGCACCCACTTATTGAGGAATTTTCGGCTCGCTGAAGAGCACTGAAACGCTGGACTGGCTGCTCAGCGAGTTGGAGATGTTCAGATTGAGGAATTTTCGGCTCGCTGAAGAGCACTGAAACCGCGCTGCAACTCTTCGATGTTCGGCGCGCCGATGCATTGAGGAATTTTCGGCTCGCTGAAGAGCACTGAAACGCGCAGTCACAAACTGCACTGCTTGCTGCACTGCCATTGAGGAATTTTCGGCTCGCTGAAGAGCACTGAAACTCACCCCGCCGAAATACTTTTTGTCCTTCACGCTCAACGAATTGAGGAATTTTCGGCTCGCTGAAGAGCACTGAAACCTCGACCGACTGATGCTGAAACGTCAGCGTTGTCGGTATTGAGGAATTTTCGGCTCGCTGAAGAGCACTGAAACCAACACCTTCCGCCGCATACGCGCCGACGAAGTTAATTGAGGAATTTTCGGCTCGCTGAAGAGCACTGAAACGCCGACCGGCTCGCCGCGGTATTCGACCGCGTAATATTGAGGAATTTTCGGCTCGCTGAAGAGCACTGAAACACTCGACGATCCGGTAAACGCATCGATGCGCGTATCAATTGAGGAATTTTCGGCTCGCTGAAGAGCACTGAAACTGGTGCGGTCCTGGTCTGGGACGAGGTCCAGGTATCCCATTGAGGAATTTTCGGCTCGCTGAAGAGCACTGAAACGCACGCCGACGACCCAGCCGTAACACGTCGATGCTGTATTGAGGAATTTTCGGCTCGCTGAAGAGCACTGAAACATACGGTTACAAACAATATCCAAAAGCACGAGTATTGAATTGAGGAATTTTCGGCTCGCTGAAGAGCACTGAAACCGAGCGAGAACCAGAGCAACACGTAGAGCGTCGCAATATTGAGGAATTTTCGGCTCGCTGAAGAGCACTGAAACCGTTCCCGGCGCGCGACGTTCCTGCATCGCTGCCGGCATTGAGGAATTTTCGGCTCGCTGAAGAGCACTGAAACTTTCCGAGACGAACAAGCCTATAATTTGTCCGACTAAATTGAGGAATTTTCGGCTCGCTGAAGAGCACTGAAACCGAAGCCGCGACGGTACTCAACAACGAATTGACCGCATTGAGGAATTTTCGGCTCGCTGAAGAGCACTGAAACTCGCTGCGCCGGCGGCGTCGTCTCGGACGTTCGGACGATTGAGGAATTTTCGGCTCGCTGAAGAGCACTGAAACGACGGGGCTTCTGGTCTGCGGTGGGTCGTCTAGATAAATTGAGGAATTTTCGGCTCGCTGAAGAGCACTGAAACCTTTGTTCTTCCCGACGAGTTCATCAAGCACGCGGCATTGAGGAATTTTCGGCTCGCTGAAGAGCACTGAAACCTTCCCACGGTTTGGCTTCTGTGCTATCTACTTTTCGATTGAGGAATTTTCGGCTCGCTGAAGAGCACTGAAACTTTCGTTGTAGAAATCACGTTCTGCACGACCGAAATATTGAGGAATTTTCGGCTCGCTGAAGAGCACTGAAACACGCCGGAACAACCTCGTCGTCGAGCGCCTCAAGCGCAATTGAGGAATTTTCGGCTCGCTGAAGAGCACTGAAACTTATTTCCGTAGAATTCCGTAGTTTCGGTTTCTTGAATTGAGGAATTTTCGGCTCGCTGAAGAGCACTGAAACCGAACAGATCACCGACGAGCGAGCCGTCCCAAGACAATTGAGGAATTTTCGGCTCGCTGAAGAGCACTGAAACCTATAGGCAGCGCGCCCGTCAGGGAGCCGGCGCACCATTGAGGAATTTTCGGCTCGCTGAAGAGCACTGAAACTCCGTCGCGCACCAACCATCCACCGGCGCGCTTATGATTGAGGAATTTTCGGCTCGCTGAAGAGCACTGAAACAGGTATTCGGCGAACTGCTCCGACGCAGCGCGCAACCGATTGAGGAATTTTCGGCTCGCTGAAGAGCACTGAAACGGAATGGATGAGCGGCGGCTCGCAACACTAGTTCGCATTGAGGAATTTTCGGCTCGCTGAAGAGCACTGAAACGCGGCGCGTCGGTGATGAGTTCGGTTGATGCCGCAACGTATTGAGGAATTTTCGGCTCGCTGAAGAGCACTGAAACGTGCCGACGGACGGCGAATAAATGAATACATCAACGATTGAGGAATTTTCGGCTCGCTGAAGAGCACTGAAACCTCCAAAACGTCACGTCGCGATACGTCGCCATACGCATTGAGGAATTTTCGGCTCGCTGAAGAGCACTGAAACCTGCGCGCTCTAGTTGCGCGTCGGTCATCTGTGCGAATTGAGGAATTTTCGGCTCGCTGAAGAGCACTGAAACGCGAGCGAAGAATCGCGTTCCCGGAAGTCGCGGTGAATTGAGGAATTTTCGGCTCGCTGAAGAGCACTGAAACTCAGCCCGTTCGTTGAGATCGCAGCCGGTACGTAATAATTGAGGAATTTTCGGCTCGCTGAAGAGCACTGAAACGCCAGCGGATATTGTGCACGCGACGATCCGGCTGGATTGAGGAATTTTCGGCTCGCTGAAGAGCACTGAAACGCGCGGCTGTCCGACACCGGTGCCGCGCAGCATCACCCGATTGAGGAATTTTCGGCTCGCTGAAGAGCACTGAAACTCCCGCGGCGTGCTGATGCGTCGGGACGGGAACTGCGATTGAGGAATTTTCGGCTCGCTGAAGAGCACTGAAACATCTGTCGTACTCGCATCAGACCCTCCCGAAGCGTGCTAATTGAGGAATTTTCGGCTCGCTGAAGAGCACTGAAACTCGTTGATTTCGGCGACCGTCGGCAGCTGCGACGAGGCATTGAGGAATTTTCGGCTCGCTGAAGAGCACTGAAACCGGCGCCGCAGCGGATCGCGGGGCGGACGACGTCGGCATTGAGGAATTTTCGGCTCGCTGAAGAGCACTGAAACTGGCGTCGCTGGCGCAGGATGTCGACCTCGCCGTCCTATTGAGGAATTTTCGGCTCGCTGAAGAGCACTGAAACTCTTTGCACCCCGGCACATCGCCGGGGCGCTTTTCTATTGAGGAATTTTCGGCTCGCTGAAGAGCACTGAAACACGCTCATCGTGTTTCATATGTACGATCCGCAATACGATTGAGGAATTTTCGGCTCGCTGAAGAGCACTGAAACACGTAGCCGTCGAGATCGTTGACGATCTCGTATTTGGATTGAGGAATTTTCGGCTCGCTGAAGAGCACTGAAACAGACGATAGAATATTACGAAATGCAGTAAGTGAAGATTGAGGAATTTTCGGCTCGCTGAAGAGCACTGAAACCCCGCCGGCGGGAACAACATCTGCGGCAGCCGCGCAATTGAGGAATTTTCGGCTCGCTGAAGAGCACTGAAACTCTATCAGGTGCAAGACAACCCTCCGGTTTGGTTAATTGAGGAATTTTCGGCTCGCTGAAGAGCACTGAAACACATATTATCATAACCAACACTCCTCTCCTCCTTCTCCATTGAGGAATTTTCGGCTCGCTGAAGAGCACTGAAACCGCGCCGGATGTGGAACATCAACGCGGCGGTCACGATTGAGGAATTTTCGGCTCGCTGAAGAGCACTGAAACCAACCAGCATCCGCGCCAGCAGATGCGATTTCCCCCTTTGAGGAAATTTCGGCTCGCTGAAGAGCACTGAAACTCGCTGCGCCGGCGGCGTCATCTCGAACATTTGGAATTGAGGAATTTTCGGCTCGCTGAAGAGCACTGAAACGACGATGTACGCGCGATACTGGAGCGCTACCGCGATATTGAGGAATTTTCGGCTCGCTGAAGAGCACTGAAACGACGGACGAATAATCGGTTCTGACGTGCTCGATAAATTGAGGAATTTTCGGCTCGCTGAAGAGCACTGAAACAGCGGAACAAATTGTTCCCGGTACGCCACGGGCCATGATTGAGGAATTTTCGGCTCGCTGAAGAGCACTGAAACCGATCTGGAGGACGCGCTTGCAGCGCTTGACGACGATTGAGGAATTTTCGGCTCGCTGAAGAGCACTGAAACAACCTCGCGCGGCTGCCGCAGATGCTGTTTCCTCCCGCATTGAGGAATTTTCGGCTCGCTGAAGAGCACTGAAACCGGAATTCACGTCGCCGACGGCGTGATGGCGGCGACAATTGAGGAATTTTCGGCTCGCTGAAGAGCACTGAAACCGCGGTACGTGTACGGTATGCCCCAAGCCCGCGTCCATTGAGGAATTTTCGGCTCGCTGAAGAGCACTGAAACGCCGCACCAGACGTGCGATTACTTCAGGCGTCAACTCATTGAGGAATTTTCGGCTCGCTGAAGAGCACTGAAACTCGTTGATTTCGGCGACCGTCGGCGACTGCGGAAGGATTGAGGAATTTTCGGCTCGCTGAAGAGCACTGAAACGGTCAGCGGGTGGATGTGCGCGAGGAACGACCGACCATTGAGGAATTTTCGGCTCGCTGAAGAGCACTGAAACGTACAAGACGCTGGCGGCGCTGTACGGCGTCGTTCAGAATTGAGGAATTTTCGGCTCGCTGAAGAGCACTGAAACCAGTGCGGACTGAACCAGATGCACTCGCGGTCTTTGATTGAGGAATTTTCGGCTCGCTGAAGAGCACTGAAACTCGTTTAGCAGCGCCGCAGATGCCGGTACGTCGCTCAATTGAGGAATTTTCGGCTCGCTGAAGAGCACTGAAACATAGATGTTCCGTAGCATTGTGCGCGGCTCTGCGGGCGATTGAGGAATTTTCGGCTCGCTGAAGAGCACTGAAACTCCGTCGGGATAAGCACCAGCGGCATTATCATCGTCCCATTGAGGAATTTTCGGCTCGCTGAAGAGCACTGAAACGGACTATGATGATAGAGTTCTGGTGCAAGGAATAGATTGAGGAATTTTCGGCTCGCTGAAGAGCACTGAAACGAAGGCAAAACCCCGCGCGTCAACATTTTCCATCCCGATTGAGGAATTTTCGGCTCGCTGAAGAGCACTGAAACACGGACAACACGCGCTTGTAACATTTCGCCGCCTCCATTGAGGAATTTTCGGCTCGCTGAAGAGCACTGAAACTCTTCCGCAGTTTCGCCGTTGTCGATGTGGAAATCTGATTGAGGAATTTTCGGCTCGCTGAAGAGCACTGAAACGAACTACGCTGTTGAAAGATCAATACTGCCCTATTAGCATTGAGGAATTTTCGGCTCGCTGAAGAGCACTGAAACACTTCACGTATTAGATTGAGAGTGTACAATAAAACAGATTGAGGAATTTTCGGCTCGCTGAAGAGCACTGAAACTCCTAGCAACTGAATAACTCTCGGAAATATCAGTTTTCATTGAGGAATTTTCGGCTCGCTGAAGAGCACTGAAACATAGTGCATTGTCGCTGATCCTGGCTCACTATACAATTGAGGAATTTTCGGCTCGCTGAAGAGCACTGAAACATAGTGCATTGTCGCTGATCCTGGCTCACTATACACTATTGAGGAATTTTCGGCTCGCTGAAGAGCACTGAAACATCTCATCATCGATACCCAGCGTAGGCGACGTTTGATTGAGGAATTTTCGGCTCGCTGAAGAGCACTGAAACCTCTACCGGCGGATCGCGTCGATGTCAGGGATGTCAATTGAGGAATTTTCGGCTCGCTGAAGAGCACTGAAACCTATCCAGCGCAACTGAGGACTGGACGGCATCGCCATTGAGGAATTTTCGGCTCGCTGAAGAGCACTGAAACCCGCGGAAAAACGTATGAGGTCCGCCCGGAGTCCAGCGATTGAGGAATTTTCGGCTCGCTGAAGAGCACTGAAACGGCGCGGCCGCGACCGCGCCCACGGACACGACTAGAAATTGAGGAATTTTCGGCTCGCTGAAGAGCACTGAAACGGGATGTACCGCAGCAGCGTCTCGATTGTCTCGCGCATTGAGGAATTTTCGGCTCGCTGAAGAGCACTGAAACCTCTTATGGCATCCATCATTGTCAACGTCGAACGCTGGAATTGAGGAATTTTCGGCTCGCTGAAGAGCACTGAAACTTGATCCGTAACTGCCGTCACAACACCTGCATCTTCATTGAGGAATTTTCGGCTCGCTGAAGAGCACTGAAACTTCTCGTATCGAGACCGGCAGCAACTGCTTCCCGCGATTGAGGAATTTTCGGCTCGCTGAAGAGCACTGAAACACGCAGTGCAACCGGAACTGCTCCAGCGCGCAGCGGAAATTGAGGAATTTTCGGCTCGCTGAAGAGCACTGAAACACGAGCGCCAGGATCTGCGCCACCAACGACTGGAGCGATTGAGGAATTTTCGGCTCGCTGAAGAGCACTGAAACGTTTTCAACGCTCCGTCGATGACCGACATTCTGAACATTGAGGAATTTTCGGCTCGCTGAAGAGCACTGAAACAGTGATACTCCCACTGGCGATTAGCCTGGACGTAGAATTGAGGAATTTTCGGCTCGCTGAAGAGCACTGAAACACTCGCAGGGAGGATGCGCTCTGGTCGGTCGTGCACCATTGAGGAATTTTCGGCTCGCTGAAGAGCACTGAAACCCAGAATAGTGTTACAACAACAAAAAGCGTCAGAAATTGAGGAATTTTCGGCTCGCTGAAGAGCACTGAAACGCCCGATCTGCGCCGCGAGCGCTGCGACGGGATCGATTGAGGAATTTTCGGCTCGCTGAAGAGCACTGAAACACATGGATAAGAACATGCGACGCGAGCGTGTCATCGATTGAGGAATTTTCGGCTCGCTGAAGAGCACTGAAACGAGGAGGATGCAGCGAAGTCGCTGAAGAAAGACGAAGATTGAGGAATTTTCGGCTCGCTGAAGAGCACTGAAACGTGATCAGACTGTATGTCGATGAGGGGGTGCGCTGAATTGAGGAATTTTCGGCTCGCTGAAGAGCACTGAAACGAAAATAAGCGACACAATAGCGTGTCGCTTATTTTTTATTGAGGAATTTTCGGCTCGCTGAAGAGCACTGAAACTTGCGGAACAAACCCGCAACGCGCGGTTCGTACACATTGAGGAATTTTCGGCTCGCTGAAGAGCACTGAAACCCGACGCGCTTCGGTGCGAGGAGCGGCTTGCGGGCAAACATTGAGGAATTTTCGGCTCGCTGAAGAGCACTGAAACGATCCGCTCAGCCAGCCCGCTCTCCAACACAAACCGCAATTGAGGAATTTTCGGCTCGCTGAAGAGCACTGAAACCTGGATCATCGCCAGAACGGTGTCGGTGTCTCGCTCAAATTGAGGAATTTTCGGCTCGCTGAAGAGCACTGAAACATTTCGACACCCTCACCAGCTGACCGTCATCGTCTATTGAGGAATTTTCGGCTCGCTGAAGAGCACTGAAACACGGGCGCGGGTTTCTCGCGTACATCCACCCGCTGACCATTGAGGAATTTTCGGCTCGCTGAAGAGCACTGAAACCGCGGGCGGCGACAACCACAGCGTCACCGCAGCGCTGAATTGAGGAATTTTCGGCTCGCTGAAGAGCACTGAAACGAAACGACAACCCGGCGACTTTTGCGCTGCCGCCGATTGAGGAATTTTCGGCTCGCTGAAGAGCACTGAAACTCAGCGCCCGCAGTGGAAACCGATCCGCCTGATCCATTGAGGAATTTTCGGCTCGCTGAAGAGCACTGAAACGTGAGCGGGTGGATATGCGAAAGAAACGAACGCCCATATTGAGGAATTTTCGGCTCGCTGAAGAGCACTGAAACCGCGGGGCGTCGGCGAGGAGACGTTGCAGGCGCTGCTTATTGAGGAATTTTCGGCTCGCTGAAGAGCACTGAAACCAGTTGCGCGTGCGTACCGCAACGCCGCGCAGGCCGTATTGAGGAATTTTCGGCTCGCTGAAGAGCACTGAAACCTGGAGCAGCGAACGATTACGCTGCCCGCGTTGGAATTGAGGAATTTTCGGCTCGCTGAAGAGCACTGAAACCCTCCGCCGCTTGGCGCTTTGATGTTCCCCGCCAGCATTGAGGAATTTTCGGCTCGCTGAAGAGCACTGAAACCGCGGATCGCGTCGGTTCCGAAGATGGTGTTCAATATTGAGGAATTTTCGGCTCGCTGAAGAGCACTGAAACGCAGCGCATCGGTTTCGACGAACGCCGGACTGCGTGCATTGAGGAATTTTCGGCTCGCTGAAGAGCACTGAAACCAGATTGCGGAAACGATAACGGCAGGTCGCTCGTGGTATTGAGGAATTTTCGGCTCGCTGAAGAGCACTGAAACGAAGAACGCGCGATGTGCGCGGGTCGAGACCGGGGCGATTGAGGAATTTTCGGCTCGCTGAAGAGCACTGAAACCGACGAACTCGTTCGGATGATAGAGCCGGTCGTCGATTGAGGAATTTTCGGCTCGCTGAAGAGCACTGAAACTCTGGTCGAGGCGCTGCGTTACGAGGACGCGCGGCGATTGAGGAATTTTCGGCTCGCTGAAGAGCACTGAAACGCCGCGCGGGACTTCGGCGAGGAGACGCTGAAGACGATTGAGGAATTTTCGGCTCGCTGAAGAGCACTGAAACGCAGAGATTTACGACATCGAAACTATTCGCGTTGACCGATTGAGGAATTTTCGGCTCGCTGAAGAGCACTGAAACTCGGGTAGCGAAAGAGCGGCTGCGTTTCGATATCGAAATTGAGGAATTTTCGGCTCGCTGAAGAGCACTGAAACTCGGTTGATTTCCGGCGCGATTGTGTATTTCCCGCCATTGAGGAATTTTCGGCTCGCTGAAGAGCACTGAAACGCGAACTGGACGCGCGTGCTGTGAGGTGACAGATGTATTGAGGAATTTTCGGCTCGCTGAAGAGCACTGAAACATCTGCTCACGCGCGCAACTGCGGTTATCGAGCAGAATTGAGGAATTTTCGGCTCGCTGAAGAGCACTGAAACTGCCAAACCCGTACCCGCATTTTGAACCTCCTTTAATTGAGGAATTTTCGGCTCGCTGAAGAGCACTGAAACATCGGGTACGGCGCGCTGGAACTGACAGACGAGGGCGTGAATTGAGGAATTTTCGGCTCGCTGAAGAGCACTGAAACAGTCGTCCAATACCGCCAGCAGCATCTCTGTCTCAATTGAGGAATTTTCGGCTCGCTGAAGAGCACTGAAACAGAAAGAAAAGAAGAGCGGGTGTTGTGACGGCAGATTGAGGAATTTTCGGCTCGCTGAAGAGCACTGAAACTCGCCTGCACCGCGTCCCACGCCGTCTGCGTCGACGGTATTGAGGAATTTTCGGCTCGCTGAAGAGCACTGAAACGGCTATTTTCGCAATGCGAAGATCACATCGCGTACCATTGAGGAATTTTCGGCTCGCTGAAGAGCACTGAAACAGCGTGCGGCGCGCTGCCAGATGCCCGCGTCGTCGGTATTGAGGAATTTTCGGCTCGCTGAAGAGCACTGAAACCTCATCCTCGCGGACGGCGCGGGGAACAACACCGTCAGCATTGAGGAATTTTCGGCTCGCTGAAGAGCACTGAAACAGCACGTCTTTGACGTTGACGCCGCCCTTCACCAAATTGAGGAATTTTCGGCTCGCTGAAGAGCACTGAAACGCCGGCGCGCGCGTCGCTGCGGCGCGGCTGTTTCTGATTGAGGAATTTTCGGCTCGCTGAAGAGCACTGAAACATGAGGGGGTGATCATCCGCGGGCTGCTCGACGCGAAGATTGAGGAATTTTCGGCTCGCTGAAGAGCACTGAAACGGCAGGGCAGGGCAGGACCGTCACCCGATACGCCGCACATTGAGGAATTTTCGGCTCGCTGAAGAGCACTGAAACTACGGTGTTTCTCGGTGTGACGACGTTAAATTACAACATTGAGGAATTTTCGGCTCGCTGAAGAGCACTGAAACTCAACCACGCGAACCGCAGTTGCGCAACGTAATCCTCGAATTGAGGAATTTTCGGCTCGCTGAAGAGCACTGAAACGATCGCGGTATCGAAGGACGGGCAATCTACGGCAGAATTGAGGAATTTTCGGCTCGCTGAAGAGCACTGAAACGCTAATGTAGAAATATTACCCGCTCAGATTTGTATGGTCGATTGAGGAATTTTCGGCTCGCTGAAGAGCACTGAAACTCTCGACGAACGCCGGACTGCGCGCGGTGCGCAGCACGATTGAGGAATTTTCGGCTCGCTGAAGAGCACTGAAACTCTTTGTAGCGCCATAAACGCGCAGAGTAGTCATAATTGAGGAATTTTCGGCTCGCTGAAGAGCACTGAAACAAATCGGTATTACGCCTAATGAACAAACACATTTCCAAAATTGAGGAATTTTCGGCTCGCTGAAGAGCACTGAAACGCCGTCTCAAACGATAGTCGATATAGAAAACCCGAATATTGAGGAATTTTCGGCTCGCTGAAGAGCACTGAAACATCACATCTTTGACGTTGACGCCGCCCTTCACCAACTATTGAGGAATTTTCGGCTCGCTGAAGAGCACTGAAACAAACTGCTTTCCTTCGCGAAAAATGCCAGCGCGATGATTGAAAAATTTTCGGCTCGCTGAAGAGCACTGAAACCCAAAACCGGATCGTAGTAGTCCGGATCGCCGCCGAGCATTGAGGAATTTTCGGCTCGCTGAAGAGCACTGAAACGATCGCGGCGCGGGCGTCACAACACCTGCTTCTCTATTGAGGAATTTTCGGCTCGCTGAAGAGCACTGAAACGCGCTGCGATGCTGCGCTGACGCAGCAGCAGTACGGCGCATTGAGGAATTTTCGGCTCGCTGAAGAGCACTGAAACCGGTAGCGCTGCCGGGCAACAAGCGCTGGATCATTTGATTGAGGAATTTTCGGCTCGCTGAAGAGCACTGAAACTTGGGCGTGTGTGGGTTGATTGTTGCGATAAACAAAATTGAGGAATTTTCGGCTCGCTGAAGAGCACTGAAACGACGGGAACGACGGCGTTGTTGTACTGCACCGCCAGCATTGAGGAATTTTCGGCTCGCTGAAGAGCACTGAAACCGTTCGGGCGGGTGAGCGATCCGTCGCTTACCCGCCTATTGAGGAATTTTCGGCTCGCTGAAGAGCACTGAAACTTCTCTGTAGTAAATCGATTACCGTGACTACACTTTATTGAGGAATTTTCGGCTCGCTGAAGAGCACTGAAACGCGGGCGTCGCTGCGATCTGCTTTTTCGTGATGGCGTATGATTGAGGAATTTTCGGCTCGCTGAAGAGCACTGAAACGGCGTGAGCGGCGACATAGCCGTACCCCCTACGCGCCATTGAGGAATTTTCGGCTCGCTGAAGAGCACTGAAACAGCGCGCTGGGCGTCCAGCGCGCGCTTGCCCCGACGATTGAGGAATTTTCGGCTCGCTGAAGAGCACTGAAACGACCAAATACGGATTGTAGCCATCTCTTACCTCCAATTGAGGAATTTTCGGCTCGCTGAAGAGCACTGAAACGTCTGCGCTGCCGGAAGAGGACGCGACCGAGGTGCTCGATTGAGGAATTTTCGGCTCGCTGAAGAGCACTGAAACGTCGACCGCCGGGATTGGCGTTGCTGAAAGGAAGTTAGATTGAGGAATTTTCGGCTCGCTGAAGAGCACTGAAACCCTTCTGGCACGTTTTCTACTCCCGCGCACGTTGAATTGAGGAATTTTCGGCTCGCTGAAGAGCACTGAAACGCGCGCAGGAACCGACACGCCCGTACCAGCACGACGATTGAGGAATTTTCGGCTCGCTGAAGAGCACTGAAACGCGACGCCGCGCGGTCGATCCGCGTCGTCGGGTCGATTGAGGAATTTTCGGCTCGCTGAAGAGCACTGAAACGGCGAGGAAATCATCCGCGCCGATGTAAGCGTTGTACTATTGAGGAATTTTCGGCTCGCTGAAGAGCACTGAAACGTTGTGCGTGTGGATCGCACGCTGGTCTGGATCGCTCATTGAGGAATTTTCGGCTCGCTGAAGAGCACTGAAACGCGTCCTTCATCGCCTGTCCCATCTCGTTGTAGCCATTGAGGAATTTTCGGCTCGCTGAAGAGCACTGAAACACGGCGCGGGCACGAACACCGTCAGCCCGTTCGTGGATTGAGGAATTTTCGGCTCGCTGAAGAGCACTGAAACGTACTGTCGGGCGAGGTTGACGAGAACGCCGATCCCGATTGAGGAATTTTCGGCTCGCTGAAGAGCACTGAAACACGGCGAGTGATCCGAAACACCTACGCGACCTAAAACAGAATTGAGGAATTTTCGGCTCGCTGAAGAGCACTGAAACTGCGTCGTTGCCGGTTGTGCGCGCGGGTCGTGAGTATTGAGGAATTTTCGGCTCGCTGAAGAGCACTGAAACGCGGGTTGGTCATCAGTAGTGTCACAACACTGCATCTTCATTGAGGAATTTTCGGCTCGCTGAAGAGCACTGAAACGCACGCGCAATTGGGGCAATCTGCGGCGCGGCAAGATTGAGGAATTTTCGGCTCGCTGAAGAGCACTGAAACCGCGGGCGCGGTCAACGCTGAAGCGGAGTTCCTCCAATTGAGGAATTTTCGGCTCGCTGAAGAGCACTGAAACGCTTGCCCAATCCGCCGCGCGCTTGAGGTTGTCGCTATTGAGGAATTTTCGGCTCGCTGAAGAGCACTGAAACCGCCGTAGAGACAGAGATCAATCTCAATCCCGCGAATTGAGGAATTTTCGGCTCGCTGAAGAGCACTGAAACCCGAATCGCACGCGCGCTCATGCCGCGTGAGCGACTATTGAGGAATTTTCGGCTCGCTGAAGAGCACTGAAACGTCCAACAACCAATAGCACACACGCTCGACACGGGATTGAGGAATTTTCGGCTCGCTGAAGAGCACTGAAACACCGCGACGCCCGGGCCCTCCGTGGATTGCACCGACTATTGAGGAATTTTCGGCTCGCTGAAGAGCACTGAAACGGCCACCGGCCGCAGGCAGGCATCACGGTTCCTGGCATTGAGGAATTTTCGGCTCGCTGAAGAGCACTGAAACGCAACGTCCACAGCGGCAGCCAAAGCGCAGCGGCCGATTGAGGAATTTTCGGCTCGCTGAAGAGCACTGAAACGGCCACTGGCCGCAGGCAGGCATCACGGTTTCTGGATTGAGGAATTTTCGGCTCGCTGAAGAGCACTGAAACACGCCCCCTCCTCCTGATTCGTGTCCCGCGCCCTGGGCATTGAGGAATTTTCGGCTCGCTGAAGAGCACTGAAACAGCAATCCGCACCGGCCGCACGCAACGTCGCAACGATTGAGGAATTTTCGGCTCGCTGAAGAGCACTGAAACTGTCAAGCCGCTTCATAAGTTCAGAGACATAATCAGATTGAGGAATTTTCGGCTCGCTGAAGAGCACTGAAACTCTTCTAATTGCCATAATGCCGTTTGGAAGTTCAAGAATTGAGGAATTTTCGGCTCGCTGAAGAGCACTGAAACAAGCGAACAGTATCGGCGCGCCGAACATCGAAGAACTATTGAGGAATTTTCGGCTCGCTGAAGAGCACTGAAACGCGTCCGCTGGCTTCGCACGCGGCGCGGGGCGCTGCATTGAGGAATTTTCGGCTCGCTGAAGAGCACTGAAACGGAGGGGCTTTCGGGGCAGCGGGCGTTTAGATGACGCATTGAGGAATTTTCGGCTCGCTGAAGAGCACTGAAACTTCGTTCCG
>Ga0308398_1001210_pt1 | contig 14328 bp, 20 predicted proteins | sample Hotspr20SampleT9_FD_202360 | JGI IMG/M metagenome (GOLD analysis project Ga0308398, IMG submission 202360) | Hot spring phototrophic mat microbial communities from Mushroom Spring, Yellowstone National Park, Wyoming, United States - 20051001_T9 ...
CGCAACGGGCGTCCACGGCAGCGCAGCGCGCCCGAGGAGGACAAGAATGTGGCGTATGGCAAATCCGAGCGACAATCCGAGCGACGATGACGATTGGGAAGGGGGGGTCGACCCAGAGAAAGACTGGGAACCGCCCGATTGGCTGCGATAAGCAGCAGCACGCTCAGCCCGGCTCCCGCAAGGGGGTCGGGCATTCGTCGTCTCAAGTCGCCAACGAGTCGACAGAAGTCGCCGGCGAGTCGATGGTCGCGCTCGGAACGCGCCGCGCATCCCCCGCGAATCCGCCGACCCGACGACCGACGGGCAAACGGTTGTCGGACGGAGTCGCCAGAAAGTTCTGCAAAAGGGTGTTCTGCAAAGAGGGGGGTGTTCTGCAAAGAGGGGGGGGTGTTCTGCAAAAATGTTTTTTTTCGATCGCGAGTCGAAACGGATTGGCGGGCGGCAGGCGCTGACCGAAAGTCAGGACGCAACGGGCGTCCACGGCAGCGCAGCGCGCCCGAGGAGGCAAGCAATGGCCATCATTCTATTTGGGCAGCAGGCGCAGCAGCAGAAGGGACAGCAGTCGGAAGCGACCTACACCTACGAGGAGTTCAAACGAGCGGCGGTGGGAACGATAAATCTTAGAGGTCGGTATATCGTCGACGAGAACAACCTTCGGGTTGAGGCCAAGGCATTCCTGGAAGGGGTGCTGAACGACGAACATCTCACATTGACACCGTGCCTCCGTTACCGTTCCCAGGACGAAGGGGACTTCGTCAGTCCCCTGACCCGTGGTAGGAGTACGGGGTGGGCATTCGGCAATGCCTTCATTTCAGTAAACGTAATGGTAGGACTTATCAGTCCCGGTCTCCAGCTCCCGGAATACCGGGCAACCCGGACCTGCCCGCGTCCTACCGGCCAAGTCAATGACGACGAGACGGTGTGGATTGTGGGTCCGTGGGCCCCACGGTCTGAATTTAAACTATACGTTACCGACGGAAAGGAAATCGAACCCTTGGAGGGATGGATTGAGCGAAGGCTCCAGTCGGTCAACTAATGGCAACAGCCCGGCTCCCGCAAGGGGGTCGGGCATTCGTCGTCTCAACAACGGTCGTTTCAATCCACGCCTTCCGGGGGGAAGGCGACTTCGGCGACGGCTTCCCGCGCCGCCAATTCCATTGTACCACGGGAGTCAAGAAACGAGCAGCGCACTCGAATCGGGCGCAACCGGCGACGTCGAACCGCGCCGCACGTCGGAACGCGCCGGACGATCCCCCGCCGCTGTCGCCTTTCGCCGTAGTCTTCCTCGTCCTCCTCGTCTTCCCGTCTTCCGCCTGCCGCACATCGAAACGCGCCGCACGTCGGAACGCGCCGGACGATCCCCCGCATTTCCTCCCTCACCCCCCTTTTCCCGCCGCGCCGTGCGGTGATTCTCTGTTCAGAGAAATGCAGACAATGCAAGCATACTGCAAGCATATTGCGCTTGCCTGCGCCGTCAATGCCGCTTTCGCCTGCATGCAGCGCGATGCTATGCACGCATAGCATCGATGCAGAGCCTGCATTCGCCCCTTCTGCATCGATGCAGCATCGCTCCTGCATCGTTCCTGCACCCGTGCAGCACCCGTGCTGCATCGCTCCTGCACCCGTGCTGCATCGCTCCTGCATCGATGCTTACGTATGCTTGCATTCGCCTGCATCGTTCCTGCACCCGTGCTGCACCCGTGCTGCATCGCTCCTGCACTCGTGCTGCATCGCTCCTGCATCGATGCTTGCATATGCTTGCATTCGCCTGCATCGATGCTTGCATTCGCCTGCATCGATGCTTGCATATGCTTGCATCCCCCTGCATCGATGCTTACGCATGCTTGCATTCGCCTGCATCGATGCTTGCGTATGCTTGCATCCCCCTGCATCGATGCTTACGCATGCTTGCATTCGCCTGCATCGATGCTTGCGTATGCTTGCATCCCCCTGCATCGATGCTTACGCATGCTTGCATTCGCCTGCATCGATGCTTGCGCATGCTTGCATATGCTTGCATTCGCCTGCATCGATGCTTGCATATGCTTGCATTCGCCTGCATCGATGCTTGCATATGCTTGCATTCGCCTGCATCGATGCTTGCGCCAGCGCTGCATCGCTTCTGCATTCGCCTGCATCGAACCGAACCGACCAAAGGCGAAGCGCGCAGGCTCGTTCGATTCTCTGACCAGAGAATCGAGTCGACGTGCGAGACGTGTGACGACACGCGAGGAGCGAGAACGAGGGCGCACCCCCGTCCCTCCCCCGGCCTCCTTCGTTCTTTCGTCGCCTTCTCGTTTTTGCCCGTCCCTCCTCCGTCGTCAGCGCGCCGATCCGATGGGCGCTGGATCGCACGATCGAAGCCGACGCCATCGTCATCTTCACCGATAACGAGACGTGGGCGAACAGCCGTCCCATCCCCGTCTGGATGAACGACTACCGGCGCACGATAAACCCCGCTGCGCGCCTCATCGTCGCCGGCATGACGGCGACGGACTACAGCGTCGTTTCGCCGAACGACGCATTGGGGCTGAACGTCGCAGGGTTCGATACCAACGCCCCGGGCATTATCTCGAACTTCATTCGGGGCTTCGACTCGGATGACGTCGAGTCGTTCTCCGGCGAAGAATAACCCCCCCCACCCCCATCCGGCGACGTCGCAGACGCAACGACGCCTCTCATCTCGGACGAACGCTCACCCCGTATCGCAGCGTCCGGCGCTCGTCCCGCCCGAACATGCGGCGAACCTGCACGCATGCGGCGCGTCGGATCGTGCGTCGTCTCGGCAAAGGCGTATGCGCCACCGCCGCGCGCTGTGTTTATAGAGGCGCGATTAGTCTTTTTCTTTCGCGGCGGGGAGGGGGTGCGGCGGGCGCTGCGGGCGCTGCGGCGGATGGCGCGGCGATAGACACGGACGGTCGATTCCGCCAGCCCGGTTTCCTGCGCAAGAGCGGCGATGTCGGCGTCGGGATCGGCGTTCAGCGCCTTCTCCAGGGCGGCGAAGCCGGTCTTTTGCTTTAGCGCGGCTTTGCGCACGGCGACCAGGTCGGGGCGTTCGCGCAGCAGGCGACGGCGGTTGACGCCGGCCATCGAGCGGGAAATGCCGAGGCGCTGCGCCATTTCGTCGTCGCCTGCGCCGGGGTCGGCGAGGAAGGCGTCGACGTAGCGTTCATACGATGTCGAACGTTGTTCCTTCGGCTCGGGCGCGCCGGTCGAGAAGCAGGTCGGCGACGGGTTGTAGCGCTCCGCGAAGCGGGCGACGTACTTGGCGATCATCCGCTCGACGTCCTCGCGCCAGCGGGCGTATCCCGGTCGCAGCATCGGGTAGCAATACGCCATCACGCTGCGGATTTCGTTTTCCGGGAAGTTCGCCATCGTCATCGATCGCACGATCACGGCGACCTGGATGCTGCGGGTGTCGTCGCCGTCGATCGTCGCCGTTTCGCCACGGTACACCGCGCCGAAGATCGGCGACGCCGCCGCCAGCTTTCGCATGCGGGCGCTCTGCCAGATGCGCTTGCCGACGGCGGCGTCGGCGGGCGACGCGGGAGGAGCGGGTGCGGGCTTTTTCTCGGGCGCGGGGCGGCGAGGCGTGCGGGCGGCGCGCTTCTCGGGCGCAGGCGTGCGATTTTCTCTGTCCAGAGAAACAGGCTGCGGCGTTGCGTCGTCGATGGGGATCGGTCGGGCGCGCAGGGTCAGGTACTCGCGCAATCCGATCGACAATCCCGCTTCCGTATCGAGGTCGATTTCGCGTCCTCCGGGCAGCAGCAGAATGCCGCGCCTGTTCTTGATCTGGTGCTTCTGGAACGGCAGCCTCACGGCGTTGCCGGACGGAAACACGTCGTGTTTGAGGTGCGTAAAGCGATAGCCGTCGAGGAAGTTGCGCACGGCGTCGACCGCATACCGGTCGTCGAAAAGGAAAACCGCGTGCCAGCGATCGTCGATGACGATCGCAAAGACGGCGGCGTCTCCGCGTTCCTCGGCCAGGCGGATCAGCAGGCGCGCTTCGTCGATGCCGCCTTCGTCGTAGTCGATGATGCCGGCGCGGGCCGTGCCGCTTTGCTGGATGGTCATCGCGTAGGTCTCGACCCCCAACAGTCCTTTGACGATGCGGTCGACGGCGCGCCTGATCTGGCGATTGCGAAACGCGATGCGCTCGTCGCGGGGCGCATGCGGGTTCCAGCTGCGCCAGAACTTTTCGTCGACATACTTGGGACCGTCCGGGCGCTTGCGCATTTTGCACGACCGGTCGGGCGGTCCGCCGGGGAAGTCTTCGTACAGCGCGACGGCCGCCTGCGCGATGAGCAGCGGCGCATCGACGCGCCGGCGCGTCCGACGCACACGCGGCAGATCGCCGGGAACGAGCTTCGGCGGGCGCGGCGGCGTCGCGCCGTGCATGTCCATTTCGTCGACGGTTCGATATTTCCGACGCAGGGCGGAAACGAACTCGAACTGCGAATTGCTCGTTTCTTGACACGTATGGTATGATAGAGACGAGGTCACGGCAGTCCTCTTCCGGCCCCTTTTCAAGTCTTCTGCGTCGTTGCTACTCCCCCCGGCGGTCCCCGACCTCACGCCGGGGGGGGTTCTTTTTTCTTTCGCTCTGTTGTTGTTCACCTGGTCGATCATTTCTATCTGCTACGTCGTTGCTTCTATCATACCGCACGTGTCAAGTTTTGACACATTCTCTGTCCAGAGAATCGACCTGTGGAGAAACTTGACAGGCCCGGTACAATAGAGGTGACGCGCCCGACTATCAGGAGTCGACCGATGATCATCCGATGCACGATACCCGCGCTTCCCCCGTCGCTCAATCGAATCGTCACGTTCAACGCCCGCCATAAGGCGACGCACCCCGACGCCGTCGACTTCCAGAAGCTGGCGCTGTCCATCCTGCACCCCTACCGTTTCTATGACGGAGCGCCGGACGAGCTCTGGGCGATCTGTCTGTTTCTAACGCCTGATGGACGGCGGCGCGATCTGGACAATTTGCTGAAGGTCCTGATCGACGCAGTATCGGCGGCGCTGGCGTTCGACGACTCGCGCCTGAAGGGAATATACGCCGAAAAGCGCATGCTGCGCGGCGTTTCCGCCGTGCATCTGGTCCTGTCCGATCATCGGCTGCTGAATGTCGAGGCGTTCTGGGCCGACGGGGGGTGAGAAAAAAGAGAGAAAAAGAGGGGGAGAGGGAGGAAAGAATCTCAACAAGGGAGAAAAGGAAAGAAACTCCCGCATCTGCAAAGAGGGGGGTTTCTCGAAAGGGGGGAGAAGATTTTCAGGCGAGCGTATGACGACGGAACGCGACATCGACACGACGAATGCAATGGCGAGGGCTGCGCCGAGGCTCGACCGGGAAGAGCTGGCGCGGCTTGCTGCGCAGAACGATGACGAGTCTCGATGGCGCATTGCGCTGGCGAACGTCAGGCTGGCGATGACGATTGCGCATGCGCAGCATCGACGGGGAACGTTTCCGGGATACCCGCTCGACGATATGATCCAGGACGCAATCCTCGGATTATACGACGCAGCGGAACACTACGACCCGAATCGCGGCTCGTTCTCGACGTGCGCCGTTCACTGGATCATGCATCGGCTTCGCCGTTCGTATGCCGATCTATGGACGGACATTCGGGTGCCCGTCCACCACCACGAGCAGAACTTCCGCAACAACGAACGAACGGCGCTGATGACGATCCACCGGTCGCTGTCGGAGCCGGTCGGACGTCACGGCGACGAGCGGCTGACCATCGGCGGCATGCTGGCGGACCCGAACAATCCGTATGACGCCGTCGACGACGCCGATGCGGTGAAGTCGCTGCTCGACCATATCGTCAGGCGATATGTCGAACGTCGAAAGTTGTATGTTTCGTCGAACGACCGCATGCGCGAGTACGTCCGGCGTCTGGCGCATATCATCCGCGCCAAACTGGACGGCGAATCGATGGCGTCGATCGGACGACAGATGAAGGTATCGCGCCAGTGGATTGCGATGATCGTCGACGAGATGCGCGACTACACACAGGAGATGCGTGATGAACTCCTTTGACCGCTTCTATCGTCTGCGCTTCAACAGCGCAGACGTGCGATATGACTATCCGTGGATGCCGGACATTCCGCCGTATGCGACGCCGATCTTCATTCACTCGAACCTGTATTCATGCGCCCTTGATGTCGCCAACGGCTCAATTGTCGATGTCAACCGCAATGTTGTTCTTACGATGTCGATGTCTCTAGACGCGAAAAGGTCGTATCCGAAGATCGTGGGACGTCTTTTCGGCGCGCCGTTCGACATCGATGCCTTTCGGTGCGACATCGACGCGATGGCGATCGACATTCTTCGGACGTTCATCGGTCTGAGGGGATGTCGTTTCGAGGCTGTCCCCCATCGTCGGTCGCAGGCGTTCGGTCCGGCCGACATTCTCGTGACGAACGAGGATGGCGATCAGGCGCTATTGACGTTTTTCAAGCGCGGCGTATGGCAATCGGTTCGCTATCTGTCGCCGACGCTCATTCTTGATCCGTTCGGCGCGATCGATCCGGCGACGGCGGCATCGCTGATCCGGTTCTACCCGCCGTATATGGAGGACGCAGAATGAAATCGATAATCGATGTGTACCGCGACTATTTCGGAAACGTGTCGATTCTGTTCGACGGCGTTTCGTACCGGATGAGCGCGCAGTTGCCGTATGTGGTTCCGAGCATAGTGTATGCGCCGGTCGACAACCCGTTCAATGTCGGCTACATTCGCATCGACACGGGCGAAATCTGCTCGTCCGTCACCGGCGCGCCGGTCGCCTGTCTTTTCGACGCCGATATAAAAGCGGCATCGGAAATGGCGTCGAAGGTGATGGGACGCGCGATCGACCTGGGGCGGCTGCTGGCCGACCTCGACGCCTGCGCGCTGGATGTGCTGCGCGACACGGTCGATACGAAGCCGTTCGATTTGAGATCGACGGCGAAGCGCGTAAACCTGCTCGGTCCGGCATCGGTCGAAGCGCTATGGGCGAGAGGAGAGCCGCCGAAGCGCTTCCGTCCGCCGACTATCGAGTTTCGCGGACCGTCGGTCTGGGTCGTCGCCGCAACGCTGACGACGTCGCGCATGCTGCTCGACCCGTTCGGGGCTATTTCGCGGGATACGGCTCGCGACATCATTATCGGCATCGGCCAGGCGTAGGCGAAAAAGAGCGGAATATGGACAGAGAATCGCTGAAGCGATGGTATCAGCACTGCGTTGAAACCGTGTACGAAGATTTAGTCGAATCAATCGTCGTCGAATCGCTTTCCGAGCTATCGAGGATTGTCGAAACGTTTTATGAAACGGCGCTGCGCCAGGCAATCGACGCACTCGGCGACGAAAACGTCATCGACGGCGTCGTTGTCGAGGCGTATGCGCACACCCCGGCGGCGCAGCGCCTCCGGTCGGCGCTGTCCATGCGCGCTGCGCTCGACAACGCCGACATTCCCGATGTCGGCGCGCTGTATCGGGCGTTCGTCGTTGTTTCCGGCATCGTTTCCGAAGCGGCCGATATGGTCGTAACCGGCGATACATCTGAGGACGCCCTGGCGCGGTTTCGACGGCGAATGCTGGATCGCGGCATCGATGCGCTGAAAGCGGCGATCGCCGATGCGCTGCACGACGAGTCGCTGGCGCGGTCGATAACCGCGTTTACGGCGATTCACGCCGTCTATGACGGCATAAGCGTTTTGATCGACGATCTTTGCGCCACGATTCGCATGAAAAGAGAGTCAGACGGAGAACAGGAATGACTTCAGCCCCCTTTTCAATTGCCGACCTCAATGCAATCGCCGGACAGGCGTCATTTCAGTCGGTCATCGACGTTGCGCGTCGATTCGGACTTTCGGCGGTCGGAGGCAGATCGTCGTCGGCGCTGACCGACCTGCTCGACGGCGTCTACTCGATCATCGGTCCCGGCTTCGACCCCGAGCGCCGGTACGTCACGCTGGTCGCCTATCCCGACCTGGGCGATCCATATCCGGCGTATACGTATCGCGACCCGTCTCATCCGACGGAAATCCAGGTCGTCGACGTCCGTCGCATTCGAGAGAACGACCCGGACGACGAGCCGTTCGGTCGATGGCGCGTCGCTCGAGCTCCGGCGTTTGAAGCGACGGCTATCGCGTACCCGCTGTCGGCCGTCAACGGGGAGTATATGTTCAACCGACATCTGTCGCCGGACGTCGAGTTGACGTTGATCAACCCGAAAGACGGACTGCTGCCGCTGGCTCTTGCACCGGGCGAGCAGTGGATGATTGCAATCGGATGTTCGTTGTACGACTGGACGTATGCGCAGGAGAACATCGCCGATCTGCGACATTCCGACGTTATCGCCGCCGAACGCGAGTTCTTCAACGGCCGTCGGATCGGCTGGCGCATGATATTCGACGAACCGGTCAACGCCGCGCCGGGCAGGGACGATCGGCTGGCGAAATTGATCCGGGGCGACATCGTCGGCGATCGTCCGCCGACGCCGGACGAGGTGATGCGCGTCGTCGCTGCGACCGGTCGGATGCCGAGGATCGCGCTCGCCGTTTTCCCCGAATCGGAAGCATAACCCACAAAAGGAAAGCCTTATGAATGTCACCATCTGCGTTCTTATTTCGGATCAACTCCGGCGCTTCGTTTTCGTAGAAACGGGAACGAGGCCGGACGGATCGTGGAAGATCGACGTCGATACGGGCTGCTTCGACCGCGAGGAACGCCGGCATATGATCGCCATGCCGAGGTGGGCCGGCGTCAATCACTTCCGACCGTTCGCCGTCGAAATGGACGAATCCGACGTCTTCCCGGGCGAAGCGCTCTATGTCGGGGAGTACGCCGTCGTTGCGTCCCCCGACGATCCGCACGTGCGATCGGTCGGGTACAGAATCGACCTTGATCCGAAGAACGATCTGGAGCGGGTCGCCGTCGACGCGTATCTGGCTATAATGGGAATCGGCGACAGGGAATCCGCGCCGACGCCGGTCGATGCGGCTCGCGCTCTGGTGCGCCTGGACGCGCAGAATCGGGCGGAAGCCTTTCGTCAGTTTCGGCGTGCGATGGTCGACCATGCCCGGAGCGTTCTCGACTCGAATCGACTGAGCGATCGGATGCTGTCCGCATTTCTCCGCGAAGCTGTGCAACGATGGGACGATACTCCTCGATAGTCGCCTGCGTTTTGCGTCCGCCATACCCGGCGGACGCAAAACCGATCATACGGTTCTATGTCGATATCGGGCGAAAGAAGCGATCGTCGGATCAGCTGGCGAGGATGTGCGACGCATCGCGCATTCTATGCGCCGAATACGGCGCGAACTACCGGTACCATACGTTCGAGCCGGCAGCGCCGCTCGACATCGACCCTGCGATCCCGATGGCGCACATTACCGATGATAATAACGTCCTGTTTCGACCGTATGCTCGTCCGGTCGAGATCGATGCGCCGCTTGAGTCGTATGCCGTCGTCGATTCGACGACTCGCCGGGTCGCCGTCGTCATCGACGCCGTTCCGGTCCAGACGGCCGGATTTGCAATCGGAAAAATGGCGCGGAAGGCGAAACTCGTCGATGGACGGGATTCGGTCGGGTTTCCGGTCTATCTCTGGGCCGGACTTCGCTGGCCGACAGACCGATCGGCAATTCCGCGCATCCACATCGACGAAGCGCTCGTGCGGGCGAACATCGATATGGCTCGCCTGCTGGAGGGATCATGCTGACGTTCATTCCGTTGGGCAGCCCGATTGTTCCGATAGCCTGCGTCGGTCTCGACGTCATCGTCGCGTCGTTCTTCTTCGACAGGAAGGGAGTTCGCCTTTGCCTTCCGATTGCGTATCAACGCGAAGCGATCGAGGCGCTGGCCGGAGCGTTGGGGTATGACGAAAACGATGTTCGACTCATGGCGTTCGACGAGGAGCCGATCGACGGTCACATCATCCGACGCATCGTCGACATCGGCAAAGCGCGACCGCCGTCGGAGCGCGCTTTGACGGCGAGAATGCTGGAACCCGGAACGGTGTACGTCCATTCCGACAGTATCGGAACGCTGGTCATCGATCCGAAGAGCGACCGGCTGACCCTGTCGTTAGAGAAGCGCAGCGTCGATATCGCCGTGTCGGAAAGCATGCCTCGCTATATGGCATTGTATCGAACGATGCTGCATATGGCGTCGTCCGACTTCGATCCGTCCAGTCTGCTTCTGACATCGAAGCAAATCGACGACTGGATCGACGAGCGCATCCGACGTTCGGTGTTTTCGTATGAGTACTTTATCCCGGGAGGAAACGCATGACTATTCTTTTCGCCGTCACCCATCCTCCATCGATCCGTCCGTTCCCGGATCGCATCGTCGCATTTCCGATCACGAATCGGGATGCCGAAGTTCCGTGGATGGCGTTCGACGCCGACGGACAGGTCGCATTCCAGAGCGCAGCCGAGAAGTCGCATGCGCTGTATTGCATGCGCAGCGTTGGGCTCGACGACGTCGCCGACGACATCGAAACGGCATCTTGCCTGTCGGAGCGGTCGGTGCGGCGCGTCATCGACTATTCCCGCTCCGATCCCGCCCGGCGATGGTGCGAAATGCTGCGCGAGCGGCTTCCGGTCGTCATCGACGCCGGCATCGTCGACGTTTTTCTCGGCGTAGAGGGGACGATCAATGTATCCGACAGAGAACAGAAGGCGACGATCGGCGTATCGCCGTTCCACATCGCATTTCGCCATCGCATCGATATCGTGCGTAATGCGGTGCGCGTGTTCGAGATGATCCTCGCAGGCGATGTCGTCAACCCGTATCGCGCTCTCTACGACCGCACGGCGCTCGACGTCGCATATCGCTCGATCATCTCCCGGAGTTGGGCGAATCTCGACTGGATATCGAGGATATAATGCTTTTTCCTTATCGAGTCGGAACGAAGCGGCAGCAGGTGAACGCATTGCTTCACCTGCTGCCGATCGCGTTCGGTCGCTACATCGAGCCGATGTGCGGCAACGCCGATCTGTTCTGGGCGCTGCGACTGTCGGGCGTTTGCGGTGATGCGCTGCTGGCCGACATCGACCCGCTCATCGTCGCCGCCTATATCGGCGTGCGGGACGCGCCGCACGATGTCGTCGCCGCGCTCGAGTCGATGGAACGGACGCACGAAGCGTTTCGGCGCTACCGGAAGGAAACGCCGGAGATGCCGCACGGCGAAGCGGCCCGGGCGATCTACCTGGGCGCGCTGTCGTTCAACGGCACCTGGCGGTTCAACCGGCGCGGGCATTTCTCGTCGTCGTACAATCACCGGCCGGAGCGGGTGCCGAAAGCGGAGACGATCCTGCGAGCTTCAAGTTTCCTTCAGGGCATCGACGTGCGGTGCTGCGACTACGAAGAGGCGACGTCGCATGCGCAGAAGAACGACCTCGTGTACTTCGATCCGCCGTACTACGGCGGCAGTCGCATGTACCGCGACCGGTTCGACCACGAGCGATTGAGGCGCGTGGCGGACGATCTTCATCGGCGAGGGGTGTACGTCATGGTCTCGTATCGGGCGCATCCGCACATCGACGCGCTGTACGAAGGATGGAATCGGATCGTCGTTCCGGTGCGCCAGAATGCGCCGGGCGACTCGCGCCTGCGCGGCTACGTTCAAGACGTGGCGTACCTGAGTTACGACACCGTCGCGCATTCGTTGCTCGATATCGTTTCTCTGTCCAGAGAAACGGGAGTTTCTTGACACGACTCGTACAATAGACCTATGAAGCGTTCGATTGCCATCGATCTGCCCGACGGCGAAACCGGCGACCTGCAACGTCGCACGTGCGATCTGTCGATCCTGACCGACGACCTGCGCGGACATCTGTTGCGCATGCCGCGACCGGGCGAGCGACGGCGTTCCGTCGAGACGATCCTGCTCGGAACGTCCGATATGCCGGATGTCGTCGTTGTATCGACGTATGCGGCGCAGGGCGACGACGTACTGATGCGTCCGGCGAGCATCGACGATCTGACGGCTGACGAGCGTCGGGCGCTCGACGACTGCGACCGGGACGTCCGGGCGCTGATCGTCCTGCTCGACGGCGACCGGCTGCGGTTTCGACAGGCGATGGCGGCGTTCGAGGACGCTGCCGTTGCCGCGTTGCGGGCGTGGAACGGCGGAAGCGTTCCGATCTGGCTCGCCTACCGGCGGTTCGGATCGGAGCGATTCCGGTCTGAGGCGGACGCCTTCGCCGAACGGTACTGCGCCGTCGTCGGAGAGGCGCTCTTCGAGGATGTCGAATCGATTCCGCGAACGTCCTTGTTTTCCCCGGCTCACCCGACGGCGCAACGCATTGCGGCGCGCTTCGAGAGCCGGATTGTCAGGGAGTCGACCGGCGCAATCCATGGTCGATGGAGCGACGAACGCGGACGGCGCATGCACTGGACGACACTGGCGGACGGTTCGAGTTCCGCCGAGGTGTTGTTCGGCAGCGCACGCCTTGCATATATCGAGGTGGATCGGGGAGGGAAAATCCGACTGTCGCCAAAACGTTCCGAAATCGATCCGTTCGTCATCGACCTGGTCGACGCCTTTATCGAGGAAGCCGTCGGCGACGACTACGGTCCGCTATTTCGAGGAGCGATATGAGTCGAACCCGCATTGCGCTGGCATTGCATGCGATTCCGTTTTTCTCCGCAACGGCATGGTCGCTCTACGCCGGATACGCCTTCTGGTCGGAAGCCATCGGCGATCCGGCGGTGACGATTATCCTGATGCTGATGATCGACATTACGGCGATCATCGGCTACCTCGTTCATCTGTTCGGCTACGACGTCGCACTGGCGCGCATTCGACATGCGCTGCCGCTGGTGAACTCGTTCGGGGCGATGCACTGGGTGCATGATCGCGCTTCGCGTTCGTTTCTGGGCGACGGCGGAGCGTGGGTCGTGGCGATCCTGGTCGTCGCAGCGAACGCGACGGTGATGTACGTCGTTATGAGCAGTTTCGACCGGCTCTGGTTCGGGATCGATGAATACGAGCGCATGCAGCGCATGAAGCGAATCGATGCGCTGCGTGAAGGACTCACGGCGATGAACGCCGAAGTCGGCGCATTCATTGCAACGATCAGCGACGTCCAGAACGTGACATCGCAGGTGCGCATTGCGCTTCCCGAGCCGGTGCGGTGCATGCGATGCGGAGCCGAGCTGGTCGTTCAGCCGGGGAAGAACCCGGAAATGGCGCGGCGGGCGTCTGCGAGATTCGGGTGTCCGAAATGCGTCGTCGATCCGGCGGGTGTCAATTCTTCTTCAGGAGAATCCGTATGATATTTCTCCCTCTCAATGTCGTCCTCGACATTGTTCGACCGGAGCTGACTGCGCAGCAGCGACGGGCGGCGAGGCGGACGCTGCGCAAAATTGCGGCGATTCGCGTGATCGTCATCAACGATTCCGCTCGCGTGCAGCTTGCGCCGTACATCGACAAGACGCTGACGACCGTCGAAGAAGATGTCGCGTTGAGCATCGAAGATATTCTGAAGCGCAACGTCGACCGGCTGGTCGAGGCAATCGACGCCGTCGAAAAGAGGGAAGGCGTATGACGTATGCGCTGCGCACTCTATTGGATCGCATGCGCGACCTTGACGATGCAGATCGATACGCCGTCATCGCCGTTGCAGCCGACGTCATCGACGAAAGCGTTGCAGCCATCGAACGAAGCGTTGCAGCCATCGAGACATATCTATTGAAGGAGGACAGCAATGGATACAATCATTATTCCGACGTCTGAGCAGATTGCCCGGACGTTGCGCGACTTCGGAGCGACTCCGACGCCTGAGCCGGAAGGAGCCATCTGGACGGTGACGACTCGTGAAGGGACGATCCGTTTCGTCGTGCTCGACCGCCTGATGCGGCGAATCATCGACATGTTCGAGGATGCCGATCCCGACCGGTGCAACGATCTGGTCGATGCGATGATCCGGTTTGTCGAAGGAGAATCGCGGTGATCGTCGTCGATAGAAGCGCGGACGCGATCCGCCCGAAGATCAACGGCGTTTCCCTGAAGTCGATTGCGGTGCGAAACGTTTCCGATTCCGTCGATGCATCGCAGGCGCTCGTCGTCGAGCTGGTGCGTCTGGGAGCGTCGTTGCCGCAACGTCTGGCGCGTGAAGGCGCGCACGACGACGATGTCCGGGCGATGCTGCGTTTTCTCTACGATGCTCGCCTTGCCGAACGTCCTGTCGTCATTGCATATCGGTTTCGGGATGCGATGGCATGCGATTTCGCCATCGGATGCGACATTGACGCGCAGACGCCGTATAGCGTCGTGTATCCCGACGAAACGCCGGTCGTGTTTTACGACTCGCGGACGCCGGTGCATT
>Ga0308398_1001215_pt1 | contig 14319 bp, 12 predicted proteins | sample Hotspr20SampleT9_FD_202360 | JGI IMG/M metagenome (GOLD analysis project Ga0308398, IMG submission 202360) | Hot spring phototrophic mat microbial communities from Mushroom Spring, Yellowstone National Park, Wyoming, United States - 20051001_T9 ...
CGTTCCGCCGGGCAATCTCGATATATCGGGCGTTCCAGTCGCTGCCGCGCAAAGGGGGCGACTTTTCACCGACAGACGCGCTTGCCTCCAGCTCCGCTTGCCAGCGGTCTTCATCATGCGGGATGAGCTTTCGGAACGCCCATTCCTCGCGCCCACGCGAGGGGCTGATACCCCGCCGCCATAATGCGCCCTCGATCAACAACGTGCCCGTGCCACACATCGGGTCCATGAGCGGACGGTCGTCCCAGCCGGATGCCATGACCACCGCCGCCGCCAGCGTCGGGCGCAGTGCGGTCAGGTGCGCCAGGCTCTGTCGCCAGGGGCGACGGTGCAGGCTAGAGCCGGTCAGGTTCAATCCCAGCAGATACTGGTCGTCCACCAGTGTGGAGAATATCTCCACATCCGGGTTATCCAGGTTGACGGGCGGGCGTGTACCCGTGCGCGCGATGAAGCGGTCGCATACCACCTGCCCCACCACGCGGGCAATGTCCATGCTGGTGAAATCGTGCGTGCCGTCACGTTCGGAGCGGATGGCGAAGGCGTACCGGTTCTCGAACCACTGCTCGTAAGGAACCTGCCAGGCAACCTCCTCGATCTCCTGCAGGCTGCGCACCTGTGCCCTCGCCAGCAGTGCGAAGAAGCGGTTAACGGTTCGGGCGTAGAGATGCAGGCGATAGATAAGTTCCCACCGGGCGCGGAAGAAGACACGCGACTTGCTGGTATCCGTCACCTCCGCACCCAGAGTAGTCAGCTCCCGTGCGGTGATAAACTCCAGTCCTGTGGCGCAGGTAGCGAAGAAGTCGCGATACATCATCCCCCGCTATATGATACCACCTCCCGGGGGCAATCTCGTGCGCAACCTCCTGCCCTGCCAGTTGCCTTCTATTATCACTTCGCGCAGGGTGGCGGTAATGCGCAGGCGGTTACCTCGATAGTGCAGTCCATCTACCCCAAAGGCAGGCAGCGCAGCAGGCAGCCTCGGATGGATGCGCAAGCCCTCCGCAGTCGCCTCAACACCCAGCACGCCATACAGCAGGAAACAGGGAACCAAACCACTCTCGGGGAAGGGCAGGTCCACCCCCACCTGTCCCGGGTTTTCCTGTTGGGGGATCTCACCCCGAAAGAGAGGCGGTCCCCCGCACAGGCGGTCGGGCATACGGTAGCGTGAAACTATCTCTCCGAACCGTTTCCAGGCGTTTTCGATGCCAAAGTAGCGCAACCGCACCATCAGGTCGAAGTAGGAGGTGTACAGGATTGCCCCGCCGTCCTGACACTGGTCGCCGTAGGGGGTGCCATGCCATCCGAAATGCCACCACGGAGGCACCTGGCTGTTGCGCTCTTCGGGAGGTGCATTTTCGCCCCACATGGGGTTGTGGATGGTGTTGGCTCGTGGAGCGAAAATCCACTTGCTGTAACTATCCGGTCTGCCGGTGGAGGTTGGCTCCGTCTCCATCCAGCGGTAGATACGCCTCGCCTTCTGCGCATCGCCCAGGCCGTAATACAGCGCTTCCAGATTGACGAACGTGAAGCCGTAGTCATGTCGCACACCGTCGATATCCACGCAGCCGATGTAGCGTCCCGCCTTATCGTCCCAGAAGACCTCATCGTAACGGCGGTGCACCTTCTGGCGGAGGGTGCGATAGTCGGTTAATGGTTGCCGGTGCAGCACCGCATCGAGGCCCTGCATGGCTTCAAGACTGGCGTAATACACCGCGTTGGCGTAGGCGTCCAGGTGCCCGAAAGGCAGGATGTCCCAGTAGTTATTGCCCACGCCCTGATGTCTGCCGTTAACGTCCTTGCTGGCGGTGATAATGAGCCCTTCGTGCCCCTTCAACGTCTCCAGCTGATAAGCCATCGCGCGGCGCAGGCAGTCCGCCTGACTCTTCAGGAACTCCGTGTCCCCCGTCCACAGGTAGAACCTCCAGCATGCGAGGATAAAGCGGGCATTCGTATCGAAGTGGCGGGTGTCGTACGGTGGTGAAGGTGGGAAGGGCCAGCCCTCCATTGCGCCCCAGGTGTGCACGTAGCCCTCGCGGGTTATCGGGTAGGTACGCAGTTGCTCCATCTCGCCGCGTCGCTGATCGCCGTCATACCAGCAGCGCATGGTTGCCATCCACTCGAACCACGCGGCAGGTCCGGCGGGAGCAGGGTAGGTGAAGGCACGCTCCCACCAGAAGCGGTTCACGTCTTGCTCCAGCCTGCGTTGTGGGCAAACGAAGCGCGGAAAAGTATCGGGCACGGAATCGGTTCTTGGCAACACGCGCACGCCCCAGCGGCTTATCCACCGGTCGCCCTGTTGCCGATAGGGCACATGCAGGCGCAGATGCATTCGTTTCTCTTCCATCTCCCAGTGCAGGTGCAGTCCATTGCCCTCTATGCGCAGGTCGGCGTCGCGTGTGCCTTCCATCTCTATCCAGCGCGCCCTGTCGAACGAGAGCCCAGCATGGTCACGCCGTTTTAGCTGCTGCACAGGCATGTAGCGCTGATTGTCGGTGAAGAAGCGGCTGAACACCACCCCCGCGGCGGAGGTGCAATCATAGCCCGATTTCGTCCATGTCGTGCTCCACGTCCAGCGCAGCGCACCCGGAGGAGCCGCCTGCAAGCGCAGCTCCGCTTCCACCAGCAGTGTATCCCGTTGCAGGCGGTAGACCAAACGCCCTTCGCCCACAAACCGCCGGGAGTCCACACGCAGTGCCCGGTCGCGCTCCACTGGTTGCCCGTCCACCAGAGCGGTGCCGCCAGCCCACACGTCGCGCTGACTGCTCCACCAGCCGATGGAACCTTTTGGCTCCGAAATCTGCACGGTATACTCCCCCTCGCCCAGCGGTTCGTCCAGCGAGAGGGACTGCCACGAGTTATCCGGCACGTTCTGAAGGCGCCGCGAGGCAAGCAACGTCCCTCCGCGGTAGAGGCTTAACACGCATCCCGAATCCGTCGTGTGCCAAGTGGGCAGGTACACGGAGACGGTGGTGAACTGCTGCCCAGCCACGATACGGAAGGTTTGCGCCAGGGTGTGCCCCGCCTCCAGCCGTTCCGGAGAGGAAACCTCTCCACCGCTTTCGAGCGCAATCTGCTCGGAGTAATACACCTGCAGGGGGTCAAGGGTAACGCCGGTCTCCGTCTGCCGCACAAGAGTACGGGGAGTGATTTCCCAGTCTTCCGGAATGAGGCTCAGGCAGAAAGACTGACCGCGACGTCCCTTGCCGGTGGGGTCACAACGCAGGTCGCTCAGGATGTGCTTCTGTTGCTGCACGGTGAAATAACCGTTGCGCAGGGTGGACATGATATGTCCCCTCCCTCGATGAAATATGGACGGCTCAGCGGGAGCCTCTTCTGTAGCCGCAGGCCTTAGCCTGCGTTTGTGGAGGGCGAGCCTCCGGGTGAGCCTCCCCTACCCATCCTCCCCGCGGGCGGGGAGGTCCTGGCTCGGCGGGAGCCTCGCCCTCCAGATAACGGCTGTTCACTACTCCGGCAACGGTAAGCGCACCGGCTCGCTGCGTTTGGCGGACTCGTATGCGGCGAAGGCAACCTCCGCCGCTGCCAGCCCGTCCTCGCCGGTGATGGGCACCGGCTTGCCCGATGCCACGCTCTCCACAAACGCGCTGACCAGCCCGTAGTCGATACTCGAACCCCAGTGTTCGAGGGTAATGCGCATGTTGCGATCGTCATACAGGGTGGAGTTCTGCGCGAACATGTCCATGTAGACCAGCCCCTTCGTGCCCACCACCTGCAGCGTGACATCGCCCCACGTGGGGAACACCTTCGGGCGCGACCACGAGGAGTCCAGCGTGGCAAACACGTCGTTGGCGAAGGTGAGAGTGAGCATCCCCGTGTCATCGAAGTCGCCGTGACAGAAGCCGTTGCCGATTTCTGCGTAGACCTCCACCACCTCGCTATGGAGCAGGTCGCGGCACAGGTCGGTGACATGCACTGTGTGGTCGATGACCGCACCCCCGCCGGAGAGTTCGGGCACGATGAACCAGCCGCCGGGGTTGCGCCCACGGTTGGTGCCCCGTATCGCCAGCACCTCGCCCAGCTCGCCCGCTTCCACCATCTGCTTGAGGCGAATGTAAGAGGGGCTGAAGCGACAGGGAAAGGCGGTCATCAACTGCACGCCGTTCGCCTTGCAGACCTCGACCATCGCCCTGCCGTCGGCTTTGTTGGTGGCAAGAGGTTTCTCGCACAGCACGTGCTTGCCCGCTTTTGCCGCCATCTCGGTGAGCGGACGGTGCTTGATGTTCTCCGGGCAGACGATGACGGCATCGATTCCGGCGTCCAGCAGGGCTTCATAACTCTCGTAGAAGCGCGTGCCGTATTGCTGTGCCACCTGTTGCCCGCGCTGCGGGTCGTCATCTGCCACTCCTACCAGCTGCGCCCTGCCCTCAGCCTCCAGCTGCTTCACACAGTGCGCGTAGGAATAGGCGTGCATGTGCGCGAAGCTCATCATGCCGATTCGTACTGCCATCTCAAGCACCTCCTCCCAGCCTTATAACTTTACCGGTGCGTGCGCTCTCTATCGCCGCCAGTGCAATCTCCACCGCCTTCATGCCGTCCACTGCCGTGATGGAGGGTGGTTGTCCTGCCTCCACGCTGTCCACGAAGTGCTTAATCTCCAGCATGTAGGGGTCTTCTGCCAGCGGGCTTTCGGGCACCGCGACGCCTCCACCACCGCCACTGGCATCCTGTTTCGCCACCATCAACGGCATCGCGAAGCGGCTGTCGAAGGCAATCATGCCCGCGTCGCCCGCGATTTCGAAGTCCACCTTGAACCCGCTGGGGTCTGCCCAGTTCGCCTCCACGTGTGCAATCGCTCCGCTCTTCAGGCGCAGGGTGATTAGGGCGTAGTCGATGTGGTCCAGCTTCTTGAAAGTCAGCGCCTTGGCGAACACGCGCTGCACCTCGCCGAACGTCCAGCGCAGCCAGTCGAAGTCGTGGATGACCATGTCCAGAATGGGTCCACCGCTCTGCTCGAAGTCGGCATACCAGTCGTTGGCAGCGCGAGGATAGGGACCTCCGCGTCTGGTGCGGATGGCGGCTGGCTTGCCCACCGCGCCCGCCAGCACCAGGTCGCGTGCCTGCTTGAACTCGGGGAAGAAGCGCAGCACCTGTGCAGGCATCAGCGTCACGCCCGCTTTGCTGGCGGCTTCGATCATCTGCTCGCACTGTGGCAGGGTGCGCCCCAACGGCTTTTCGCACAGGATATGCTTGCCCGCGCTGGCGGCTTTGAGAACCAATTCCAGATGAGTCGGCGTCGGTGTGCAGATGTCCACCATATCCACCTGTTCGAGCATCGCCTCGTAGCTGGCAAACGCCTGCACGCCAAACTGCGAGGCCACACGCTGAGCCGCCTCAGTGATTGCATCGTAGAAACCCATCAGCCGGGTATTGGGCAACCTGATGTAGGCGGACGCATGGGTGCGCCCCATCGTGCCGACGCCTACGATTCCCACTCGCAGCATGTTGTCACCTCCTCCATCACATCACTTGAAAACCGCTTTGAGGCTCTCGGCGATGTGCTTCAAGCCCAGCTCAGGGTAGTTCGGGTAGCCCTCTACCTCCGCGGTGATGTAACCATCGTAGCCCACCTGCCGCAGAGCTTCGTTCACCTTCGCCCAGGGAACGTTGCCCTGCAGCGGATTGCAAAAGCCGCTGATGTTGCCGATGTGCGTCTTGAAGTCTTTCACATGCACGCGGTAGATGCGCTTGCCGAGGATGCGAATCCACTGGTCAGGATAGCCCATCACCAGCACGTTGCCTGCGTCAAAATACACGCCCGCGTAGGGACTGCCCAGCTCGTCCACGAACTGGCGCATCTCCAGCGGGCTGAGCAGGAACTTGTTCCAGACGTTCTCCACGCCGATGCGCACACCCAATCGCTCGGCATCGGGCAGCAGCTCGCGCAGCGCACTGTGGGCGCGCTCGTACGCCTCGTCGTAGGCGGTTTCCTCGTTCACCACGCCGGGCACGACAAGAATCGTGTCCACACCCAGCCAGCTGGCAATCTGCAGTTGCTTGCGGATGGCAGCCATGCCTTTCTCGCGCACGGCGGGGTCAGGACTGGTTAGCGGATAACGCCAACCCAAACCGGTGGAGAGGCTGGAAAGTTCCACACCGATGCGCTGTGCGGTCTCTGCAATCTGGCGCACTTCGGACTCCTGCGCGTTGAAGCCGAGAACGCCGTCTTCGTCCATGTTGAACTCGATACTGTCGAAGCCGGCTTCCTTTGCGGCCTTCAGGCACTGATCGAACGACCAGTCGCCGGGCATTGTCCATCGGTTGATGCCGATTTTCATCGGGATACCTCCTGCTCAGGGGATGTCGAAACTATGTTCGACGTGGGGCAAAGGTTTCCTGCGGTACCGTGCACGGTGCTACGGTAGTTCGTCACTCCCTCTTCCGCCCCAGCCAGCGGGCATAAATCTCCCTTTTGGGAACACCGCTGCGCTTCGCCGCCTCGCGAATCGCCTCCTTCTCGCTCATCCCCTCAGCCAGCAGACGCTCTATCATCTGCAGCGGCTCCTCTTCGCTCGGTGACGTTGTTTCTTCGCGCGCAGGTAGCAGAATCAGCGTGAACTCGCCGCGGGGCGGCGTTTGTTCAAAGTGTGCCAGCCACTCGCTCACCGTCGCCTGCCGTGCTTCCTCGAACTGTTTGGTGAGCTCGCGGGCGACGAAGATTCCGCGCTCCCCCAGCTCCTGTTGCACATCCTTCAGCAGGCTTACCAGACGATGAGGGGCTTCGAACCACACCACTGCCCGCCGCTCGCCTGCCAGCGATTGCAGGTAAGCGCGCCGCTCCCTGCTTTTGCGGGGTGGGAAGCCGTCAAAGATAAACCGCCCCTCGGGCAAACCGGCAAGGCTCACCGCCGCCGTTACCGCCGAGGCACCCGGCACGCACACAATGGCTATCCCCTGCTCGCGGGCGCGGTGGATGAGTACGCTACCAGGGTCGCTGAGGGTGGGCGTACCCGCATCGGTCACCAGCGCCATGCATTCACCGCCAAGCAGACGTTGCACCAGCTGCTCGAGCTTCGCAGGTGGCGAATACTCATGCAGGCTGGTGAGAGGGGTGTGGATGTCGTAATGGCTCAGCAGTTTGCGGGTAACGCGCGTATCCTCCGCGGCAATCAAATCCACCTCTCTCAGCACGCGCAACGCCCGCAGGGTGATGTCTTCCAGATTGCCGATGGGAGTCGCCACCACATACAGCACGCCCACTGTCTCTACCACGGTGTCATCACCTTCACCGCGAAGCGCGTCTGCGTGCTGGAAGCGTTGGGGTCGCCAAAGATCAGGAAGATATCGGTGCCCCGACGTACCTGCTGGCGATAGGTGAGGTATAGCGTGTTCACCTCGTGAAACCTGCCGAAGCCGCTCCCCCTGCCGATGTATCGCCCGCCGATGCTATGCTCGGGGTCGATATCGTAGTTCAGCGTGGCGATGAACTGGTGCAGGTTGCGGTCGGGCGTGTTTGGGTCGCGGTAGCGGATGCGGCTCTGCTCGTAGTGAAGCATCAGGCGCAGCCGCTCGGTGAAGGGCACGCCCTGCAGGAATCGCCAGTAGAGACTGTCTCCCCCAGCAACTTTACCCACCGTAATCACGACATCGCCTGCGTTGTACAGCCGATGCGCGTTCCAGCCGACCATGGCGGAGAAGGTGCGGTCGAGATAGGGCGGACGGTGGTAGCGGCTCGCGCTGAGCCAGTATACCATATCGTTGCGCAGGGTTACCGACGCCCAGCCGCTGAGGGTGTCGTCGTAGATGCCGCCGTCCAGCTTCCATCGCTGGTTGCGCACGATGCCCGCATCCATCAGCTGCACGGGACGGTTGTCCCAGCGTCTGTTGTATATCGCCATGCTCTCATAGCCGCGCAGTCCCACCTCTGGCGCATAGCCCAGTGTCGGCGCGAACCCCCGCGATATCTGGTAAACCTGCCCTCCGAAACTAATACGCCCATCCCCGCGCTGCCGCCAGAGAATGAGTCCTATCTTCTCGCCGGTGGGCATATCCTGCCCGGAGGTGCGGAAGTACAGCAGACTGATATTGGCGAAGCCATCGGGAAAGGAAGGATAGAACACCGCTCCGCCTCCCAGTGCCGTCGAATGCACGCCCGGACGGTCATCATAGACGAACTGCACCTCGGTATGGGAGCGCATGCTCGTCTGGTACGCCAGCCGCCCGACGGTTACCCACTGGTCTGCGCCGCGGCTGAGTAACGCGCCGTAGCTCCACCTGCCCACCGTGCCGAAGGACTTGAGCGCGGCGTCCACCGCCTGCACATTGCCGCTGTAGAAAAGGGTGGTGTCGGGGAAAAATCCGTCCCCCTCCACGAAGAAGGGGCGGGTCTCGCGCACCAGCCGGGGCACGTAGCTGAAGGAGACGCTGTCCACCTCCCGCGCCACGTTCTTGAAGTCGGGGTTGAGGGTAAGTAGAGAGGTAAGCCCTCCGGACATCTGCCACTTGATGTCCAACCCACTGCGCCATTCGGTCTTGCCGGAAGTGGTATCCAGCTGCGTATACGGCAGGATAATGGGAGGTGGCAACACTTCGGGCAGCTGCAGGTCAGTCCACTTGGCGCGCTTCAGCAGGTCTATCGTGGTGCCGGTGTTCGGATAGACGTACTGCAGGTTCAAGCGGGGCAGGTTGCGCAGCAGCAGCACGCCCAGCTCCTTCTGCCCGCGCGGGATGCGCAGGATGCGGAACGGCACGAAGATTTCGGCTGACCAACCGCTACTGTGTCGGGAGACCGCCGCCTTCCAATCGCCGCGCCAGCGGATGTTGCTGATACTGCCGCCTGGGATACTCTCGTCCTGTGTGCCACGTGCGCTCACCCGGAAGGAGTAAGGCTCGACATTGACGCCGGTAGGTTCCACAGACAGCTCCACGTAATCGTCTTTCGTGAGGTCGGCGCCGCGGCGGGTTTCCTGCGCCAGAATCTTGTCCGGCTCGGGGTCGTGACAGTCGAACGCCGCGTAGATTCCTTCGGAGGTGTACGCCAGCAGGCAACGGGTGAGAAGTTCGGCTTCACGCTGTTGTTTGAAATCCCAGAACGAGACGATTTCTACCGCGTTCTCCCATTCCGTGGGCGAGATCACGCCATCGATGGTTGGCGGCTGTACAAACCGTCCGCCTGGGATGACCACTGCGTCTGACTCCGCTTCTGCAGGCTGAGAAGCGAATCCCGTGCCAAGAACCAGTACCCCCCCGACAAGCCAGATAATCACGCGAAAAGAGAGCATCATGCGAACCGGGCTCATTAGGTTTTCTCCATACAGACGGATAAAGGAAAGCAACCTGTACTCTCTTTCAGTTATCATACAAAGCCATGCAAAACTTGTCAATGCTGCAGTGGGATGCGTCGTGCGCTCAACGCACCCAGCGATACAATCGCCGCCGTGGTGATGAAAGCAGCGGGATAACCCGCCGACGCCACAATCACTCCCCCGATGAAGGGGGTGAGGGTCGCTGGCAGGTTCATGAACTGCTGCAGCGCTATGTATGTGGGACGTTCTGACGGCGGCGCAACGGAGAGTATCGCATTGGTAAAGGCGTTCCACAGGCTCCATCCCAGCGCGCCCAGACAGGCGAAGACCAGCACGAACCCCCACGCCACGGGCATCACCAGCGCCGCCAGCGGAGGCACTACCGCCAGTGCCACCACCACCCGTAGCGCCCGAACCGCGCCAAATCGGTCCGCCATCCAGCCCCATAACGGACCTGTCAGCACCGCACCCAGCGTCTGAGCGGTCAGATAAATCGCCACATAGGACTCTGGCAAGCCAAACCGCTCCCGCGCATACAGCACGTAGAAGCTGGAAGCCACGCCTCCCCCTGCCAGCAGAAACTGCGTGGTGAGGATCCAGCGCAGGGCAGGGTCGTTGTGCCACAGGGCAGGGATGCGCCGCAGGTGCTCGACAAAAGTGCGCTCCGGGTCTTCTTGTGGCGGTGTATCGGGTTCCTGAATGAGTAGAAGCATCAGCATCGACAGCAACAGCCCCGTCGCCATCAGCAGTATCAGCAGGGCGTAGTTTCGCGGGAAGGTCAGCGCGTGGATATTCAGGATGGTGCTGACCAGTATGGGTGCGCCCAGCGCCGCCAGCGAGGAGACCGTCTGCATCGCGCCGAGGAAACGTCCCCGAATGTGTGAGGGTACCGCCTTGCCAATAATCTCCGTCCAGGGCACGATGCTGAAGCCGTCCGAACCGATAAACAGGAGGCTGAACAGCACAAACGCCCATAACGCCAGCGTGTGGTGGTGACCATACGCCCATATCAGCAGGAACAGCAAGAACATCGGCAACCTGCCGATGGCGCACGCGGTGACGAGAAACGGTTTGACACGCCGCCTGCCGTGGATGCGGTGCGCCACATACGGCTGCGGCGCGAATAGCACCAGCAGACGTAACCCGCTAATCAGCCCAATCAGCTGTGGCGACGCGCCCAGCTCCTTCAGGAACTGCGGCATGACCGTCGTGGGGTCCATGCAGGAGAACCCCAGCATGAAGAAAGCCACATCGCTGATGATGGCGATGATGTTCCGACGCACAGCTGCAGGAGCAGTGGCGATGTGGCTCATTCAGATACCTTCTGCAACTCCTCCAGTAATGGCAGCGTGCGGGGGGCGAGCAGCACCTCCTGCGTGAAGAACTCGCCCAGCTCCCGTTTGCTGACCTTGTCCACGTCGGGGCGGCGAGCAGCGCGCATCTGTTCTTTTGCCTGATCGTAGATGGTCTGCTTCTGTGTATCGGAAAGGATACCATCCAGCTTTGCCCAGAGGGCACGCACCACCTGGTCCACCGTCTTCATGCGCAGTTGCAGGGCAGCGGTATCCGCCTCGCGCAGTTTCTTGCGCAGTTCGTCAGAAGGGGTTTTGCCTTTCAGTGCGTCGTTCCTCGCCGTCATCACTTCATCTTTCAGTTGCAGCAGAGCCTGTGCGTTGCGCTCTTCCATGCGCATCAGGTCGCTCTGCGCCTGCTCGAGCAGCGGCTTTATCTTGCCAATCTGCTCCTTGCTGAGCTTCAACGGCGCCAGCACCAGCAACAGGTCGATATCCGCGAGCGCGGTGAGTACCTCGTTCGCCTTTTGCACCGCCTCGGGAACTTTCGGGGGTTGCGACCACGAAGCCGCCTGTATCAGGTATGCTGCCAGTAAGAAAGTGAGGACCGTTACCAGACGCTTCATCCTCATGCCTCCAGAGAACGGATTGCCTCAATGACCTCTTCGACGTGACCGTCCACTTTTACTTTCGGAAAGACGCGCTGCACGATACCGTTTTCGTCAATCAGGAAGGTGGTGCGTTCGATGCCCATATACGTACGTCCATACTGTTTCTTTTCCTTCCAGACGCCATAGGTGGTAGCAACCTGCGCTCCCTCATCCGCCAGCAGCGGAAACGGCAACCCATACTTCTGCGCAAACTTCTGGTGCGAAGCCACGCTATCCGGACTGACGCCCAGTACCACCACTCCCATGCTCTGAAGTACCCCCAGATTATCGCGGAAGGCGCACGCTTCCTTCGTGCAGCCGGGCGTGTCGTCTTTCGGGTAGAAATAGAGAACCACCTTTTTGCCTCGCAGGTCTAACAGGCGCACGGTGCTGCCATCGGTGGTGGGCAGGGTGAAGTCAGGGGCAATTTGACCTTCAGTGACGCTCATGGTTAGCCTCCTGAGTGAGTTCTCAGCCATATTGTACCAGAGACAAGATTGTCCTCAAAGGGCTAGAACCAATCCACGTATAATGCGTCATTAAAAGCAGGAGGTGAGAGAACATGAAAAAACTGATGGTCATGTTCGCTGTGCTGGCGCTGGTCACCACTGCGATGGCGCAGCCCGGTCCAGGAGGTGCCGGCGGTCGACGCGGAATGGGCTTCGGCATGGGCGGCGGTTTCGGGCTGCTGATGATGCCGGAGGTGCAAAAAGAGATAAACCTGACCGAGCAGCAAAGACAGCAAATCCAGCAGTTGATGGCAGAGCAGCGTGAGCAGATGATGCCCCTGATGCAGCAGATGCGCCAGCAAATGGACAAGGAGCTGCTGGCCGTGCTGACTGAGCCACAGCAGGAACAGTGGAAGAAGATGCAGGGCAAACCGTTCCAGTTCCCGCGCGGTCCGTTTGGCGGCGGCCGTGGCTTCGGTGGTCCGCCCGCCGGGGCGGGTGGTGGTTCGCGGCAGCTGTAGCCGCCCGATGCGTGAGGGAGGCAGATAGCCTCCCTCCACATTTGACAAATCACGGGCATATCGTGTATAATGCTACGTGGCAACAGGGCCCCATCGTCTAGCGGACTAGGACACCTGGTTCTCAGCCAGGAGATCGGGGGTTCGAATCCCCCTGGGGCTACCATTTAAGCCCCTGCTGCGACAGGCAGGGGCTTCTGTTTTACTTCACCAGCGGCAGTATCTGCCGGAACTCGTCGGTGCCCGCCTGAACCAGCCACTCGTAAATGACCGACTCCGTACAGGTTACCACTACCTCCGCATGGCGCAGCCGGCGCATGGCGATTTGCCAGTTCTCCCGTGAGCGCGAACTCACGGCGTCTTCCGGCACCTGCACCTGAAAGCCCGCACCGAGTGCATCGAGTGCAGTCTGCATCACGCAGATGTGCGACTCCACACCACACACCACCACCTGCGTGCGCTCGCTTGCCATGAGTGCGGCACGGAACGGCTCCGAGCCATAGCAGCTGAAGCACATCTTGTCTATGGGCTCGCAGCCCTGGGGTAGCACCTCCGCAATTTCGGGCACGACCCCGCCCATCTTCTGCGCATACTGCAGGGTGGCGATGACGGGAACCTTCAGGATATTTGCCGCCTGAATGAGCAGCCGGCAGTTCTGGAGCACTCGCTCCCGCTCGAAGATGTGGCGCAGGAACGGCTCCTGCATGTCGACCACGACCAGCACCGAGCGTTCCGCCTGCAAAACCTGTGGATGGCGCATTTGTCAGTTCCTCCTCACAGTCGGGTTATCGAAAGCTCTCATGATGTTTTTCACGTTCGCTGTCTTGCGGACTAGAACCATGGATATACTGAAGCACCAGATGCCTTCCATTGCGTTTGTGGTGGATGCAACAGACCTTGAATGTGTATTCCGAATCTTTTTCACGAAGGCATATTCTCTGGGGAGTGCTCTCCACGACGTCCACCTTCTCATCGTCTGCTTGTTGCTCAAACCATGTGAGGCTTTGTGGAATCCATAAATTGTCATCGCCTTCATCTGCAATCTCAGGCTTTACAATGAGATTAACGGCTTTGGGCGGAATCTCTGGGTAATCGTGAGGATTAGCGTCAGCCTCAACTTCACTCATGATGCGCAAACGGGGTTTGATGGATGCCTTCTCAATATGACGACTAACCGCGATTTCTTCTCGTTCTAAGGAAGCAAGAGCATCGAGAACGTGTTTGCTTGCCTCTATAGTTAGCCCAGCTCCACATAGCAGCTGCAGCCACAGTTGACGCAAAAGATCCTGATTAGGCAGCGTTTCAAAAAAGGTGCCTTGAACCAGCGAAATGCGCACTTTCTCTTCCTGACTTGCCCAAGTTCGCACAAGGTAAAAGCACTTTCTCTTCCATGCATACTCTTGAGTATGTGACAAAGGGAAATCGTATCGGCGGACCGACTCTCTTACGATATCGGCCAGCCTATTAACATCCTTTTCTGCCGAGGGCAGGGTGCTGTTAAACGATGCGATGGAACCTTGTTTAGAATCCTTAAGCTCGATTAACGCTCCATTCCAACAGTTTCCTGGAACCTCGTGGGCAATAACGAAGTCAGGAAAGACTCCGGAGTCTTTATCCCAATCAGCCCGACCATACCACCACCTAGCCCATTCCTCCTCAGAATCGCTATATTTAGGGCAGCCCTCGCATCTGTTGAGCCCAGAACGTTCCCGCAGGAGCTTACTGTGTGACAACACAGCTTGTTTGAGCGTGCGGCGGCTACCGATATAGGCAAATCCGACGCAGTTCGCAACAAGTTTTTCCAGTGGAGAGTCTGTGAGCTTCACACGACTTTGACACAGGTCGTCGACCATTTGTAGAAAGCATCTAACAACTCCCATACTGGTTCTGCTCCTCAAAGAGAGCCATCTGCGTTTCTCTGCCCCACACAGGGATACCATCCGATGGCCAAATCCCCTCTAAATTCGGCGTGAAGCGATAGTAGTGGCGCCAGCGCAGGATAGAATCCGCAGGACGCTGGACTTCCAGCCGCCAGCGTATCATCTGTACGTTGCGTGAGGCGTTTTCAATCAGCACGCAGTGGCGCCCCAGCTGCTCTGCCACGACGCCGGTGGTACCGGTACCGGCAAATGGATCCAGCACCCTATCTC
>Ga0308398_1001231_pt1 | contig 14233 bp, 11 predicted proteins | sample Hotspr20SampleT9_FD_202360 | JGI IMG/M metagenome (GOLD analysis project Ga0308398, IMG submission 202360) | Hot spring phototrophic mat microbial communities from Mushroom Spring, Yellowstone National Park, Wyoming, United States - 20051001_T9 ...
TTAAATATAGATGAATATAATATGCAAGCTACCGTACAAGCAGGTGTTTGCTTGCAGACACTCGAAGATGAACTGAGAAAAAGGGGGTATACAACAGGGCATTCACCTCAATCCAAACCAGTGGCGAAATTTGGAGGTTTAGTTGCAACCAGAAGCATTGGACAGTTTTCTACTTTATATGGTGGGATTGAAGAAATGGTAGTTGGTTTGGAATGCGTGTTTCCTGATGGACAAGTTTCAAGAATAAAGAATGTTCCCAGACGAGCAGGAGGCCCTGATATTAGACATGTAGTTATTGGGAATGAGGGTACGTTATGCTATATCACCGAAGTAACAGTTAAAATATTCAAATATTTCCCTGAGAACAACAAATTTTACGGATATTTAGTAGGAGACGTTGAATCTGGAATCAAGATATTAAGAGAAGTTATTGTCAATGGCTACAGACCTTCGGTAGCACGTTTGTATTCTGAAGAGGATGCAAGACAACATTTTTATCATTTTTATAAAGATAAATGTGTTCTTATTTTTATGGCAGAAGGAAACAAAGATATTGCAGAAGCAACATGCAGAGGCATCGAGAATGCAGTGGAGAAATACAAAGATTATATCATAGAAAAAGTAGACAGCAAATTGATTGAAGATTGGTTTAACCACTTAAATTGGTCACAGCAAGACATTGATGACGAGTTCCAGGGAATGATTGATAATGATAAACATGATGGATTTACCACTGAAATATCTGCAGACTGGGAAACCATACCTATAATTTATAATAATGTAATCAGCAGAATAAGAAATGAATTTACTAGAGTTAATGACCTTACAATGCTTGGAGGACATTGTTCACACAGCTATATTAACGGCACAAATATGTATTTTGTTTACAATTACAATATTAATTGTGAACCGGAAGACGAGATGAGAATATACCACCATCCACTTCAAAAAATAATAGTTGAAGAGACTTTGAAGCTAGGTGGTTCTATGTGCCATCACCATGGAATAGGCAAATACCGTAATGAATGGACATGTGAAGAACATGGAACTGCGTACTATATTCTGGAAAAATTGAAAGAGGCTTTCGACCCAAATGGCATCATGAACTATGGTTCTATTTATCCAAAAGAAGAAGGGATTAAGAAATATATATATGCTCAGGAATAAGTCTGCATTTTTAATTCGTTCCTCCTCAAAAACTAATAGATTGCTCCTAACGGCAAATAAAAAATAGGGTGGTGGTAATATCTTGCGTTAAACATATTATTTTATATATTCAAAAGATCCCACATAATAAGTTCCAAAATCATTTTAAAATCGCTCTCAAATTCAAGCTCAAAAACTAATAGTATAGCCGCTCTTAGCTGCGGAAAGGAGAGTATTTATTTTATGAAAAACAGCAATTTAAAAAGGTATTTCCAGTTTTTCTTAGTGGTTTTGGCAGCAGGTTCAATTTATCCGTTGATTTATTTGAAAACAAATTATCAAGAAACGATTCTGCAGGTCTTTAACATTTCATTAACACAGCTTAATACTATTTTTTCAGCTCTGGGATTTACTTATTTGATTGGATATTTGCCGAGTGGTTTGCTAAGCGATAAGTTTTCAGCCAAAAAACTCTTGGCATTATCACTTTTTGGTACAGGAGCAGGGGGACTCTGGTTTGCCCAAGTGCCTGACTATACAAGTGTTATATTGATATTCTGCATATGGGGTTTCTTTTCTGTATTTACATTTTGGAGTGCTCATTTAAAACTTGTTAAACTGCTGACAAGAGAAGGAGAAGAAGGAAGATTTTTCGGGATTCTTGATGGAGGAAGAGGTGTTGTAGAAGCAGTTCTTGCAAGTATAGCACTCCTTATCTTTTCAAGGATATTAGGAAGCAGTACAGACGTTGCAGACAAGCGTTCAGCGATTGTTGCCGTTATTTACATGTATTCAATAGCTTTAATACTAGTATCAATTTTAATAGCGATTTTTGTAGAGGATGATGCTAAGAAAAATAAAAGAGGAAGCATCAAAACATCAGATGATATCCAAAAATTCAAGATTAATGATATTTTGGAAGTACTAAAAAACAAAAAAGTTTATTTGCTTGGCGGAATAATATTCATGTCATACTCTGTCACTTGGACGGTATATTATTTAGGTGGATTTTTAGAAACAAATATTGGAGTTAATCCTGTAGTTGTTGGAACAGTAATGATGATTGTACTCTGGATGAGACCTATAGGAGGAGCAACAGCAGGATTTCTGGCAGACAGGTTCGGGAAAGAGAAGATTGTAATGAGCGCTCTTGCAGGTGCAGCCGCATTTCTGATATTAACATCTATACTTCCTGCAAGTTTAAGCAAGCCGGCTTTCTATGTTCTTGTTGTATTGATAGGTTTGTTTATATATGCTATACGAGGGACTTATTGGTCACTATTGGGAGATTGCAAAGTGGATGATAAAATAGTCGGGGTAGCAATAGGCATCATATCTCTGGTTGGCTATTTCCCGGATATTGTATTGCCTATATTTAACAGCTTTTTGTTTAAGACTTTTGGTGACAATGGTGGATACAATGCATATTTCATTTCAAGTGCGATTATTGGATTAGTTGGAGTAGTACTTGTAATGGTATTTGGAAGAGCTGTAAGAAAAGAAAAGTTAATGTCAATCAGCAAAGACAAAGTAACACATGGAATATAGAACATGAAATTTGGTTGAAAAGTGATGTGGCTATGAAACTGATATGTTTGGTTAAATTTATCCCTGATGTTGAAAACTTGAAATATGACTATGACAATAACGTTATTATACGGGAAAATGTAAAGCTTATTTTAAATCCTGATGATGCGAGTGCTTTAGCTTTAGCTTTAAAATTAAAAGACATGAAACAAAATATTAATGTAGAAGTGGTAAGCATGGCACCGTTGAATGTAATACCTTATATGGAAGATTTATTAAGAATTAGAGTAGATAGAGCAACACTTATTACTGATAAAATGTATGTCGGCAGTGATACTTTTGTAACAAGTAAAATAATTGCAAGGTATCTGCAAGATACAGAATTTGATTGCATTCTTACGGGGACGCATTCATTAGATGGTGATACTGCTCATGTTCCTTCTCAGATTGCAGATATACTTAAAGTGAGACAGATGTCCAACATTGTTAAGGTATATGAAGAATCATTCAGCAAAGAAAGTGTTGTTGTTGAAGTTGATTCAGAAAAGGAATATTGCAAATATTTAGTTGAACTGCCGGCAATTTTGAGTATACAAAAAGAAAGCAAATATAAGCTCCCGTTTATAAAGTATAAAGATTTAGGGCTGGATGTCAGGGATAAATTATATATTATTACAAATGAACAATTGAATTTTAATAAAAATGAAGTTGGTATTGAAGGCTCATTAACTAAGGTGTCAAGGACATTTGTTAAAAAAAATAATAAAAAGCAGAAATTTCTTTTGAGGGTAGATGAAGATGGTATCGAAACAGTATTTCAATTTTTAAGAGATAAAGGGTTTGTATAATATGCAAAAGGTATTAATATATTTAGACGCAGAAAATTTTGAAGATTCAGTTGGCTTATTGGCAGCAGCGGATGAAATCTACAAAGATTGCAAATATGAAAGCTTCGGGCTATGTATCAATTATTTTGACGATAGTGTTTTAGATAAATTTGATTGCTTGATCAGAGTCAATGATGAAAGAATAAATTACTATGATATTTTTAATATTACAAACTGTTTTGAAGACCTATATAGGAAATTTCTTTTTGATGTTATTCTTATACCTGCCACTCAAACAGGAAGGATGCTGGCACCTAGAATCGCTATGCGTTTGCAAACAGGACTTGTTGCTGATGTAACGGGCATTAATAATTTGGAAGGCAAAATTGAAATGATAAGACCGGCATTTAATGGAAGGATTTTAGCGGCAATTGTCAATCAAAACTGCAGTCCTGTTATGATGAGTATAAGGCCAAATACTTTTACGTATTGCAATAATAGTGCAAAAAAAGCAAAAATAATATCTTACGAGCCATATCATATAAATCCGTGTGGTATTAAGCTGTTAGAATCAAAGGAAAAAGAAAAAGCAAGGGATATAAGAGAGAGCAAAATATTAGTATCAGGGGGAGGAGGAGTGGCTGAAAATTTTCACCATCTCTATCTGTTAGCAGATGAATTGGGAGGAATGGTTTCAGCGAGCAGAAGAGTTGTTGACCAAGGCATTGCTTCAAGAAGCATTCAGGTAGGACAGTCAGGGAAAATTGTCAGTCCTAAGTTGTACATTGCTCTTGGCATTTATGGATCACAACAGCATATTGAAGGTCTGAAAAATGTTGAAAATATAATTTCTGTTAATATTAATAAAGATGCACCTATATGCAGTTTATCGGACATTGTCGTTGAAGGGGATGCAATAGAATTTATTGATAAGCTCATTAAAAGAATAAAAAAGTACAATAACACAAAAATAAAAAAATGAAAGAGGAGGACTCTCTTATGAACATTACAGATTTCAACATGGATTATTTTTCTCTTAAAGGTAAGAACGCTATAGTAACCGGAGGCAATACAGGATTGGGTCAAGCGTTCTCACTGGCTTTGGCAAAAGCAGGCGCTAACATATTTATGCCTAGCATAATGCCGGATGATCCTGAATTTAATAAATTAATTGAAGCAGAAGGAGTAAAAGCAGTATATTTTGAAGCGGATTTAACAAAAACAGGTGTGCCAAAACAGATAGTTGAAAAATGTGTGGAAATTCTGGGCTCAGTAGATATTCTTGTAAATTGTGCAGGTATTTGCATTTGCAAAGATGTTTTAGAGTTTGGAAGGAATGAATGGGATCCTATGATAGCAATAAACCTGACTGCAGCATTTGAAATGAGTCATGAAGTTGCAAAATATATGATTCCTCAAAGAAGTGGTAAAATTATTAACATATGTTCGATGTTCTCTTTCCTAGGAGGCCAGATGTCACCGGCATATAGTGCTACAAAGCATGGTATTGCAGGATTGACAAAAGCTTATTGTGATGAACTCGCACAATATAATATCCAAGTTAATGGAATTGCTCCTGGGTATTTTAAAACAAAAGCAGCTGAATATTCACTAAAAAACCCAGAAAGATATAAATGGATAGTTGACCATACTCCGGAGGGAAGATGGGGAGATGTTCATGATTTGATGGGTGCGACCGTATTTTTGGCAAGTAAGGCTTCACAATTTGTGAATGGAGAAATATTGAGGGTTGATGGTGGTTTCTTAATAAGGTAATTCATTTTTTAATTGTAAGCTAAGGCCAATATTACTATAGGCCTTAGCTTATTATAAAAATTGTAGCGGGGGGAATAGAATTGGCGGACAAATATTTGATTGGAGTAGATGGAGGATCTCAAAGCACCAAAGTTGTTATTTTTAATCAAAATGGACAAGTTGTATGCAGTGCCAGTGAAGGACTAAAACCAATGATTATGAGAAAACCCGGATATGTTGAACATCCTGATGATGATTTGTGGGATAGCCTTAAAACCGTGTTGAAAAAAGTAATGAGTCAATTCAAAGGCGACACAAAAGATATATTAGGGTTAGGACTTTGTTCGATACGATGTTGCAGAGTATTCATGAAATCTGATGGTACTTTGGCAGCACCTGTAATGAATTGGATGGATATTAGATCATACAAGAAATTTGAAAATGACGATCCTAATATAAGTTATACATGTCCTCCTACAGGATATTTAACTTACCGGTTAACAGGACAGTTTAAAGATACTGCGGCAAATGCATTTCAATGGCAGTTCCCAATAGATTTAGATACATGGCAATGGTCAGAAAATGAGGAATATTTTAATTCATTCAATATCCCCAGGGAAAAATTATTAGACTTGCAGATGCCGGGAACCATATTGGGTTATGTTACTCAAAAAGCATCTGAGGAAACAGGATTGCCTGCCGGAATCCCGGTTGTTGCTACAGCTAATGATAAAGCAGTTGAAGCATTAGGCTCTGGACTTGTAGAACCTGACATTGGACTTGTTTCTTTAGGCACTTATATAGCTTCTATGGTATTTGGGAGCAGAAATGAGGTGTCTTCCAAAAACTATTGGACAAATTTATCTTGCATACCATATAAGTATTTATATGAAAGTGGTGGCATAAGAAGAGGAATGTGGCTTATTTCATGGTATAAAAGCATTATAGGAGAAGAATATGCAGCCAAAGCTATCAGTGAAGGATATTCTGTAGAAGAATATCTGGAAAAAGAAGCAAAGAATGTGCCACCAGGGTCTGATGGTTTGCTGACTATCCCTGATTGGCTTGCTCCGGCAAATCAACTATACAGGAAAGGCGTTGTTATAGGATTTGATGAACGTCATACAAGAGGGCACATATATCGTTCTTTGCTGGAAGGCATAGCTTTAACTATGAAAAACAACTATGATGCCATGACTAATGAGCTGGGTATTAAGCCTGCTAAGATTATCATATCTGGAGGAGGATCGAACAGTAGTTTATTTATGCAGATTTTTGCGGATATATTTGGAGTTAATGCTGTTAGAAATCAAGTTAATGGTGCGGCATCTTTAGGTGCAGCCATTTGTGCTGCTGTTGCCGTAGGTTTATACGATGACTTCAAAACAGCAGCAAAAAAAATGGTAAAACAAAAAAATGAATTTGTCCCGAACAAATACAATCAGGAAATATATTCCAAAATAAATGAAAAAGCTTATAGAGATTTGCCCAAACTATTGGAGGGAACACTAAAAACAGTTTATGAAGCATGTAATTGATTAATTTTTTCAGTGTAAAAAGCCAATGTTTAAGTACAAATAGGGGGGGAGACAAATTGAATAAAATAAAACCGATAGTGTTTTGGCCACCGGTTGTTTTGCTTACAGGGGCAGTATTGCTAAGTTTTATTGATTTAGATTCGTTTTCTAAAGTAGCTGTGAGCACAAACAATTGGATAATTGAAAATTTTGGATGGCTATTTAGCATTACAGCAGTCGTTGTTTTAGCTGTATGCATATGGATTTATTTTTCCCCGTTTGGAAATGTAAGGATTGGAGGAGCAGATGCCAAGCCACTTTTAAGTAATTTTAATTGGTGGATGATAACTTTATGTACAACTATAGCAGTTGGTATACTCTTTTGGGGAGCAGCAGAGCCAATGTACCATTTAGTTTCACCTCCAGAATCGTTGGGTATTAAACCTAATAGTCCTCAGGCAGCAATATATGCTATGTCAACCATGTATCTGCATTGGACAATAGTTCCTTACGCACTATACACATTGCCCCCTTTGATGTTTGCTTTTGCATTCTATAATATGAAAAAACCTTTTAGCTTAAGTTCAACAGTTTTTCCCTTGTTTGGGCAGAAAGTTATGGGGAAATGGGGACAAGTTATAGATGCAATATGTCTCTATACACTTGTAGCAGGCATGGCAGCATCTCTGGGCACAGGTATTTTAACACTTGCAGGCGGAATAGACTATATTTTTGGAATAAAAAGCAACAAATTTATATGGGCGATCATAACGCTTTCAATTGTTGCAGCTTTTTTGACATCTGCGGCAACAGGACTTATGAAAGGAATTAAATTTTTATCTAACTTAAATACTAAAATATTTTTTATAATAATTGCATTTACTTTTATTTTTGGACCTACTAAATATATATTGGGGTTAGGAACAGAATCTTTAGGCGCATTTATATCTCAATTTTTCGAGAAAAGTTTGTTTACAGGAGCTTCTGCTTCGGATCAGTGGCCACAATGGTGGACTATATTTTATTGGGCAAACTGGCTTGCATGGGCACCCGTAACGGCTTTGTTCCTCGGAAGAATTTCATATGGTCATACTGTTAAAGAATTTATAGTAGTCAACTTATTTACACCTGCAATATTCAGCGGTATCTGGATGGCTATTTTTTCAGGAACCTCAATTTTCATGCAGATGAATGGATTGGGGCTTGCAAAGGCTCTGACAGAAAAAGGTCCTGAAGCAGTTGTTTATGCAATGTTTTCAAATTTACCTCTTTCAAAAATAGTTATTCCATTTTACCTGTTCATTGCTTTCATCTCTTTTGTCACTGCAGCTGACTCAAATACGACTGCCATGGGAGGAATGAGCACAACAGGGATTTCTCCTGAGAGCCCGGAACCTTCTCTTGGGATAAAGCTGGTATGGGGTATTATAGTTGGGGCAGTTGCGTGGGTAATGATTAGTTTCGCAGGAGTGGATGGCATAAAGATGATTTCAAATCTGGGAGGTTTCCCTGCACTTTTGCTTGAGATTGCTATTGTAATAGCGTTGGTAAAAGTAGCAATCAATCCAAGAAAGTATGACTCTTTCAAGAAAGATTATAATGCCGAAGGAGTGCCTAAAAAGTTTAAAGAAGAAAACTGAGCGCCACTTTCATTTTGTTAAACTCTATAATTCGAGTTACAAGTGCATATTAATACAGAGAAAACTTGAGTATATACTGATGCAAAGAAGCATCAGTTTTTTTATTTCATTAATTATCCCTATTCATGTTGGTAGAAGTTTCTGGTATAATTCTGTTATGGTTTAAAAGTAAAAATATTAATTGGAGGCATGGTTTAATTGTTTTTAAATAAAATAAAAAAAGTGTTTATAAAAAATAAATTTCAAATTGATCTGCAGAAGATTCCCAAACATATTGCCATAATAATGGATGGCAACGGTAGATGGGCTCAAAAGAGAGGAATGCCCAGAAACATGGGGCATAGAGAAGGAGCAAGAACCTTAAAAAATGTTGTGGCATGGTGTGATAAACTAGGTGTAAAATATCTCACGGTATATGCGTTTTCTACAGAAAACTGGAAACGACCCAAAGCCGAGGTGGATGCATTAATGGAGCTTTTGCATGATTACTTGAAAAATGCAGATAAAGAATTAGGAGGCAAGAATATAAGAATAAAAGTTATCGGAAGCAGGGACAGGCTGTCAGATGAAATAGCAAGGCAAATTGATAGAGTGCAGATGACTACGTCGCAAAATACAGGTCTTACTTTGGTTATTGCGCTTAACTATGGCGCAAGAAGCGAAATCTCCGAAGCGGTAAGGAGAATAGCAAGCAAGGCTGTTGAAGGAAAGATAAGAGTTCAGGATATAGATGAAAGTTTTATTGAAAAATATCTTTTTACTGCAGGCATACCCGACCCTGACCTTATAATAAGACCAAGCGGGGAGAAAAGATTAAGCAATTTTCTTCTATGGCAAAGCGCATACTCTGAATTTTGGTATGACGATGTTTTGTGGCCGGATTTTCGTGAAGAACACTTATATAAAGCTATTTATGATTATCAGCTAAGAAACAGAAGATTCGGCTCTGTATAAATTGCAAATGGGAAAGGGTGGATATGCGCAATGAAAACAAGGATAATAAGTGCATTGATTGGTTTATTTTTGTTATTTGGTGTAGTGTTTGCAGGAGATGTGATATTTGCTGTTTCAGTCATTTTACTTACAATATGTGGAATGTATGAGCTTTATGGTGCATTGGAAAAAGCAGGGCACAAACCTGTCAAATTATTTGGTTATATGGCTTGCTTATTTCCTGCTTTATGGTTTTTCTTTAAAGAGCAGGTTGTTGATTTTCAAAGTGTATTTTTTATTATATTGTGTGGGAGCATATTTTTGCTTTTTTTCACAATTATTTTTGAACATAAGAAATATAGCATAGTTGATGCATCTCTTGCTTTTTTTGGAAGTATTTATGTTGTATTTTTGTTTTCATTTTTGCTTCTGGTAAGGTATATGCAGTATGGCGCGTTTTACATATGGATAGTTTTCATTGCTGCTTGGGCTACTGATACATTTGCATATTTTACAGGGGTGACAATAGGAAAAATAAAAATACTTCCGGAGATAAGTCCTAAAAAAAGCCTGGAAGGAAGTATCGGTGGTATTTTTGGGTGCATCATTTGCTTAATGATTTACGGGTATTATTTGCGTTCATCCAATATTCCTTTTGATATGGCAGACGCTTTAATACTTGGAGCTTTATGCGGAGTCCTGTCGCAGATAGGTGACTGGTCTGCGTCTGTTATTAAGCGTTACTGCGGTATAAAGGATTTTAGCAATATTATGCCGGGGCATGGAGGAGTGTTGGACAGATTTGACAGCATTTTATTTACAGCACCCGTGGTATACCTTTATATTTCCGGCTTGATTATTGCTTGAAAAGAGGTGGATTTTGATGACAGAATGTCTTTCAATATTGGGCAGCACAGGGTCAATAGGAATACAGACATTAGATGTCGCTGAAAAACTTAACATTAAGGTAGAAGCTTTATGTGCCAATTCAAATATTGATCTATTGGAACAGCAGGCAAGAAAGTTTAAACCGGTTTTTGTAGCAGTTGCAGATATGGCTGCAGGAAAGATTTTGCAGCATAGGCTTTTTGGTTCTAATATAAAAGTCTTTTTTGGTGAGGATGGAGTGATTAAGACTGCTTCTTCCCAAAATTCAGATACTGTTGTTGCTGCAATGGTAGGCATGGCAGGCTTGCTGCCAATACTTGAAGCAATAAAGGCAGGGAAAAAAATTGCTCTTGCAAATAAAGAAACACTTGTAACAGGCGGCAAGATTGTTATGCAAGAAGCACAGTCAAGGGGTGTAAGCATATTGCCTGTTGACAGTGAGCATTCAGCCATATTCCAATGTTTATGGGGCAATAGCATAAAGGATGTGAAAAAGATTATACTGACTGCATCAGGAGGACCTTTCAGGACATGGAGCATTGAAGATATAAGAAATGCTTCTGTTGAGCAGGCATTAAGGCATCCTAACTGGGATATGGGCAAGAAGATAACAATAGATTCAGCTACATTGATGAACAAAGGACTTGAGGTTATTGAAGCAAGATGGCTTTTTGGCCTGATGCCCGAACAGATTGATGTTATTATTCATCCGCAAAGCATCGTTCATTCTATGGTAGAATATAAAGACGGCAGCATTATAGCTCAGCTTGGCATGCCCGATATGAGAATGCCAATACAGATAGCCCTTGCTTATCCCAATAGGGCAGATTATGCTTTTTCAACATTAGATTTAATAACTCAAGGCAAGCTTGAGTTTGAAAGACCTGACATGGAAAAGTTTCCTTGTTTATCTCTGGCTTATGAAGCACTGGCAGAAGGAGGTCTTGCTACAACTGTTCTAAATTCGGCAAATGAAGTTTGCGTAAGTTTGTTTATTGAGAATAAAATAAAGTTTTATCATATCTCTCTTTTGATAAAAAAATGTTTGGAATATTTTAAATATTTATATTCGGAGAATTATTCTTTTACATTAAATGATATAATAGAAACGGATAGAAAAGTTAGACAGTTTATATGTGATTGCAGGAAGGAGATAGACTGATGAATATTATTATAGCTTTACTTGCATTAAGTTTTTTAATAATCGTTCATGAACTTGGACATTTTGCTGTTGCAAAGCTTGCAGGCATTAAAGTGCTGGAGTTTTCTCTTTTTATGGGCCCAAAGCTATTTGAAATCAAAAAGGGGGAAACCGTTTATTCAATACGAGCTATACCGCTAGGTGGATTTGTAAAGATGGAAGGGGAAGAAGAGAGGTCTGATGATAAAAGAGCTTTCAGCAGGCAGCCTGTGTTGACAAGAGCTGCTGTTATTGCTGCAGGCCCTGTAATGAATATACTTGCAGCACTTATTATACTCATTTTTATACTTTCTTCCACAGGTTATTTTACAACCACAGTATCGCAAGTAGTGGAAGGGTCGCCTGCGCATGAATCCGGCATAAGAACAGGGGATAAGATATTATCTTATGATGGCAAGCCTATACTTTACCCTTCAGATGTGCAACTGTTTTTGTTTGGAGGGAAAGGTAAGGAAGCAGACATTGAAATATTGCGGAATGGACAAAAGATATCCGCAAAAATAAAGCCTGAAATTTATCCTTCAAAAAGGTATATACTTGGATTTACTACTGAAGCTGAATATGGAGAGAATTCTCTTATAGTAAGGCAGGTGTCCCAGGGATATCCTGCTCAAGCTGCAGGTATGAAGCCGCAGGATAAAATAGTGCGAATAGATGATGCTGACATAAAAAGCAAAAAAGAGATAAGAGAGTATCTTGAGGCAAAAAAAGGGCAAGAGGTTACTATATGGGTTGAAAGGGGCGAACAGCTTGTAAAGCTTAATCCTGTAAAACCGGTGATTGATCAGGGCAGTGAATTTTATGATATTGGGATACAGTTTGCGCAAGATAAAGGGAATATAATCCAGGTTATTAAAAATTCATGGCTATATAGTGTTTCAATAGGAAGAAATGTGCTTTATTCGCTTGTGTGGCTTATAAGTGGACGTGTGGAGTTTAATCAGGTTAGTGGCCCTATAGGTATTGTCAGCTCAATAGGTGATGTTGTGCAGCAAGGACCGACTTTAGGCATGAAGGTGCTTATGCTGCTTAATTTTATGGTATTCATAAGTATCAATCTGGGGCTGTTCAATCTTATACCCTTTCCTGCACTTGACGGAAGCAAACTTGTGCTGCTGCTTGTGGAAGCAATAAGGAAAAAGCCTATACCGCCTGAGAAAGAAGCTTTTATATCAATGATAGGGTTTGCGTTATTGATATTGCTTATGATTTTTGCTACTTACAATGATTTGTTAAGAATTTTTAGAGGTGGCTGAAGATGATTGCCAGAAAGAATACACTAAAAATTAAAGTGGGAAATGTATTTATAGGAGGAGATGCTCCTGTAAGTGTTCAATCTATGACTAATACAGATACAAGAGATGCAGATGCTACTATAACGCAGATTAAACGGTTGCAGGACGCAGGATGTGACATAGTCAGAGTTGCTGTACCTGATGTGTCCGCTGCTCAAGCTATAGAAAAAATAAAAAATCATATAGACATTCCGCTCGTGGCAGATATACACTTTGACCATAGGCTTGCAATTGAAAGTATGCGCAGAGGAGCAGACAAAATAAGAATAAATCCTGGGAATATTGGAAGCAGAGAGAAAGTAAAAGAAGTAGTTGATGAAGCAAAAAAAAGAAATATACCTATAAGAGTAGGTGTAAATTCAGGTTCTCTTGAAAAAGACATTCTTGCCAAATATGGCGGGATAACTGCAGAAGGGCTTGTTGAAAGTGCGTTAAACAATGTGAGGCTATTGGAAGAACTTGATTTTAGGGACATTGTAATATCTTTAAAAGCATCAAGTGTGCCTCTTACTGTTTCAGCATACAGAATATTGTCTGAAAAAACAGCCTATCCTCTTCATTTGGGAGTGACAGAGGCAGGCACAATTTTCTCAGGTACGATAAAGTCCTGTGTCGGCATAGGAGCATTATTGTGCGAAGGAATAGGAGACACTATAAGGGTTTCACTGACAGGGGATCCTGTTGAAGAAGTGAAAGTTGCAAAAGAAATATTAAAAGCTGTGGGACACATAAAAGAAGGTATAGAGATTATTTCGTGTCCTACTTGTGGAAGATGCCGTATAGACCTTGTGGGTCTGGCTCAGAGAATTGAGAGTAAACTTGAAAGTCTGGGCAGAGGATTAAAGCAAAAACATATAAAGGTTGCAATAATGGGATGTGCCGTTAATGGACCAGGTGAGGCAAGAGATGCTGACATAGGAATTGCAGGAGGGAAAAATGAAGCTTTGTTATTTAAAAAGGGTCAGATAATTGCAAAAATACCTGAGCAAGAGATAGAACAAGTTCTTCTTGAAGAGATATATAAAATGCAAGGTGAGCCTGATCCGGTTGCAGCAGACCTGAAGCACAAAGAGCATTTGAACCAAAACTAACTGGAAAATAAAGATTTAAGGTGAGGGATATGCAGGAACTTGCAACAAAAGACAAACCTTCTTTGATTGATGTTTTTAAAAATATTGCTTTCAGTAAACAAGCATGCGAAGTTTTAAGCAACATTAAAGTGACCTCATTAAAATACATAAAAAAAGAAAAAAAGCTGGAAGTTGAATGTTTTGCATCAATTCTTGCAGACGCAGGGGTTGTTCTTGCAGCTCAAAATAAAATAGCGCATGAGCTTCAGCTTTCAGATGTGCATATTAATTACATATATACCGAAGAAATGAGCTTGCAAAAAATATGCTCAAAATATTGGAAATCAATAATGTTATTTGTATGCAATACCTTCCCTTGCTGCAAAGGTTTTCTTGCCGGCAGCCAATATGAGGTTATGGATAATACACTTAAT
>Ga0308398_1001241_pt1 | contig 14127 bp, 12 predicted proteins | sample Hotspr20SampleT9_FD_202360 | JGI IMG/M metagenome (GOLD analysis project Ga0308398, IMG submission 202360) | Hot spring phototrophic mat microbial communities from Mushroom Spring, Yellowstone National Park, Wyoming, United States - 20051001_T9 ...
CCCTCCGCGTTCTCCGCCTTCCTCACCTCGTTTCAGTACCCAGTGGTGCTGAAGGAGGGTTGCAACTGCCGTTCGACGGTTTCCGTATCTCCTGTCCACGTAAAGGTTTCAATCCTCACCCGTCCCGGGGGACGGGTGCAACTGCATTATACCACAAAAGGAGGCGATGCAACATGTATGTTTCAATCCTCACCCGTCCCGAAGGACGGGTGCAACGCTCCACAACTGCGCATTATCCACGCCGTCCGGGTCTGTTTCAATCCTCACCCGTCCCGAAGGACGGGTGCAACGAAGCTCGGAGAGTTGAATCTCTCCGACTTGCTGGTTTCAATCCTCACCCGTCCCGAAGGACGGGTGCAACCTAGTGCCCAGTAGAAACGGCTGCAACGTTTGGAGTTTCAATCCTCACCCGTCCCGAAGGACGGGTGCAACGACGATCTGGCTCTGAGGATCATGGAGATGGTCGCCGGTTTCAATCCTCACCCGTCCCGAAGGACGGGTGCAACCTAGTGCCCAGTAGAAACGGCTGCAACGTTTGGAGTTTCAATCCTCACCCGTCCCGAAGGACGGGTGCAACTCGAACTACATCGACATCGGCGAACGGGTAACCGTGTTTCAATCCTCACCCGTCCCGAAGGACGGGTGCAACGGTCAAGTCCCTTGAGCGCCTAGGAGCGCTCGAGGGGTTTCAATCCTCACCCGTCCCGAAGGACGGGTGCAACTCGAACTACATCGACATCGGCGAACGGGTAACCGTGTTTCAATCCTCACCCGTCCCGAAGGACGGGTGCAACGGCCGGTCTGGCGTATCTTGCGTACGCCGCCTACCGGTTTCAATCCTCACCCGTCCCGAAGGACGGGTGCAACATGGATACTGGATGAGCTCGCGCGTCGTGGTCTAATCGTTTCAATCCTCACCCGTCCCGAAGGACGGGTGCAACCAGCGGTAGCCCGAACCACTCGGTAGTACTGCCGGACTGGAGTTTCAATCCTCACCCGTCCCGAAGGACGGGTGCAACTGCAAGCGCAATACGCTATACCGTCCATGTTCGTTCAGTTTCAATCCTCACCCGTCCCGAAGGACGGGTGCAACGGCATGCTTGGTGAGCTTGATATCGCCAAGCTGCTGGTTTCAATCCTCACCCGTCCCGAAGGACGGGTGCAACGAGGCAACGAAATGGCAACGATTAGAGTTCCAGATGTTTCAATCCTCACCCGTCCCGAAGGACGGGTGCAACGCTCGCCGCGGCGGCGCAGATGGAGGCACAGGCGCGTTTCAATCCTCACCCGTCCCGAAGGACGGGTGCAACGGGTGGCCGCACGCGCCGTACTTCTTTGTCGTGAGTTTCAATCCTCACCCGTCCCGAAGGACGGGTGCAACCAACGGCGACAGGTAATCGCCCGCCGCGAGTGCACGTTTCAATCCTCACCCGTCCCGAAGGACGGGTGCAACTGTGCCAGCACCTCAAATCCCACGTAGTGATAGTGTTTCAATCCTCACCCGTCCCGAAGGACGGGTGCAACAGCTGACCGCGGAGGGCGCGGAGGTGGCAAAGTACATGTTTCAATCCTCACCCGTCCCGAAGGACGGGTGCAACGCCAATCCAGATGTTATCGCTCCACAACTCGGCGAGTTTCAATCCTCACCCGTCCCGAAGGACGGGTGCAACGCGAGCTGCAGAAACGCTGGACGTTGGAAATCATGTTTCAATCCTCACCCGTCCCGAAGGACGGGTGCAACTTGTCCCAAAATTGGGACAACCCTTGGGTCCATTGTTTCAATCCTCACCCGTCCCGAAGGACGGGTGCAACTCCGATTTCCCGCCACCCGCAGCACCACCATAGCCGTTTCAATCCTCACCCGTCCCGAAGGACGGGTGCAACTCGCCATACGGGCCGCGGCGACTGCCTCCCGAAGTTTCAATCCTCACCCGTCCCGAAGGACGGGTGCAACGCGGCGACGTGCGGCTGATTCGCGAACTGCTGGAGTTTCAATCCTCACCCGTCCCGAAGGACGGGTGCAACCTCGCTCCAGCGGCTCCGCTTTCGGTTTGAGCACGGTTTCAATCCTCACCCGTCCCGAAGGACGGGTGCAACGAGGAAAGATGAGGATATTGAACTTCACGCAACACGTTTCAATCCTCACCCGTCCCGAAGGACGGGTGCAACTCGCAGGCAAGGCAGATTTCCGTATCGAGGGCGGTTTCAATCCTCACCCGTCCCGAAGGACGGGTGCAACAAGAAATGGGCGAAGGTTCTCACGAAGGTCGAGCGTTTCAATCCTCACCCGTCCCGAAGGACGGGTGCAACCAGGTATTACATCGATGTTGCCGCTTTGGATTTGAAGTTTCAATCCTCACCCGTCCCGAAGGACGGGTGCAACCTCAACCGAAACGGGAGCTTCTGCCGATACCGAAGGGTTTCAATCCTCACCCGTCCCGAAGGACGGGTGCAACACGAGAAATTCGCGGACGTGTTGGAGCGCGGCATTCCGTTTCAATCCTCACCCGTCCCGAAGGACGGGTGCAACCACCACACCCTGCGTATTGGGTTCCGTTGAAAAGGGGTTTCAATCCTCACCCGTCCCGAAGGACGGGTGCAACGGTTTTCTCGTTTCACTCCTTTGGCGGGTTTCCAAGTTTCAATCCTCACCCGTCCCGAAGGACGGGTGCAACCAAGCGTGTCTGTCCGACAGTCTTCAGAGGGGCGCACGTTTCAATCCTCACCCGTCCCGAAGGACGGGTGCAACGCGAGCAACGCAAGTTGTACGCCGCGCTTTTGCTTGTTTCAATCCTCACCCGTCCCGAAGGACGGGTGCAACCACGCGCCGCTTATCTGCTCCACTTCGGCATCACGTTTCAATCCTCACCCGTCCCGAAGGACGGGTGCAACGCTATGCCCTCATCATTCGCATGGTCGGCAATCTTCAGTTTCAATCCTCACCCGTCCCGAAGGACGGGTGCAACCTGATAATCCCGTCATCTGCCCCTACCTGCCTGCGCGTTTCAATCCTCACCCGTCCCGAAGGACGGGTGCAACATGGATGCGTACTGCACCACGGACGGGGCAACTGGGTTTCAATCCTCACCCGTCCCGAAGGACGGGTGCAACCTCTCCGACACACCACGTCGAACCATCCTCACGTAGTTTCAATCCTCACCCGTCCCGAAGGACGGGTGCAACGCAAGCATTGCTGACGCAGATTGAGGAGGTTATCGTTTCAATCCTCACCCGTCCCGAAGGACGGGTGCAACAAGCAGACGCAGTCGCGTCGGCGGTGCTTTTGGAGTTTCAATCCTCACCCGTCCCGAAGGACGGGTGCAACGGGCGAACTGTGGGGACTTCTCTCTCTGCCGGTAGTTTCAATCCTCACCCGTCCCGAAGGACGGGTGCAACCAAACGTGGTGTCTACTTTCGCCGCGGGCACAACGTTTCAATCCTCACCCGTCCCGAAGGACGGGTGCAACTCAGAGACGAAGACCCCGACGAAGCGGGGTTCAACGTTTCAATCCTCACCCGTCCCGAAGGACGGGTGCAACCACCGGGCGAGCGATGGACTGCTGCTGGCTCCTGGTTTCAATCCTCACCCGTCCCGAAGGACGGGTGCAACGCGGTACGCAACCGACATCAACGCCCACCAGTTCGCCGTTTCAATCCTCACCCGTCCCGAAGGACGGGTGCAACGCGCACGGGATACTTCCATCGCTCATCATCCGGTTTCACGTTTCAATCCTCACCCGTCCCGAAGGACGGGTGCAACCCCTCATCATTCGCATGGTCGGCAATCTTCAACAAGTTTCAATCCTCACCCGTCCCGAAGGACGGGTGCAACCGGTGGAGGCACGAGCGCCGTTGACGGGCGAAGGCGGGTTTCAATCCTCACCCGTCCCGAAGGACGGGTGCAACTGCACCTCCTCAATCTCGCTCAAGTTCAGCACCTGGTTTCAATCCTCACCCGTCCCGAAGGACGGGTGCAACGTGTACTCTGGAGGCGGAGGTAAGCTATGCAGATTGTTTCAATCCTCACCCGTCCCGAAGGACGGGTGCAACACTGCAGCATCGGCAATAGCGTTCTGGCTTTGGTGTTTCAATCCTCACCCGTCCCGAAGGACGGGTGCAACGACTAAACGCTCATCATGAGGCTCCTTTGTGAAGAAGTTTCAATCCTCACCCGTCCCGAAGGACGGGTGCAACCCGTTGCCTGTGGCGCTTTTGCCCGCCAGCACCGGCGTTTCAATCCTCACCCGTCCCGAAGGACGGGTGCAACGAGGTCCGGAGCGAAATCGTCCGCAAGCAACATGTTTCAATCCTCACCCGTCCCGAAGGACGGGTGCAACCTGCTGATGACCGAACCGTTCTATGCCTAGCGCGTGTTTCAATCCTCACCCGTCCCGAAGGACGGGTGCAACTTGAACTTCAGCTCGCGGTCTGCCATGCACCTCGATGTTTCAATCCTCACCCGTCCCGAAGGACGGGTGCAACTAGTGATGGCGATGTCGACGCCAACTGCGCCACGTGTTTCAATCCTCACCCGTCCCGAAGGACGGGTGCAACTCGTCGCTGAAAATGTTCCACTTACATCGCAGCGTTTCAATCCTCACCCGTCCCGAAGGACGGGTGCAACTGGAGCGCACTGACGGCGCGCTGTACGCCGTGGTGGTTTCAATCCTCACCCGTCCCGAAGGACGGGTGCAACCAGTATGAAGGGGAGTAGCAATAGCGATGGCGCGGGTTTCAATCCTCACCCGTCCCGAAGGACGGGTGCAACCCAGCCGCAGATGATGTAGTCTCTGGTTGCTTCGCGGTTTCAATCCTCACCCGTCCCGAAGGACGGGTGCAACGGAAGAAATCGGCTACATGGAGGAGTTCTCAGATGGTTTCAATCCTCACCCGTCCCGAAGGACGGGTGCAACGCGAGTTGGATCTCGCCAAGTTGCTGAGCGTAGACGTTTCAATCCTCACCCGTCCCGAAGGACGGGTGCAACAGATGAGCAGGCGGTGCAGATGAAAGTGGAGTACGGTTTCAATCCTCACCCGTCCCGAAGGACGGGTGCAACCGGCAACTCGTTCCACAGATTAAGCATGTGCCCGGTTTCAATCCTCACCCGTCCCGAAGGACGGGTGCAACTAGACGCCTCTCGTCCTTTAGAGAGCGTCGTTTCGGTTTCAATCCTCACCCGTCCCGAAGGACGGGTGCAACCCTTCCCAAACCAGAGGCAGCTCCATTTCGGAGCCGGTTTCAATCCTCACCCGTCCCGAAGGACGGGTGCAACAATGTGGAGCCAAATCGAGGAGTCTGGGGACCAGGAGTTTCAATCCTCACCCGTCCCGAAGGACGGGTGCAACCGTGTACCGAATGCGGGAAGGACCCACAGGAAGAGTTTCAATCCTCACCCGTCCCGAAGGACGGGTGCAACGCACTAAACAACCCAAACTCGGAACCGTCGGAGACGTTTCAATCCTCACCCGTCCCGAAGGACGGGTGCAACCCTGAGGCTCTCGCCGAGTCCAGACTGGACTGGGCGGTTTCAATCCTCACCCGTCCCGAAGGACGGGTGCAACTCATGAACCAAAGAGAAAGCCCACTCCCGCACAGGTTTCAATCCTCACCCGTCCCGAAGGACGGGTGCAACCGGTGCAACTAACAAACTCCTCGAAGACCCAGGTCGTTTCAATCCTCACCCGTCCCGAAGGACGGGTGCAACACACCATGTAAACCCGCTGCTTGAGTTCAGTATCGAGTTTCAATCCTCACCCGTCCCGAAGGACGGGTGCAACCCAGAAGAACATTTAATGCTTGATGACAAGGGGGTGTTTCAATCCTCACCCGTCCCGAAGGACGGGTGCAACCGCCCGGCTGATGAAGATTTGTGCTGCGTTTGCCCGTTTCAATCCTCACCCGTCCCGAAGGACGGGTGCAACCGATGATTCGCCCTCTGGTGCGACCGGGCCAGAGCGTGTTTCAATCCTCACCCGTCCCGAAGGACGGGTGCAACTCGTACGCACCCGCTACTCCGGCGGTTCGCGCGGTGTTTCAATCCTCACCCGTCCCGAAGGACGGGTGCAACCCGAACCGGACCATGAACGGCTGACCTCGCGTGACGGTTTCAATCCTCACCCGTCCCGAAGGACGGGTGCAACAGGAGATCGAGCAGATGGACCCGCAAGCCCTGGCCGTTTCAATCCTCACCCGTCCCGAAGGACGGGTGCAACTCTCAATTCCCAGGACCGTCGGCGCCTTGGTAAGGTTTCAATCCTCACCCGTCCCGAAGGACGGGTGCAACCACCCGAAAATGTACGGGAAATCCGTGCCGGAGTGTTTCAATCCTCACCCGTCCCGAAGGACGGGTGCAACTACCGCCGTATAACGCCTGCTTGATACGACGGACGTGGTTTCAATCCTCACCCGTCCCGAAGGACGGGTGCAACCTAAACCGAAGAGGGATAACTCGTAGTTCTCAGGGTTTCAATCCTCACCCGTCCCGAAGGACGGGTGCAACTGTCGCCGCGTGCGCGTTCGGCATGTAGTACTCTTGTTTCAATCCTCACCCGTCCCGAAGGACGGGTGCAACTCATTCCTGCGGGAGGGGTGATACCGCGCAATGAGTTTCAATCCTCACCCGTCCCGAAGGACGGGTGCAACGAAGCGCATCTGTGAGAAGTATCGTGGGGACGAAGTTTCAATCCTCACCCGTCCCGAAGGACGGGTGCAACACAAGAGGTGGGTTGGAAGGGCTTTGTCCCGTCAGGTTTCAATCCTCACCCGTCCCGAAGGACGGGTGCAACGAACTGTTTTACAATGCTTTATTTATTGCGTCTTGTTTCAATCCTCACCCGTCCCGAAGGACGGGTGCAACTGGCCGCACTGGGAAAGCTGAAGCAACGGGTGAGTTTCAATCCTCACCCGTCCCGAAGGACGGGTGCAACGTGGAAGACCAGTTGCACTTGCCACAATTGGGGATGTTTCAATCCTCACCCGTCCCGAAGGACGGGTGCAACTTTCCCAGATAGAAGGGCGACCGCAGCATCCTCATGTTTCAATCCTCACCCGTCCCGAAGGACGGGTGCAACTTCTGTTGGCTGCGGTTGTGGGGATGTTGAGCGAGTTTCAATCCTCACCCGTCCCGAAGGACGGGTGCAACGTGGTATGTCCTCCGCCACCGTTCCTCCTCCTCCCACATCGTTTCAATCCTCACCCGTCCCGAAGGACGGGTGCAACGTACCTCCCCGCCGTGCACGTGCAGCTGCCAAGCGTTTCAATCCTCACCCGTCCCGAAGGACGGGTGCAACTCGACCCGCCCAACGTGTGGGCTATCGTGCGTGAGAGTTTCAATCCTCACCCGTCCCGAAGGACGGGTGCAACCAATCGGGTCGTCTACATTTTGCAGTGCGCGGTCGGTGTTTCAATCCTCACCCGTCCCGAAGGACGGGTGCAACAACAGGCGACACTGCCCGGCATTGACTATGCCACGAGTTTCAATCCTCACCCGTCCCGAAGGACGGGTGCAACTCCGGTGAGGTATACATCGCCCATCTCAGCGCAGGTTTCAATCCTCACCCGTCCCGAAGGACGGGTGCAACTCAGCTCCGCGTAGCCGGGCATCTTGCGTGGTGGTTTCAATCCTCACCCGTCCCGAAGGACGGGTGCAACCGGCGATGCCTACCGCAACTGGGGGCTACATGGTGGGTTTCAATCCTCACCCGTCCCGAAGGACGGGTGCAACCGGCTACCGATTGGAGCACTGGCACGCCGAGACTGGTTTCAATCCTCACCCGTCCCGAAGGACGGGTGCAACTGAACCGCCCCTGTCCAACAAACACGGACTCAAGGTTTCAATCCTCACCCGTCCCGAAGGACGGGTGCAACGATTGACGAGCACATCCGACACCAGTTAGAGCAAGTTTCAATCCTCACCCGTCCCGAAGGACGGGTGCAACAACATCGCAGCAATTACCTTGCGCACAGCCGGCGGGTTTCAATCCTCACCCGTCCCGAAGGACGGGTGCAACGTTCTCCGCGAAGAGTTCGGCTACGTCAGCGATAAAAAGGTTTCAATCCTCACCCGTCCCGAAGGACGGGTGCAACGGGTGTGGGGGCGGACGGTGAGCCAATATTCGAGGTTTCAATCCTCACCCGTCCCGAAGGACGGGTGCAACCCGTTGCCTGTGGCGCTTTTGCCCGCCAGCACCGGCGTTTCAATCCTCACCCGTCCCGAAGGACGGGTGCAACGAGGTCCGGAGCGAAATCGTCCGCAAGCAACATGTTTCAATCCTCACCCGTCCCGAAGGACGGGTGCAACCTGCTGATGACCGAACCGTTCTATGCCTAGCGCGTGTTTCAATCCTCACCCGTCCCGAAGGACGGGTGCAACTTGAACTTCAGCTCGCGGTCTGCCATGCACCTCGATGTTTCAATCCTCACCCGTCCCGAAGGACGGGTGCAACTAGTGATGGCGATGTCGACGCCAACTGCGCCACGTGTTTCAATCCTCACCCGTCCCGAAGGACGGGTGCAACTCGTCGCTGAAAATGTTCCACTTACATCGCAGCGTTTCAATCCTCACCCGTCCCGAAGGACGGGTGCAACTGGAGCGCACTGACGGCGCGCTGTACGCCGTGGTGGTTTCAATCCTCACCCGTCCCGAAGGACGGGTGCAACCAGTATGAAGGGGAGTAGCAATAGCGATGGCGCGGGTTTCAATCCTCACCCGTCCCGAAGGACGGGTGCAACCCAGCCGCAGATGATGTAGTCTCTGGTTGCTTCGCGGTTTCAATCCTCACCCGTCCCGAAGGACGGGTGCAACGGAAGAAATCGGCTACATGGAGGAGTTCTCAGATGGTTTCAATCCTCACCCGTCCCGAAGGACGGGTGCAACGCGAGTTGGATCTCGCCAAGTTGCTGAGCGTAGACGTTTCAATCCTCACCCGTCCCGAAGGACGGGTGCAACAGATGAGCAGGCGGTGCAGATGAAAGTGGAGTACGGTTTCAATCCTCACCCGTCCCGAAGGACGGGTGCAACCGGCAACTCGTTCCACAGATTAAGCATGTGCCCGGTTTCAATCCTCACCCGTCCCGAAGGACGGGTGCAACTAGACGCCTCTCGTCCTTTAGAGAGCGTCGTTTCGGTTTCAATCCTCACCCGTCCCGAAGGACGGGTGCAACCCTTCCCAAACCAGAGGCAGCTCCATTTCGGAGCCGGTTTCAATCCTCACCCGTCCCGAAGGACGGGTGCAACAATGTGGAGCCAAATCGAGGAGTCTGGGGACCAGGAGTTTCAATCCTCACCCGTCCCGAAGGACGGGTGCAACCGTGTACCGAATGCGGGAAGGACCCACAGGAAGAGTTTCAATCCTCACCCGTCCCGAAGGACGGGTGCAACGCACTAAACAACCCAAACTCGGAACCGTCGGAGACGTTTCAATCCTCACCCGTCCCGAAGGACGGGTGCAACCCTGAGGCTCTCGCCGAGTCCAGACTGGACTGGGCGGTTTCAATCCTCACCCGTCCCGAAGGACGGGTGCAACTCATGAACCAAAGAGAAAGCCCACTCCCGCACAGGTTTCAATCCTCACCCGTCCCGAAGGACGGGTGCAACCGGTGCAACTAACAAACTCCTCGAAGACCCAGGTCGTTTCAATCCTCACCCGTCCCGAAGGACGGGTGCAACACACCATGTAAACCCGCTGCTTGAGTTCAGTATCGAGTTTCAATCCTCACCCGTCCCGAAGGACGGGTGCAACCCAGAAGAACATTTAATGCTTGATGACAAGGGGGTGTTTCAATCCTCACCCGTCCCGAAGGACGGGTGCAACCGCCCGGCTGATGAAGATTTGTGCTGCGTTTGCCCGTTTCAATCCTCACCCGTCCCGAAGGACGGGTGCAACCGATGATTCGCCCTCTGGTGCGACCGGGCCAGAGCGTGTTTCAATCCTCACCCGTCCCGAAGGACGGGTGCAACTCGTACGCACCCGCTACTCCGGCGGTTCGCGCGGTGTTTCAATCCTCACCCGTCCCGAAGGACGGGTGCAACCCGAACCGGACCATGAACGGCTGACCTCGCGTGACGGTTTCAATCCTCACCCGTCCCGAAGGACGGGTGCAACAGGAGATCGAGCAGATGGACCCGCAAGCCCTGGCCGTTTCAATCCTCACCCGTCCCGAAGGACGGGTGCAACTCTCAATTCCCAGGACCGTCGGCGCCTTGGTAAGGTTTCAATCCTCACCCGTCCCGAAGGACGGGTGCAACCACCCGAAAATGTACGGGAAATCCGTGCCGGAGTGTTTCAATCCTCACCCGTCCCGAAGGACGGGTGCAACTACCGCCGTATAACGCCTGCTTGATACGACGGACGTGGTTTCAATCCTCACCCGTCCCGAAGGACGGGTGCAACCTAAACCGAAGAGGGATAACTCGTAGTTCTCAGGGTTTCAATCCTCACCCGTCCCGAAGGACGGGTGCAACTGTCGCCGCGTGCGCGTTCGGCATGTAGTACTCTTGTTTCAATCCTCACCCGTCCCGAAGGACGGGTGCAACTCATTCCTGCGGGAGGGGTGATACCGCGCAATGAGTTTCAATCCTCACCCGTCCCGAAGGACGGGTGCAACGAAGCGCATCTGTGAGAAGTATCGTGGGGACGAAGTTTCAATCCTCACCCGTCCCGAAGGACGGGTGCAACACAAGAGGTGGGTTGGAAGGGCTTTGTCCCGTCAGGTTTCAATCCTCACCCGTCCCGAAGGACGGGTGCAACGAACTGTTTTACAATGCTTTATTTATTGCGTCTTGTTTCAATCCTCACCCGTCCCGAAGGACGGGTGCAACTGGCCGCACTGGGAAAGCTGAAGCAACGGGTGAGTTTCAATCCTCACCCGTCCCGAAGGACGGGTGCAACGTGGAAGACCAGTTGCACTTGCCACAATTGGGGATGTTTCAATCCTCACCCGTCCCGAAGGACGGGTGCAACTTTCCCAGATAGAAGGGCGACCGCAGCATCCTCATGTTTCAATCCTCACCCGTCCCGAAGGACGGGTGCAACTTCTGTTGGCTGCGGTTGTGGGGATGTTGAGCGAGTTTCAATCCTCACCCGTCCCGAAGGACGGGTGCAACGTGGTATGTCCTCCGCCACCGTTCCTCCTCCTCCCACATCGTTTCAATCCTCACCCGTCCCGAAGGACGGGTGCAACGTACCTCCCCGCCGTGCACGTGCAGCTGCCAAGCGTTTCAATCCTCACCCGTCCCGAAGGACGGGTGCAACTCGACCCGCCCAACGTGTGGGCTATCGTGCGTGAGAGTTTCAATCCTCACCCGTCCCGAAGGACGGGTGCAACCAATCGGGTCGTCTACATTTTGCAGTGCGCGGTCGGTGTTTCAATCCTCACCCGTCCCGAAGGACGGGTGCAACAACAGGCGACACTGCCCGGCATTGACTATGCCACGAGTTTCAATCCTCACCCGTCCCGAAGGACGGGTGCAACTCCGGTGAGGTATACATCGCCCATCTCAGCGCAGGTTTCAATCCTCACCCGTCCCGAAGGACGGGTGCAACTCAGCTCCGCGTAGCCGGGCATCTTGCGTGGTGGTTTCAATCCTCACCCGTCCCGAAGGACGGGTGCAACCGGCGATGCCTACCGCAACTGGGGGCTACATGGTGGGTTTCAATCCTCACCCGTCCCGAAGGACGGGTGCAACCGGCTACCGATTGGAGCACTGGCACGCCGAGACTGGTTTCAATCCTCACCCGTCCCGAAGGACGGGTGCAACTGAACCGCCCCTGTCCAACAAACACGGACTCAAGGTTTCAATCCTCACCCGTCCCGAAGGACGGGTGCAACGATTGACGAGCACATCCGACACCAGTTAGAGCAAGTTTCAATCCTCACCCGTCCCGAAGGACGGGTGCAACAACATCGCAGCAATTACCTTGCGCACAGCCGGCGGGTTTCAATCCTCACCCGTCCCGAAGGACGGGTGCAACGTTCTCCGCGAAGAGTTCGGCTACGTCAGCGATAAAAAGGTTTCAATCCTCACCCGTCCCGAAGGACGGGTGCAACGGGTGTGGGGGCGGACGGTGAGCCAATATTCGAGGTTTCAATCCTCACCCGTCCCGAAGGACGGGTGCAACTACAGCGATGCCGTTTATTGCGTTTCCGAAGTGCGTTTCAATCCTCACCCGTCCCGAAGGACGGGTGCAACACTGATGAGCAGGGCGGGGAAAAGGAGGCTAACAGTTTCAATCCTCACCCGTCCCGAAGGACGGGTGCAACAACAACGCCAAGGAACCAAGCCTGTCGCGGGTCGTTTCAATCCTCACCCGTCCCGAAGGACGGGTGCAACCAATGCGCGCGAAGGTCTGCCATCGCATTCTTAGGTTTCAATCCTCACCCGTCCCGAAGGACGGGTGCAACCGAGCCAGCACGACCCGAATCCGCCGGGAATTTTGTTTCAATCCTCACCCGTCCCGAAGGACGGGTGCAACGCGATGCCGTTCTGATCGGCGGTGCCCCGTTCTTCATGTTTCAATCCTCACCCGTCCCGAAGGACGGGTGCAACGTCCTCACCTGTAGAAGGAGGAGACGGCATGAAGGAGTTTCAATCCTCACCCGTCCCGAAGGACGGGTGCAACTGCAAGTAGATTAAGTTGCCAATCTCTCCCGCTTCATCGTTTCAATCCTCACCCGTCCCGAAGGACGGGTGCAACGCCTATGGACTGCCAATAGTCTGCTTCAGTAGTTTCAATCCTCACCCGTCCCGAAGGACGGGTGCAACCGCCGGACTTGTTGTCAAACACTCTGCGCTTACCGGTTTCAATCCTCACCCGTCCCGAAGGACGGGTGCAACAAGCAGCTGCTGTTGTCAAGAGCCGCGCCCAAGAAGTTTCAATCCTCACCCGTCCCGAAGGACGGGTGCAACTCGCGAATCGGAGCAGGGAGACGCCGCGCGTGATGGTTTCAATCCTCACCCGTCCCGAAGGACGGGTGCAACGGTTTGGTGGGTTGCACCGAGTCATCAGCTGGCTGTTTCAATCCTCACCCGTCCCGAAGGACGGGTGCAACGAGGTAGGTGCGCTCCTCATCGCCGTAGGCGGAAGTTTCAATCCTCACCCGTCCCGAAGGACGGGTGCAACAAGCCCCTACCCTGCAACTGCCACTCGTTGTCTGATGTTTCAATCCTCACCCGTCCCGAAGGACGGGTGCAACGAGCGGTTGTCTGCGGAGCTACCTGAGCAGCTGAGTTTCAATCCTCACCCGTCCCGAAGGACGGGTGCAACCACACGTAGGACGGAGTATCGTGATGCTCGACGGTTTCAATCCTCACCCGTCCCGAAGGACGGGTGCAACTGATAAGAAGCACATGGTGCTGGAGGAGATTCCCGAAGTTTCAATCCTCACCCGTCCCGAAGGACGGGTGCAACCCGCGTCCGGCGGCGGTATGCTCTCAGCCTCCTCGTTTCAATCCTCACCCGTCCCGAAGGACGGGTGCAACCAGCAAATCAAGCGCATCCACGCGCTTGCGAAGGTTTCAATCCTCACCCGTCCCGAAGGACGGGTGCAACTTGCGCCGGGGATAATGGCTTGTCCGGTGCTGGTGTTTCAATCCTCACCCGTCCCGAAGGACGGGTGCAACTTGTTCGTAGGCGATTTGGTGCTTAGCCCCACAGGTTTCAATCCTCACCCGTCCCGAAGGACGGGTGCAACGCGCGTGGCGATTACACACCGTTAACTGAGAAAGGTTTCAATCCTCACCCGTCCCGAAGGACGGGTGCAACTTGCCATCATCGGTAATTTCGTTGCGCGTGAAGAGTTTCAATCCTCACCCGTCCCGAAGGACGGGTGCAACCTGTGGGGGCTTGAGGTCATCGAGGTCGCAGTTATCGTTTCAATCCTCACCCGTCCCGAAGGACGGGTGCAACTTCGGATGGCTCGCTGAATCCATCGGTCGTTACTGTTTCAATCCTCACCCGTCCCGAAGGACGGGTGCAACGCACGGAGCATCTGGAGGAGCCAATGCCGCGATATGTTTCAATCCTCACCCGTCCCGAAGGACGGGTGCAACGCCGTACAACCGCACCAAATTCAACACTGCAGTCGAACTTTCCCGCCCCACTACCGTGCTGAACGGCGCAGCCGAC
>Ga0308398_1001247_pt1 | contig 14072 bp, 13 predicted proteins | sample Hotspr20SampleT9_FD_202360 | JGI IMG/M metagenome (GOLD analysis project Ga0308398, IMG submission 202360) | Hot spring phototrophic mat microbial communities from Mushroom Spring, Yellowstone National Park, Wyoming, United States - 20051001_T9 ...
TTTTGATTTTAAAGCATGATAAGCATTTCTATAAAATCTAAACCCTATAATGAACTGAACAGGTGTTGCAATAGCAAGCTGAAAATATTCATTATGCAAAAATGCAATATCAATGTGGATGATTGTAAGCAGCATAGCCAGAATCAAAGGGGAACTCAATACAGCTGAAATAATAAATTCTGTTCTCAAGCGTCTTAACTCAACACTTCTTTGCTCCCTATTCCTGTCATGGTCGTAGACTGGCTCTTCTTCAGCCTTATACCCTAATGATTCAATTGCATTCACAATATCTGACGGTTTAACTCTAGAACTGTCATATTCAATTGTGGCCTTTTCAGCGGCCAGGTTAACAAATGCGGTGTTAACACCTTCTAATTTTTTAAGCCTTTTTTCAATCCTTGCTGCACAAGCTGCACACGACATACCTTGTATCTTTATAGTTTCTTTTTTATCCATAATAACATCATCCTTACATAGTTTTTTCATTCTAAAAGCAAATAGTTTCGCTGAAAAACTCTGGTTTTCCAGGGAGAACCAAATAATATAAAAATAATAAAGGGGGAAAAATTTCATCCGAAATTGCTTCCCCTTTATTATTATCACAAACAAATATAAAAATAACATTAAAAATTTATATTTCTTAACTCTCTTGGAAAAGCACAGTGGAAAGATATCTTTCTCCTGTGTCAGGCAAAATAGCAACAATTGTTTTCCCCTTATTCTCGGGTCTTTTGGCAACCTGCAAAGCTGCAAAAGCAGCAGCCCCTGAAGATATGCCCACAAGCAATCCTTCTGTCCTTGAAAGTTTCCTTGATGTCTCAAATGCTTCTTCATTCTTAACTCTGTATACTTCATCAATTATTGAAGTATTTAATACATCAGGAACAAAGCCTGCACCAATTCCCTGAATTTTATGAAGTCCCGGATTGCCTCCGGAAAGCACAGGTGAGTCATTTGGCTCAACTGCTATAATTTTAACTTCAGGTTTTCTTTGCTTTAGAATTTCTCCCACTCCCGTAATGGTTCCGCCTGTACCTACACCTGCAACAAATATATCTATCTGCCCGTCAGTGTCTCTCCAGATTTCTTCAGCAGTAGTTTTTCTGTGTATCTCAGGATTAGCAGGATTTTTGAACTGTTGAGGCATAAATGACCCAGGTGTCTGTGCTGCAAGCTCCTCTGCTTTCTTTATTGCCCCTTTCATTCCTTCCACGCCCGGAGTTAAAACTAATTCCGCCCCAAGCGCTTTCAATAGATTTCGTCTTTCAATGCTCATTGTATCAGGCATTGTAAGTATCAGCTTATACCCCTTTGCCGCAGCTACAAACGCAAGTGCAATACCTGTATTCCCGCTGGTAGGCTCAATAATGACAGTATCCTTATTTATCAAGCCTTTTTCTTCAGCATCTTTTATCATAGAATATCCTATTCTATCTTTTACACTGGAAGCTGGATTAAAGTATTCCAGCTTTGCTATTATTTTTGCTTCCAGATTGTTTTGCTTATTAAAATTAGTCAGCTCTAGAAGCGGTGTATTTCCAATCAAGTCAGTCAAATTCTTTGCAATCTTTCCCATAAAAATTCCTCCTCATAAAATGTTTCTGTTTTGCATGTCAATTTTGCAACCCGCCTTATCACACAATTCGCCTTCTCAGCTAAAACTTTCGTTTTAAGATAGATCCTATATAATTATATTTCAATCGCAGCCTTTTTTAAAGCCTGGTCAATGTCAAATATTAGATCCTCTGCATCTTCAATGCCAATCGAAAGCCTAATCTGATCAGGAGAAACACCGGCAGCTTTTTGTTCTTCCACAGAAAGCTGGGCATGAGTAGTTGTGGCTGGATGAATGACAAGTGATTTTGCATCTGCTACATTTGCAAGAAGTGAAAATATCTCAAGGCTGTCAATAAATTTTCTAGCAGCTCGAACCCCTCCTTTTATACCAAAAGTAAAGATAGCTCCAGGGCCCTTTGGAATATATTTCTGTGCAAGTTCATAATACTTGTTTGCTTTCAATCCAGGATAATTAACCCACGATACCAAAGGGTGCCCGCTAAGGAATTCTGCAATTCTTTTAGCATTGGACACATGCTTCTCAACTCTTAAAGAAAGAGTCTCAAGCCCCTGCAGCAATAGAAAAGAATTAAATGGACTAATCGCTGCTCCTGTATCTCTTAACAGCTGAACTCTTGCTTTAATAATATAAGCTAAAGGTCCCACAGCTTCCACATATCTTACACCATGATAGCTTGGATCAGGCTCGGTAAGTCCCGGGAACTTTCCGCTCCCTGCCCAATCGAACTTTCCGGAATCTACAATGACTCCCCCAATCGATGTACCATGTCCTCCTATATATTTAGTTGCTGAATGAACTACGATATCAGCACCAAATTCAATAGGTCTTATGAGATATGGGGTGCCCAAAGTATTGTCGACAATAAGAGGAAGCCCGTTTTCGTGCGCTATTTTCGCTACTTTCTCTATATCAATAATATTTATTCCAGGATTTCCTATTGTTTCTATATAAATCGCCTTTGTATTTGCATTTATAGCCTTCCTGAAATTTTCAGGATCATCAGGGTCTACAAATGTTGTTTTAATCCCCAATTTAGGAAATGTCACAGAAAAAAGATTATATGTACCGCCATACAATGTGCTGGCTGACACAATCTCGTCTCCTGCTCCTGCAATATTTAGTATCGCATATGTGATTGCAGCTGAACCGGAAGCAACAGCAAGAGCCCCAACCCCTCCCTCAAGAGCCGCTATCCTTTGCTCAAACACATCATTGGTAGGGTTCATTATTCTTGTGTAAATATTCCCTATCTCTTTTAAGGCAAATAGATTTTCTGCATGTTCTGTGTCTTTAAAAACATACGATGTTGTCTGATAAATTGGAACTGCTCTGGCACCGGTTGCAGGGTCTGGTTTTTGTCCGGCATGCACCTGGAGGGTATCGAATTTCCATTTTCTCTCACTCATTTTTTATCTCTCCTCTTCTTTGAATAAGTGTTAAAGTAATTCTTACTAAATCTATAAAAATACTATGAATTAATTATAAAAAAATATATGGTATTCGTCAATATATTTTTTTGATATTAATTAAGCGTTTTTCAGGGAGAACTAATTTGTTCTCCCTGAAAAACGCAAGTTTTCGCTAGAAAGACGAATTGTGCGTTAAGGCTAGCTGCAAAATTGGCTGTCAAAACCGAAACATTTTATAAGGAGCTTTCAGCGAAAACTAATTACTTACTTTTTTGAAGTTTCCCAATATTTAAATCTATAGAGGGCAAATAGAATTGCAAAAGCGCTTGCAATAATCAATAAGATACTTGTAGATGCTTGAGTAGTATTATCTCCTGTTTTAGGATTAGGTATAGAGCTGTTTGCAGCAGATTCTTTTTGTGTGGTTGTTTCTGTTTTTGTTTGTGTTCCAGATTTATCTTCATTATTTTTTTCTTTTGTAGATTCATTGCTGCTTGAAATTGCAGTTGAATCTTTCGTTTTATCAGCCAAAGAATTCTTGTCAAAATCCAGCTTAAAGTTCACTTTTGTTCCCATCGCTGCAACTACAGTTTGCATTAATACCGGTTCATCTATACTTTTAACATTAAATTTATAAGTAAACGTTTTGGAAGCCTCATTTTCAGAAATAACTTCTGCCTTAACAAAACTTCCCTTTCCATCATCAACAGCTAAATCATAAATTGAGTCCGCAAACTCTAAAATAACAAAAATTTGTCCATTTTCCACCTCCAATAAGGCTGGATTCCTTACGGAACTGTTCATTTTTGAAATTTCGCCTGTTTGAGCATGTATTGCCACAACATTCACTTCATATTTCCCGTCTTTAAGAGTAACTGAAGCAAAAGCTGAAACTGCAAATACTGTAAAAACACACATAAAAATAAATAAACTAATTACAATGTTTTTAAGTTTTACATTTTTGATCATACTTTACACATCTCCCTTTCTTATTATAGATTTTTAATATAAAATGATTGATGCTAAAACGCTATAAGATATAGTACATTAAAAATAATCACCTCCTCTTTGCTTATTCCTTTAACTCACAATTCTCCTTACGGCAATAACTTAGATTTTTCAGCCACAACAGCTTATTCATATAATATTTTGTAAATTTCTTCTAAAGCATCAATTGCTGCCAACCCTGGATTGGAAAAGAATAATTGTGTATCCAAGTCATATACTCTACCTTTTTTTACAGCATCTACATCTCTCCAGGCTGGATTGCTTTCAAACTCTTTTTGATAAAGCCTCAATACTTTAGTCGGATGACCGTGAGACACTCTAAGAATTATTTCCGGGTTGAATTCAAGTATCTGTTCTATACTCAAAGGTATTACAGAAGACATTTTATCATCTATTTTTACCTGGTCTGCTAAATTAATACCCCCCAACAAGCTTACCATTTCACCAACGAAAGAATTTGCCCTTGCCATATAAAAAGATTCTGTTGTACCAAAGAGCACGACAACTTTAGGGGCCTTCTTATTCTTAATGCCTTCTAATAAAGCCTTTTCCCTTTGCTTGAATAGCTTTAAAATTCTTTCTGCCTCATATTCTTTCTTAAAAGCTTTTGCAAAAATTTCTATGCTTCTTTGAGTATCAGTATATTTTTGATTATCAATAAAATAAACATTAATTCCTAGATTTTTGAACTTTTGTTCATGTGCTGCCTTGAACATTGATGACATAATTACCAAATCCGGATTCAAATCAGCAATCCTTTCCATATCCGGCTGCATAGGGTTGCCAACCTCAGGAAGATTCTTCAATTCCTCTGGAATCTCCCTGTAAGTTGAGGCTCTGCCTACTAATCTTACCCCCAAAGCATGCAATATTTCCGCAGTTGAAACGGATATTGATACTATACGTTTAGGGATTTCATCAAGAACTATCTCTGTCCCGTCAGATTCAATAAGTATAATTTTATTTTCATGAGTACTTTTATCTGATTCGCTGGGAGCAGAAGGAATATTGCTGTTGTTGCTTTCACTCGAAATATTATTTTTCTGGCATCCTGAAGCTATTATTGCAATAAAAAACATCAACACACACATTGATTTTATAATATTCTTTTTCATATTCATCCCTCACTTTTATGTAGATATTAGTAATCATTATCATTATATTATTTTTTAAAAATTGCTTTTCAAATGCTTATAGTTATTGCTTATCTGATTCAATAGTATTTCAAGTAAATAAACAGCACCGTTGAATCCCATAAAAGGAGTATTATTATAAACTTTAATTTGTTGAAGATTAGGGTTCGATACTTGAATTTTAATAGGAACTTTTTCTCCTATTCTTAATAAAACGCCGTCTCCAATAAGAATTTGAGGCTCTTCTATATCAATAAGTTCTTGCTTTTCTTCTTCTGAAAGATTAAATAAAAACTTTTTACTTATTGTTTGATCTATAATACAATCCGACTTATTTTGTAAAGTGTGGTTGACTATTATTTTTGTTATTTCGATACCTAGTTCATCTGTTAAATATGGCAATATATTTGCTGCAAAATCAATATTACCTGAAAGTATACCTTTTAATTTGCTAAGAGAAAAAGTTAACTGCTTTATTCTCATGAGCAAGTTCGCTTTATTCTTTATTTGTTGTTTTATAAAAATTTCATCTCCTCTTATGCCAAAAGTTTCCTCTATGCCTTTTAACCAGTTAACAGTTCCATTAAATCCATACGGACAACCTATATAATATGGAATTTTATACCTTTCTTTTAATATTTTTGCGCACTCAATTCCTTCAGTTCTTATTACAATATTGAACTCCGCCTTTGAAGCCTCTTTTATTTTACTAATTGATGAATCGGCAGTGAAGACAGCATTTAGTCTGTACCCAAAATATTCTTTCATTAAATTTTGTATTTCATTGATGTCTGAAGCATAATTAAAATTATCTATATTGCATCCAATGATATTGTAGCTATCTGGAATTTTATCTTCTGAGTCTTCTACAACATGTAGAGCAAGAGCTGTTAATGCTTCATTAATCCCTACTGTATAATCACCTCTAAACCCTTCTCCGGTTAATGCAACCAATTTTGCTCTTACTTGTTGTTTAAGATTGTCGCATATGTTTAGAATGTCAGTACCAATGATGGATGAAATTGCTGACGCCAAAACAAAAATTACAGAAGGATTATATACATCATCTATTTCTTTTATGGTTTCTTCCAAACGTTTGCAATCCCCCATAACTACATTTGTTTCATCCATATGAGTAGTATATAGATTAGCTCTCAATTCGGCATTCATTTGCATAAACCCTTCGATGCTGTAATGTGTAGTCCCGGCAGGACCATATTCAATAATATAGGCATCCTTGATGGAACTAAGTGCCCATAAAGTGCCCATTCTGTCTGATGGCAACGGTAAATATTTATAAAGCTGCATGTCTTGCCTCCTTATTGATTACTTTTTTCATGTTTTCAAAATTATTTATGCTTGTCAAAATCATTTTCATAACTGTAATTGGAACTTCAAATCCAAGTTTCTTTGCAGCAATATCAAGAGTTATTTGAATAATGTTTTTTTTAATCAAATTCATAGGGTTTTCGTGTCCAATGTAAAAGTCTGGTTTGATTTCATCATATATTTGCTGAAGAGGCATAATGTTTGCTATTCTAGTTACAAAAGGATCAAATCCCAACTCATTTATTTCTCTTATATATTTTTCGTCATTGGTATATAAATCTCTTGTCATAATCAATTTTGGAATCATTCCTAAACTGCATAAAAAGCTGCAGAACTCAAATGCAAGCATAGGGGTATTGCCATATATAAAACTTTTCCCTTCCAAAACAGGTTTTACTGAATGCAGCAATTCATCTGCCGCCGACTTGTAATCATCAATTTCATTGCTGATATTTATTTTTAGTTTTTCTGAAATATGTTTATAACAACTTTCAATCCGTTCAAAACTTAAATATTTATCGAAATAAACATACTCAATGCCAAATCTGTTCTTCATTTTTTCTGCAAGAGCTAAAGCTGTAAAATCTGTCACTATATTTAATTTTGCTTGAGCTGCTTTTTTGATGGTTTCAATATTGCAGCTTGAAGGAAATACTAAATTAATATCCACTTGTTTGCTTCTCAGAAGTCTTATTAATTCTGTATTTTCCACTCCTTCGTACCTATGCCCAAGAATATTGATTGAATCTTCCTTAATAGGCATTGTTTCCATTAATTCTATAAAAGCTTCCAGACTCCTTTCAATGCCAGGGATATGGCTGTTGCATTTAAAATGTTCTGTATGAACCAATATAAGCTTTGCTCTGATTTGATTTTGAATATTAAATATTAAACCCTCAAAATCTTCCCCAATTATTTCCAAAACACAAGTCGTTACCAAAAGTATAGCTTTAGGAGAATATTTTTCGTCTATTTTTTTTAAAGCGTTTTTTAACTTTTCTTCGCATCCAAACACCACATCATTTTTATTAACCGGCAAACAAAAAAAATTATCCTGCAGTCCTTCAACATTATTACTTCTTTCTAGAGTAAATGTTTTAGTATAGTAGGTACATTCATCAGTTCCAATAATGAGAATACATAAGTCCTTTATATACCCTGCAGTTAAAGCAACCCCAAACAATGGGCAATGAGTGCCTGGAAACTGAGCGTAAGAAAGTTGTTTTATATCATTGGCAGTTTTTATTTCAGAAATTCTTTTTAACTTGTTAAGAGTGTATTTAATACTCATTTCACTATTCTCCTTTATTTAATCAATATTACTGTTCCAATCCACTCTCATGGCAAAGTCCGACAGGCATAATCACAGGTTTGCCTGTTCTTTGGTCAATGCTTATTTCTGCTTCAACATTATATACATCTCTTAATAGTTGTTTAGTAAGCACCTTTTCAGGGGAACCCTGAGCAACAAACTTTCCATCTTTGATTACAACAATACGGCTGCTGTATCTAATAGCATGATTCAAGTCATGAAGAACCATTACAACAGTTAAATTTAATTCCTTATTTAGTCTATTTATTAGCTCCATTATTTCTATTTGATGACAGATATCCAAAAAAGTTGTTGGTTCATCAAGCAAAAGAACTTTTGGTTTTTGAGCCAGAGCCATCGCAATCCATGCTCTTTGCCTTTCTCCACCAGATAAGCTATTGACCGAACGTTCACGCAGATCATATATTCTCGTCTGCTTCAGAGCCCAATTTACAACCTCTTCATCTTTCTTTGTTGAAGTTTCATACCATTTTTGGTGAGGCATTCTCCCATATCTAACAATCTCTTCTACGGTAAAATCAGGAGGAGTTGAATGATATTGAGACAATACCGACAGTTGCTTTGCTACATCCTTTGAAGATAGCTTATGTATATCTTTCCCATCTATATGCACTGCTCCTTCCAATGATTTCATAAGACGCGACATAACTTTAAGAATTGAAGATTTACCTGAACCGTTCGGGCCAATTAATGATATAATTTCTCCCTTTGATATATCAAGAGTAAATTTGTCTACAACTATTTTTTTTTCATATGCAATTTTTAAATTTGATGCAAATATCATATTTTATATGCCCCCCTTTTTCTTAAATGGTATAAGAAAAATGGACCGCCAAAGATTGCCATAATGATCCCTACTGGTAGTTCTACAGGACTAAAAAGTGTCCTGGACAGAATATCAGCAAAAAGTAATATCATAGATCCTAATATTGCACTTAAAGGCAACATAAAACGATAATCGGATCCTACTAGCAAACGGCTGATATGTGGAATTATAAGCCCTATAAATCCTATAAGACCAACTGTTGAAACTGAAATTCCAGCCAGGAACGCAGCAATTATGGATAGAATCAATCTGGAATTATTTACATTTAAACCTAGATTTTTAGCTACATCTTCTCCTAACTGCAATATATTGGCTGTTTTTATACAAAATAAGCCTGATAACAGTCCCACAACACTGTATGGAGCAAGAATACTGACATTATTCCAGCCTTTGCCTGAAATACTTCCATTAAGCCACATTAATGCTCCTTGTATTCTGTCACTATACAATACCGTAAGCAATGATATGCCCCCACCCAATATTGCATTTACAGCTACCCCTGCAAGAATTATTCTTATTGGGTCTATTCCGCTTTTCCATGCCAGAGTAAAAACCATTATACTTGCAGCAGCACCTCCCAGAAAAGCAACAAAAGGCAGAAATCCAGCCATGCTCGGAAAAGCCAGCATAATAGCAACTGCTGCTAAACCCGCGCCAGTTGACACCCCTGTCAATCCTGGGTCAGCCAAAGGATTTCTCATTACTGCTTGAAGCAGCGCACCTGAAACTGCAAGGTTAGCTCCTACCATTATACACAACAACGTTCTTGGTATTCTAATGTTAACTATTATGTTCCTTCCAGCCGAAACTTGTTTGTTTGATATTGAATTTATTATTTCTGATGTAGAAAATCTGACACTACCAAAACGCAAAGAAAGCAAAATAATAAATGAAAGAAAAACGGACGAAGCTACAAAAATAATTATGCGCTTTATTGTTCTGTTATATGATTTTTTCTGTACTTGAATTGTTTTATTTAATACTTTTAATTCCAACTTTAACCCACCTTGCTACTAATTATTCGAGGCTGATTGTCTCCAATTTGTCCATAGGACTTTGTTTAAATCTAAATTACAATTCTCATTGGAAGTCTCTACTATAGTTCTTGCAAGACTTAAATAAATTTGACTCATTTCTGATTGTGGAAAAGCTTCTATTACAGTTTTCCCAATATTCTCCGCTTTTTGTATAAGCCCCTCTCTTGGAATATATTGGATAATTTCTGTTTCTAGTTGCTTAGCAATTTTTTCAACTATATACTTCTCATTTTCCACCCCTTTTGCATTTAAAATCAGCCCACCTAATTTTGCATACCCTTTGCTGGCAAACTGACTGACCGCAGTTGCAATATTGGAAGCTGCGTAAAGAGACATCATCTCTCCGGAAGTTACTACATACACAGTTTTTGCATATCCACCTCTTAATGGCATTGCAAAACCGCCGCAAACAACATCACCTAATACATCATATATTACGATATCAGGTTTATATACATCATACGCTCTTAGTTCTTCCAATTTTTCAAATGCTGTTATTATTCCTCTGCCAGCACAACCTACCCCAGGAGTTGGACCTCCCGCTTCAACACATAAAACTCCATTAAACCCACAAAAAACTATATCTTTTAAATTAATTTTTTCTTTTTTTTCTTTTATTTGATCTAAAACTGTCGGTATAATATGCCCATTCATTAAGTTTTTTGTAGAATCGGCCTTTGGGTCACACCCTATTTGCATTACTCTTAAACCCAAGATTGACAAAGCCGCTGATAGATTTGATGTAGTAGTTGATTTTCCTATACCACCCTTGCCATAAATTGCTATTTTAATCATTAAATCCTCCAAACTATTGATATTGTGTTTTTTAGATAATGATAATTATTTTCATTAAGAATATATTATATCTTTGTATTTTCGTCAATATCTTTTTTTATTTGAATTGCATAACATTAAAAAACTGGAAGTTTTAATAAAGGTTTTAATGCCTGTTTCAAGCAATTTTTTATTCTCTAATATTCCCCAAAGCTTTTATGCCTCCTCCACCACTGCCGGATCAAGCTGAAGTCCTTTGTTTATACTGTCCATCACCCCAATCATATGAACCAAATAGTGCAATTGACTTTCCTTTTAAGTTTTCTTTTTCTATTCCCTTAACAAATGGCTCCATTTCAAACTCTTCCAGCTCTTCATTACCCATAGAAGGGCATCCTAGCGCAATAGCATCACTATTTAGCACATCCTCTATTTTTGCTTTATTCACACTGAACAAATTGACTTCCGTGCTCTCTAGTTTGGCTCCCTCTGCTACTGAAACCGCTATTTTTTGAGTATTCCCCGTCCCACTCCAATAAATAATTGTTATTTTTTTCATAATCATTCTCTTTTTCTATTATTTTGTGTATTTCTTAAACAAATAATTAAAATTTATCTGTTATACCAGCTTGTATTTTACCAAGAACATTAGCATAAAATACATGACTTATTAATCTATGTGATGGAAAAGCAAATCAATATTCCAGCAAACAAACTAGCATAGCAAGTTAAATTAACAAACATATGATTGAATTTGTTTTATTGTTTCTTCCAGTGAACTTGCACTGCTTGTGTGGCATCTAACGACTGGAATGCTTTTCTTTTTAGCTTCTTTGACTGCTGTATGAACCATTTTGTGGGAAACTGTACTTGTAAATACAACAATAGCATCAGGAACACCTATCGTCTTGTCAAACCTTGGAGGTAATTGCGTAAAAACCTTTATTGTATGCCCATATCTGTCCCCGATATTTTTATATTCACAATGCATTCTGTCATGACCGCCAACCAAAACAATTTTCATAAACATCACCTCTTTATATTTTATTGAATATGATAATCATTATCAATATATAATTAAAAAATTTTTGTACATTTTACATATAACTTATTTATTCTTCTTAGTTTTCGCTGAAAAACTACTTGTGCTAAAGTCTTGCTGCAATTGGCTTTTGTTCCCCTTGCAATCGCACTCTACTTTAAATTGTTCTTGTTATCCGTCATTGGGTAAAATACGATTATTGATTCTGCCAGTTCTTTATCTATGCTATATCTTGCATCCTTGATAGAAACAATGTAGTTTTCGCTCAGAGCCGACAGCACTGTTACTTTTTCTCCTTTGTAACATCCTAATGTGAACAAAAATTTTCTTACATCTTCGTCATTAGTTTTAACTTCTTTTATTATGTATTCTTCATTTATATCAACATTGGCAAGGTTTGCTTCATTGTTAATTGGACTTCTCAGTTTATGCAATTCATACATCTTTTGGCTTGCAGCTGCGTTATACATTTAAACCCCTCCATATCGCTCGGATTATAGAAACTGATAATCAATATCATATTGAGTCTATGTTGTTATTATATATGTATTTTTTTTCTATGTCAACAACAAGATTTTTTTGCATTATTGCATTTTATTTCCATTAAAACTAGCAATACCCTATTATTAATTCTTTCTCGTTTTACAATATAAAAATTAAATGTGATTTATTTACCCTTAAAAACTTCTTTTGCTTCAGATTTGCTGCATTTGATCATGATTTCTTTGGATAAAAGCAGAAGCTAGTGCAGTTATAGGAATAGCAAACAAAATCCCTGTGCTCCCGGCTATAGCCCTTAATACTTCAGAAGCAATCATATCCCAGTTTATGATATTCGAAAATGGAGTTTTATGAGCCGCAAATAAAAGCATAAGATGCAAAGAACCACCTGCATAGGCTAGAATGAGTGTATTAGCCATTGTAGCCATAATATCCCTGCCAACATTCATACCTGCTTTCAGCAAGTGATATGTTTTAATTTTCGGACTGTTTGCTTTAATTTCATGCATAGCTGATGCTATTGACATACCTACATCCATAGTAGCTCCCATTGTTCCAATAATAATCCCTCCAAAAAGCAATCCTCTAAAATCTAATTGAACATTGCCAGGAATATACATAAGCATTTGAGACTCCTCATTCCCAAGTCCTGTTAGTTTGGCAAGATTACCTATTATTAAAGCAATTGCACCTGCAGCAGTTACTCCTCCACAAGTGCCTACCGCAGCGCATAAAGTCTTCTTGTTGAACCCACTGATAATAATTAGCGTTATGCAAATTACAACTATGCATATAGCTGAAGATACTATTACCGGATCCCATCCATTCAAAATGGCAGGAAGCAAAATTTTCACAACAGCAAAAATTGTCAGCACCAAAGAAATTATCGCTTTTACACCTTTCTTTCTACCAACAAGCAACATCAAAATCAAAAACCCTATGACAAGATACGCAAGATACTTATCTCTGGCAAAATCTACAACGAATGCATTTTCGATTTCACCTTTTTGATTTTCTTCAACATATAGAAGGATTTCATCGCCTTTAGATAGAGGTATTGATTTGTAGTTTCCCACCAGATCATAATTTAGTTCATATTCAATTATTACTTTTTCACCCTTGTGGGGACCTTTGTAAATGAAAACTTCCAATTTCTGAATGTTGGATTTTATTACCCCTCCGGAATATTCTGTCTCTTTGCTTATTTCATCAATTATCCTTACAACGCGTGCCCTTGAATAAGGCAAATCCTCTTTGCTGCTTTCATTTTCCTGATACTCAGAATCTTCATTCATTTCCTCAATAAACATACCCTCTTGTTCTAAAGAATTCAGTTTCTGTTCATCTTCATTGCAATAAATATTTGCAGGGCTGGCAATAAATAATATAGCAAATAATGCTGCGCCCAGTAATTTGCTTTTAGTTAGCAATTTGCTTTTATTATTTGTATTTAACACTTTCATTTTCTCAATCTCCTGTTGTTTATTTAATTTTTCAAGAAAAAATATTTAATCGCTCATTTAAAAAATTACTTAACACATATGCTTGTCAGACATATATTCATCATAATTTATTATTTTGTGAGTATTTTGCAATGGGTAAGGCAATGATTCTACAACGGTTTTTGTTAGTTCATGAGCAAACATTATCCCTTTCTGTGTAAGTCTTCCTTTTCGAGCATAGCCTGCAATCATCAGCATATGTATATATAAGTTAATATACCATGGAAACAGCCGTGACTTTTGACAGTTCATGTCATATATCATTCTTGCGAACCTTCTCCAGTCATCGGAGGCTTTTGTTTTTTCAGCAACTAGTCCCATTCTATTATTTTTAATATAATTATTGATATAAATGTCAAGTTCAGGATTTACTATTTTCCAGTTTCCATATGTCGAAAATGCAGCAGCACCAAAACCTACATAATCCTCTATAAGTTCATCCCTCGAAGAATCATATATTTCATCGCCCAATGCAAAAATCCATATGTTCTTTCTTTGGTAGCCTTTTTTTAATAAAATGTTTTGTGCTTCTTCGATGAGCTCAAACTGTCTGCTTTCATTGATGCCTGCCCTTCCTTCAACTTTTCCTATCACCATGT
>Ga0308398_1001249_pt1 | contig 14065 bp, 12 predicted proteins | sample Hotspr20SampleT9_FD_202360 | JGI IMG/M metagenome (GOLD analysis project Ga0308398, IMG submission 202360) | Hot spring phototrophic mat microbial communities from Mushroom Spring, Yellowstone National Park, Wyoming, United States - 20051001_T9 ...
CTTCTTCAAAGTCTATTCTATCTATTAAAGCCATTTTAAAACCTCATTTCTTATTATAAATAATACAAAAATAAAAAACTTTTTAAAAATTAAAATAAAATTTTTTAAATAAATTTTAGTAAAAAAATTATAAAAAAATTATTGTCTTGCCCCTATAGATATACCTTTTTGAAACATTTGTTTTGAAGCATTTAACATGGTAATATTTGATTCATATGCTCTTGTAGCTTCTATCATATCCACCATTTCTTTAACTATATTGACATTAGGCAGTTCCACATAACCTTTCTTGGGTCCATACTTGTAAGCGTCAGGGTGTGTTGGGTCATATACAAGTCTACCCTCTGAAAAGTCTTTTTCTATCTTTACGACCTTTACTCCTTCTCCTATTCTTGGGCCTAAACCTGTGGGAAGAAAAGGGCTTTTATAGTTCATTCTTTCTTCTTTAGTCCTTAAGACAACTAATTGTCTCTTAAACGGTCCTCCTTCAGGTGTACGAGTAGTGTTTACGTTTGCAATATTGTTTGATATTACATCAAGTCTTGTTTTTTGAGTAGATAGACCAGATGAGCTTATATTTATAGCATGAAACATACCCATTTAATACCTCCTTGTGTTATTTAAGAAGCATGTTTATTTTGTTGTAGTTTCTTGTTATCATAGATGATGCTGCATCGTACAGTAAGAGAGTCTTAGATGCTTCTCCCATTTCATATTCCATATCAACATTGTTTCCATTATTTTGAGTTGAAGAGTAGTATTCTGTATAGATTTTAGGTTTTACAGAGGTATAGTCTATCTTTTCAAAAAATGGTATGTGTTTTTCATTGGTTGTCTTAGCTTCAAAAGGATAAGGATTGTTATTGGAGTCTAATACTCTTTTAAGTTGTGATGAAAAAGTTACATCACTTCTCTTAAAGTTTGGGGTTGTTGCATTAGCAATATTATTTGATAATACATTCCATCTTAGCACATTTGCATTTAATGCCATTTCCAGAATATTTTGTGTCATTTCAAACATTTTTTGCCTCCCAAACTTTTTTTTAAAATTCGGTATAATAGTTTTTTGCTTTAGTCTTAATTGGAAATAAGAATTTATCTTAATGTTAATCGCTTAGAAATTAAAAACTTAATAAGATTAATTTAGTCAGTTATTAAATAGTTAAAAAAGTAGTTTATGACAAAAAAATTAATAAAACCTTATTTTAAAATTTTTAACTTAAGTTTTAATTTTGTTGATTGTTTAATATAAACCTTTTTAATTAAAACTAAGTTTTTTATGAGGAGATTATAATCCTTATTAAAAAAATGCTAAGTTATCTTAATGATTTTAATTTTAGTCTTCTAAATATTTGAATAACTTAAAATAATTCTTAATTAAATCTGGTTCAATTTAAACAATAACCTAATTTTTAAAAGTACCTTATGTTTTTCATAGTTTTTTATATAAATCTAAATTTCATCTGTAAATTCTTAATACTTTTCTTCTTTTATAAATAAAGATCTTGCTCTTTCAAGTTCTTTATAGAGTTCCCTCTCTTCTATTTTACTCTTTAAGTATCTTTGAGAGAAATGAAAAATTTTTACTCTTTCTGCTCTTGCTGCTCCACTTATTATACCCGCCTGATAAGCAGTCAGGTGATAAGTTTTTTTTGCCATTTCTATCTCATTGTGAGTAAAATGTGCTTCTATAAACAAGTTTTTTACACATTTAGCAAGACAGCATGCTTTTATAAAATTGTCTTTTGTAAATCCTATGTCTGTTATATATGCGTGAGATGGTGCTTTTTTTAGGAATAGAATACCATTATCTATAAGGTCTTTTATGATTAATCTTACTGATCCTACGTCTATATAGTCATTTATCTCATTTTTTGCTATCTTTTTCTTGACTTCGTTTAACCATTTACCAGGTTTAAGGTTAAAAGAAAAAAGTTTTTCTTTGTTTACAGCATATCTATCCTTCTCATCTATCCTAAATCCTAATACTGGTATTTTATGATCCATAATATCTGCTTTTACTGTAAATCCTTCTTCATCAAGTATTATTCCCGAAAATGCTTTTTCTGAAATAAGTTTTTTTTGAAACTTATCATTAGAAAATAATGAGAATAACTTTATATTTTCATCTATTTCACTAACATAAAACCTTAAGTCATAATTGTCAATAAGATTCCAGGTAAAAGACTTTAATGCACCTTCAACATTTTCTGCTATTCCCTTAGGCCCAAAAATATGTACTTCTTTACCAACAATTTTCAGTATTGTTCTTAAAAACTTTATAAATCCAGAGAAATGGTCAATATGTGTGTGAGAGATAAAAACCCATTTTATTCTCATTAGGAGAGAAGGAGGTACTTTTGAAACATCACCCATGTCAAATATAAGATTATCTTTTGAGTTTAGTTGTTCAACGTATAAAAAAGGGTCTTCATATGGAGAGTTAAAAAAATAAAATGCAAAATTACTTCTCAAGTTTAGTCCTTCTAAAATAGTGTATTGGGTCACCAGGAAGGTTATAGCCTATCTCTTCACCTATTGTTTGTATTCTTTTTACAAGACAGTTTTTACATTCTTCAGAGTTTTCATTTATACATGGTTTACCATCATATAGTTTATAATTTTCTCTATATTTTGCAGGTGTAATATTAGGCATAATAACGTTTGCTCCAGCAAGTAGTCCTTTTTCTCTTCCTATAGGGTCCAATGCTTGTAGTGCAGTTGTTGCCGCAATGTTGATATCTTTCATTATAAGCCTTGATATAGCTATCATTCTTAGGGTAATTTCAAACCTTTCTAAAATGCTGAACTTAGACTTTACATTTGCAAGTGGGGTATCAGGGTGTTCAATATATGGCCCCATACCTATCATATCTATATTATTTTCAACAAAAAAAAGTATATCGTCAGCAAGGTCTTCTATTGTTTGGAATGGTAGGCCAATCATTACACCAGTTCCAGTTTGATAACCTATCTTTTTAAGATTTTTTATACAGTTAATCCTTTTTTCAAAACTATGGTCTTCAGGATGAATTTTTTTATACAATTCTCTATTACTTGTCTCTATTCTCAAAAGATATCTATGTGCTCCAGCATCAAAGAATTTTTTGTATGTATCTTCTGTCTCTTCACCAACACATAGTGTTATTCCAAGGTCTTTTGCTTTTTTCTTTATCTCTCTTAAAAGATTAATCATTCTCTCTATAAACTCAGAGTCATCTCTTTCTCCTGATTGGAGTACAATTGAACCAAAACCGGAATTGTATGCAAAAAGGGCAGACTCTATTATCTCATCATCACTCATGTTGTATCTTTTTATTTTATTATTATCCCTTCTTATTCCACAGTAATAACAGTTTTTTTTACATATGTTTGAAAACTCTATAAGCCCTCTTAGATAAACTTTTTTCCCTACATATTTTTCTTTTATCTTGTATGCTTCTAAAAAAAGTTCTTCATCACTATTAGATAACAGATATATTATTTTTTCTTTGTCTATATTATCTTTTATAAGGTCAGATACTATACTTTTCGTAGTTCTCATGATAAATTTTTAATTATTAGTTATTATTAAAATTTTATTTAAAAATTTTATTTTCTGCATAATTTGAGCCTGCTATAGCTATTGCGAGTGCATCTGTTATATCATCATGACCTTTTACAGTTATACCAAGCATCATTTCTACCATTTTTGCTACCTGTTCTTTTTTTGCTCTCCCAAATCCAGTTATGCTTTTTACCTGTAATGGTGTAATTTCTACTATATTTATTCCCAATTGTGCAACACAAAGTAGTATAACCCCCCTTGCCTCTAGTACTTCTATTATTGTCTTTTGATTTTTAAAATAATAGACTTTTTCTATAGATACTATGTCGGGTTTATAAACATTTACTAAGTTTTTAATCTCATTATAGATATTAATAAGTTTTTCTATAAGAGTTAAAGAAGGCAACAAGTCTATTATGCCATAATAAATAGACTTGTAAGAGTTTCCCTTTTTTTCTATTATTCCATAACCTATTCTACTACTTCCAGGGTCAATACCTAGGATTATCATAATTGAGCCATTATAGAATCAGGAATGTCAAAGTTTGCATGGACTTTTTGAACATCATCATGGTCTTCTAATAGTTCAACCAGTTTTATTACTTTTGTTGCTGATTCTTTATCTTCAAGCATAACAGTGTTTTTAGGTACCATTGTTATTTCAGAGTTTTTAACCTTATCTTTAAATACTTCTTTTAGTTTTTTACTTAGTTCTTCAAAAGAGTTTACATCGCAATAAACATTTACAATGTCTGAGTCAGTTTCAATATCTTCAGCACCAAAGTCAATTGCAACCTCCATTATCTTATCCTCTTTTTCTCCCTCTATTGTTATTATACCTTTTTTATCAAAAATCCAAGATACTGCACCAGCTTCAGCCATACTTCCCCCATTTTTTGAAAGTAGGCTTCTTATTTCTGATCCTGTCCTGTTTTTGTTATCAGTCATTACTTCAATTAAAAGTGCAACTCCATTTGGAGCATAACCTTCATACACATACTCTTCATAGTTTACACCAGCAAGTTCACCTGTACCCCTTTTTATTGCTTTATCAACATTATCCTTTGGTAAGTTATTATCTTTTGCTTTTTCAATTGCTATCCTCAACCTTGGGTTAGCTTCAGGATCTCCACCACCTATTCTTGCTGCAACAGTTATTTCTTTTAATATCTTGGTAAATATTTTTGCTTTTTTAGCGTCTTGGGCAGCCTTTCTGTGTTTTATATTTGCCCATTTTGAGTGACCTGACATTTATACCTCCAGATTTTTTAGACTTTCGATTTTTTATTATTATTTAAATTTAATTTATAGTTAGTTATAAACTGTAATTTCATTTTATCTTTTATAAAAATACCTTTTATAGTAAATAGATAGCCTTAAAATATAAAATGCCTATACCTTATTTTATTTTAGAGCCTAAAAAAAAGAAAAAATAAAAAACTATCAAAATTAGTTTTACCCTATAAGATTATTTTTAAACTTTAATTTTTATAACTTATTTCCAAAAATAAAAAGTCTTTTTGGCTGAAATAGAAAAAAACTGTTTTTAAATTATAAAATATGGTTTTTGTAGATTGAACAATTAAAATTTTAATTTATAAATTTTAAGTTTAGGTTGTTAAATAATAAATTTTAGTTTTAATTCTTAAAAGAAGGAAATATTTATGTATAATATTATATCAAGGCTTAAAAATAAGGGTATAAAAGCTGACTTATTTTCAGAAAAAATAGAGTCTAAACAGATTGAGTTCGAAAATAACAAGTTTAAGGGTATTTTAGATAAGAGCATTAAAGGATATGGTTTAAGGCTTATCCATAATAATAGAGAAGGTTTTTCTTATTCAAATAAGCTTGATGAGGAAATAATTGATAGAGCTGTTGATATTTCAAAGTTTGGTGAAACTGTTTATTACGAGTTTCCTTATTGTAATATTAATTCTGAAAATATTTTTTTTGACAGTAAGATAGAGAAAATTGACAGTAGACATTTTATAGACTTTGCTAAAGAAGTTATTTCGGACCTTACTAAGTCTTTCAAAGACTTTTATTTTAGCATAAAATATAATTTTATAAGTAAAGATGTTTCTCTTATTAATACATCTGGTTTTGATGTTTCTTATAGTAAGACAATTTTTTCTTTAAGTGTTTCAGGTTCAAGTGTTAATGATGGTATGATAGAGGTTTATGAATATACTTCTTCTTCTTTTTTGGATAATCTTGAGTGCATTTTCGATAGATTAAAAGAGAAGATAGTTTTTTCTCTAAAAAAGGCTTCTATAACCTCAGGTGAATATGAACTGATAATGACTCCTAAAGCACTTGAGTCTTTTGTTGATATACTCCTTACTGGTTTTAATGGCAAACTCATAGAAAAGGGTGTTTCTCCTTTGATTGAACTTACAGGTAAAAAAAAGGGTGTTGATTTTCTTACCATAATTGATAATGGCACTGATAAGTTTCTTACAGGGAGTTTTCCTTTTGATGGTGATGGTATAGTCTCTAATGATAAATACCTTATAGAAAATGGTGTATTTGGTGAAGGTATTTTTGACTTAAAAACTGCTTCTAGGCTTAATAAAAAACCAACAGGAAACTCTATAAGAACATACAATTCTATTCCCTCAATAGGTTTTAGAAATATAATTTTTGTTAATGGTAATAAGAGTATTAATTCTATTATAAAGGGGATTAAAAAAGGTGTTCTTGTTGATCAGTTATTGGGAGCAGGAATGAGTAATGTGCTTGCGGGTGAGTTTTCAGCAAATGTTGACCTAGGTTTTTTAATAGAAAATGGTGAAATTGTTGGAAGAATTAAGGATACTATGATAACTGCAAATGTTTTTGATGCTATCTCTAGGATTCTTGAAGTTTCAAAAGAGACATATAATTTTGGTTCTTTTGTTGGTCCTTATGTTTTATTTGATAAATTTAAAGTGATTTCCTAATTTTCTGAGGGGGTAAGATGATAAAAAAAGAAGATGTTTTAAAACTTGGAGAACTTGCAAGGCTTGATATTGATGATATAGAAAAGTATCAGGAAGAGATCTCAAAGATATTGGGTTTTGTTGAAAAAATAAATGAACTTGACTTATCTAGTGTTGAACCTACTAATCATATACTTGATATATCTAATGTTTTAAGAGAAGACATTGTTAAAGAACCTTACACTCAAGAAGATGTTTTGAGTAATACTGAGTATAAAAAAGATGGTTTTATAAAAGTTCCAAAGGTTGTATAGTCTGTAATGAAGAGTTTAGACCAGTATAGCAAGTTTTTCTTAAAAGATCAGTTGATTTTTAGCCAGGGTGAGATTGGTAAAGAGATGTATATAGTAAAAAAAGGAAGGGTGAGGATAGAGCTTAATGTTAACAATGAGAAAAAGGTTATAGGCTATATAGAAGAGGGTGACTTTTTTGGTGAAATGGCTATTATAGATAACAACCCAAGGACTGCATCTGCTGTTGCTGATGAGGATACTGAGCTTATATTCTGTAATAAAAACAGATTTTATAGACTTATTGAGACATCCCCTGAGTTTGCTATAAAAGTAGTAAAAAGGCTTTCTTCAAGGCTAAGAGAGGCTAATGACAGGTTTAAAAATGTTTCTAGTACTTCAAAGGTTGGTCTTTTTGCAACAGTTTTATCTTATCTATCATCAAAACATAGAGATGAGTTTAAATTAGAGGACTTATATTCTTTCCTTCATAAAGATGGAGTTGTTTACTCTGATTCTGAGATTGCAGATATAATCAAATTTCTTTCATCAAATATGATAATTGATATCAAAAATAATATTGTTAAGGTTACTATTGACTTTAGGGTAATAGAAATTATAAAAAATATTGTTAATTTTCTTAGTTTTTAAAATATTTCCAAGGAGTTAATTTATGAAACTTAAACCTTTTAGAGCAGTTCTACCTACTAAAAACTATGTTGAAGAGATTGTTGCACCACCTTATGATGTTATATCTGAAAAGGAGGCAAGAGAGGTCTATAAGAATAATAAAAATACTTTTCTTAGGATAGGAAGACCTGAGATTAATTTTCCTGAGGGGACTGATCCATACGATATTAAGGTATACAAAAAAGCAGGTGAAGTTATAAGAGAGTATTTAAATAAAGGTCTTTTTGAGCAGATAGGTGAACCTAGTTATTTTATATATGAACAGTCTATTAAATCTCAAAGACAGATAGGGATTGTTGGCCTTGCATCTGTTAAAGAGTATGATGATGATTTTATAAAAAAACACGAACTTACAAGAGAAGATAAGGAAAGAGATAGGACAAATCATATAATTTATACAAGGAGTCATGCTGAGCCTGTTTTTCTTGTATATCCTGATAATGATGTTATAAACACTATAGTTGAAAATATAATTTCAACAAGCGAACCTATTTTCTCTTTTGTCTCAGATGGTGTATCTAATAAACTCTGGGTTGTTCCAACATCTCTTTCTATTTCTATTGAGGTTGGTTTTTCAGGAGTAAAAAACTTTTATATTGCTGATGGGCATCACAGGGCTAAAGCATCGTCTTTGGCTTCTAGCTATTTTAGAAAATTGGGTGATAATGGTGAGCATGATTATTTTCTGGTTGTTGCTTTTCCTGCTTCTTATCTTAAGATATTGCCATATAACAGAGTTGTTAAAAGTTCAGTTAAGTTGAAAGATTTTTTAAGTAAGTTAAAAAACTTTCAGGTAAAAGAAACAGAGTTTACCACTCCTAGTAACAAGGGAGAAATAATTGTTTATTCAAATAAAGAGTCATATGTCTTAAAATACACTGGGCCTTTATCAGATAAGATCAGTGAAAATCTTGATGTTGCTATACTACAAAGATTTATCCTTGACCCTATATTTGGTATAAAAGACCCAAGGAAAGATAAGAATATTGACTTTGTTGGTGGTATAAAAGGTGTTTCATATCTTAAAGACCTTGTTGATAGCGGTGAGTTTGACTATGCTTTCTCTATGTATCCTACATCTATAAATGATCTTTTTGCTGTATCTGACAATAATGAGATTATGCCACCTAAGTCAACATGGTTTGAGCCTAAGTTAAAAAGTGGTTTATTTTTGCATCTTTTTTAGTTTTGTTATAATAGAATAAATGTGGTTGAGTATACAAAGACCACATTTATTCTATATAATTGAATTAAAAGTTTAAGTCTAAAAGGTTTGTATCATTAAAAATGTAAGGAAAAGCAGTTTTCAAGTGATAAAGTTTTTTCTAACTATTTAAATTACTTGTGTCTTAGACTTAAAGATTAACTTATATTTCATAAAATGAAACTTAACACTTTATGCTTTTTTAATACCAAGTTTTCATCTCCTTTAAATTCTTTTTTTAAAGATGATATGTTTATTATTTTTTTTTGTTGTTAAGTCTCTTTTTGTAAGATGAGTGTAAAGTCTTAAAATTTTTTATACAACTATATAAATTAATCTTGACTTTTTTTTAGAATTTTTTATCTATTATTTTAGAGTTTTTGATCTTTTTTAATTTCAAAATTTTATTCTAAAATTTATATTTATTTTATTAGAATTTTGACAAAAAAATTAAACAAGGAGAATAAGATGAAGAAATTTGTATTATTTTTGCTTGTTTTTTTATTAGTATATTGCAAATCAAAGACTGAAAGTTCTTGTGACCCAGGGGTTGGAAACAATGGTGAGAGTGCTTATTCTGCTCTTTTCAAGTCATACCTCCAGACTAATTATGCTGATCTTGTTAATACTGAAGGTTGGGGTGGAGGAACAACAGGCTGTGAGACTGCATCTAAAAATCCAGTAATATTCATTCATGGTAACAATGACTATTCTCAGTCTTGGAGTAAGGTAAGAAATGGTTTTCTTTCTCAAGATTATACTCCAGCTGAACTTTATGCTATTGGATGGGGAAATAAAGGAACAGGGGAAAACTTGAATAACTTTCATAAAGCTGAATGGATTTATCGAATAAGAAGGTTTATTTTAGCAGTAAATAACTATACAGGTAAAAATGTTAATATAATTTCTCATAGTATGGGTGTTACAATGGCTATGAAAGCAATTCTTGGTGGATCTGCTTATGATACTTATGATAGAAGTGGCTCTGCAACAAATCTTGGTTCACCAATTAATACTTATATAAAAGTTTTTATTGGAATAGCAGGTGGTGTAAGAGGACTTAATTTGTGTGATGCAGCGGGACACGGTGTTATTTATTCAAGTTCTAAAAACTGTAATGTTAATGGTTTTAAAAAGACAGGTGGTTTTATTAATGATCTTATTGGCCTATCTAATTCCACTAAAGTTGCAAACAAAGTTTTTTCTATCTTAAGTTCTCATGATGAGATCGTATGTACTAAAGATTATAAGTCTGACTATTTTACACCTACTTGGGGGGGTGATGATCCTAGCCAGTATAATCCTTCTGAATTATTATGTGAAGTTTCAGGTGTTCATTCAAGCAGAATACCACAAGAAAATGGAAATACTCAATATGATCAAAACTCTTTTATATCAACTGTTACATATAGTGTATGGAAAGTATATCATTTAGGAAATCATTTTTCTTTAAGAGATGAAACTGTATCTAAACAAATAGAACTTATTGTTAACAACCAATACTAATAAACTATAAATAAGCCTCCTTTTTGGGGGCTATTATCTTTTAAATACTTCCCATAAGTTCTTTATTCTTTCCCTTGTATTTTCATATTTTTCTTTTAATTCGTAATCAGATACGCCTATTTTTTTTGAAATTATAGGGATAAGTTGGTTTTCAAGTACTGATGAGTAAGAGTTTGATATAAGTCTTATCCAATTCTCGATTTTTCTTAAGAATAGATAGTCTTCTAAAATACTATCAGGTATAACTTTTTCTCTTATTAGTTCATTTAAGGTATTTATAAGTCCCTCGTATTTTTTTCTGTTTTTTATTATATGGTAAGATACTATAAACTCTATATCTATTATTCCACCATATCCTTTTTTAAAGTCATTTCTTGGGAATGAGTTTGCTATTTTTTCTCTTATAGATATTATGTTACTTTTAAGAGTGTTTATCTCTGAGTTTTCTATAAAATTTTCTATGACTTCCTCTATTTTTTTCTTTGTTTCTTCTGATAAGCTCATTACTCTTGACCTTGAATATATGAGTTTTTCCCAGTCTTCTGCTTTAGCTCCAAGATATTTTTTAAAGTATTCAAAAGATACTACTACTGGTGAGTTTTTACCATTAGGTCTTAGTCTTAGGTCTATGTTGTATGAGGTTGACATTATATCTATAAGTTTATAGGTTTTTTCAATATGTTTATTTATATCTTCAGAATTAGAGACTATAACAATATCTAAGTCTGAGTGATAAGAAAGTTCTTTGCCACCAAACTTGCCCAGGAGAATAAAACCTACTTCTTCATCAAAACCAACCTTATTTATGCAATATTTTATTATCTTTTCAGCAACCACAGAAAGCATTCTTGATATTTCTGTAATATCTATATTAAGTATTATGTCCATGCTTGCAATCTTGAATATCTCCATCTCATATAACATCTTTATAGCATACTTAAAGTCAACACTCTTACTTAAAGCTGATATTATTGTATCTAACTGTTCATTTGTTGTTGGATTTCTTATTATATCTTCTTCTGTCAATATGTCTAGTACTGCAGGTTGTTTTTCAATTATTTCTATTATAAAGTCACTGAATGACACTAGTTTGATTATGTTTTTTATAAATTTTTCATTGTTTTTTATTAGGTAAAAAAAGGAGTCCGCTCCCTGATATGCATTTATTACTCTTATTATATTTTTTAGAGCTTTATTATTATCAAAAGCATTATTTCTTATTGACTTTAGTATCAAATTTATTGTGTTGACGAAGAGATATTTGTTTTTTAGGTTATTTGAAACTTCTTTTAGTGAGTAAAAAGAGTTTGGATCAGTAATCCCATAATGCTTTAATCTTTCTATTATCTCTTCCTTTTTTTCATCTTCAAATGAATAAATGTCTATTTCTGGTACGTCCTCAAATACATTTTTAAAATACTTTTCAAAAATACCTCTTACCTTTATTGTTGTTTCAGTATAGTATTCATCAAACTCTTTTGCATTTTTAAAGTTTAATTTTTTTGCAAGTATTTCTTTTTCCTTTTCAGCAATTGGTATTGAATGTACCTGTCTATACTCTGCTATCTGTAAAAAGTTTTCAAGCCTACGTAAAAAAGAGTATGCTTTATAAAGTGTTTTATATTCATTAAAGTCTATAAACCTGTTTTCATATAACTTATATAGTGCTTTAAAAGTATTTATCTCTCTTATCTCTTCTTTTATTCCACCAAAAATTAGCTGAATAAACTGGGTGAAAAACTCTATGTCTCTTATTCCACCAAAACCTGTTTTTACTTCTCTTTTCCATTCGTTTATAGATATTGTTTGATCCTCAATAGTTTTTTTAAGTAGTTTTACGCTTTGTATGTCTTCATATCTCATGTATTTTTGGTATACAAACTTTTTTACTGTATCTATAAACTTTTCTCCAATAGCCTTGTTTCCTGCACTGAACCTTGCCCTAAGGTATGCCTGCCTTTCCCACATTCTTGCTCTGTTCTCAAAGTATAGCCTATAAAAACTTATGTTGTTTACTAGACTTCCTTTATTACCCTCTGGTCTTAGCCTTGTATCTATTCTGTACATAAATCCTTCTTCTGAAAACTCAGAAATGTCTTTTATTATTTTCCTTGCCAGTATGTTTTCTTTTTCTGTGTTTTCATCTTCACATACAAATATTATGTCTATATCTGAAGAGTAATTAAGTTCAAGACCACCCAATTTTCCTAATGATATTATTGCAATCTCTTCATCTTTTTTTTCTATCCTATAGACAAGCTCAAGTATAACATCGGCAAGTATAGAAACCTCTCTTGTTACCTCCTCAATTGTTGCAGATTCCATAATGTCATTTGTGCCTATCCTGAGTATCTCTCTTTTCTGAAAACGTCTTAAAGCAGTTATTTTCGCTTCCTTAGTATTAAATTTTTCTATTGTCTCGATTCCCTCTTGTAAAAGTTCTTCATATGACTTTTTCACACCTATTGAAAATAGTATGTATTCAAGATATGTAGGTTTTTTTATCAGTATGTTTGCTAAAAATTGAGATGTTGAAAATATTTTTAATACTGTCTTTATAATTTTATAGTCTTGATTTATAAAAGTGAATGTTATAAATGGGGAGCTTACGTTTTCTAAAAATCTTATAAGGTTTGTTAAACCTTTATCAGGATCAGGGAGTGTTTTTAGTATTTTAAAGATTCTAACAATAAACTTTTTTATTAGTGATATATCATTTCCTAGGATATTTATAAGATTATCAATTTCCTTATTTATCTGATTTACATCTTTGAAGTTGTATGACTTAAGTATTTCCTCTATTTTTTCTTTTGAAATTTCTTTTCTAAATAGTTCTTGTATTTCCATTTTATAAATATTCCTATTATATAATAAAAATTATCAATTTATAAAAATATGGTTAAAATAATTGAGAAAAAATTAAATTTAATAAGCATAAAACCAAGAATTCTCTTTTATTAAATAGGTTTTTAAAATTTTAAAATAAAATTTTGTATTTTAAATAAAAACTGTAAAAAAGGTTATTTAAAAATGTTAAAAACATTTATAACCTTTAGATTGTTTAAACTTAAAATAAAACTACTATTACTGATTTTTTAATATTCTTAGGATTTCTTCCTTTGTTACTGGTTTCTTTATTGTTTTGTATATTCCTCGTATGTATAAAATATCTGAAAGCTTTTCATTATAAAAGTCTGTTATTAAAATTATTTTTATATCTTTTTTCTTTTTGTTTAGATCAAGGATAATATCTCCCTTATATTCTTTTATTATCTCAGAGTCTATTATTAAAAAGTGAAAGTCTAATTGATTTAGATAGATTAGCACCTCATTAGGGTCTTCTATGAAAATATAGTTTGAATTAGATTCATTAAAGGATTGGGTTAAAATATCTTTTGTTATCTTATCTTTTGTTATTGCAATTATGTTAGCAATAGCATTTTTTCTTATTTTTGTTATTGCTTCTTTTTTTTCTTTTATGAAAAATGGGACTTTAACTATAACACTTGTACCTTTTTCATCTGAGTTTATAACTGTTGAACCACTCAAGTAATTAACCATTTCTTTTACTATTGTAAGTCCAAGTCCAAGTCCTCCATATTTCCTTGTATCTTTTAAGTCTTCTTGGGCAAACTCTTTTAATATAAAGTTTATCTTCTCTTTTGCTATACCTATTCCAGTATCTGATACCTCTATAACAATATTGTTTTTGTTGTTTTCTTCTTCTGTCTTGACATTAACAGTTATACCACCTTTTTGGGTAAACTTTATCGAGTTATTTAAGAGGTGAATTACTATTTCTCTTATTTCTGTTGGATAAGTTATTATGTTTTTTTTATCTGTATCTATATTAAGACTGAATGATAAGCCTTTCTTTTCAGCTTCTTTTTTGTACTTATGCACT
>Ga0308398_1001261_pt1 | contig 14010 bp, 10 predicted proteins | sample Hotspr20SampleT9_FD_202360 | JGI IMG/M metagenome (GOLD analysis project Ga0308398, IMG submission 202360) | Hot spring phototrophic mat microbial communities from Mushroom Spring, Yellowstone National Park, Wyoming, United States - 20051001_T9 ...
TAAACAACTTATTAAACTCATGTTAAGGGTGATTATGTTTGAAAATAGGCGAAAAGATTAAACAACTGCGCCTCGAGAAAAATTTGACACAGGATGAGCTTGCCAGCAGGTGTGAGTTGTCAAAGGGTTTTATCTCGCAGCTTGAAAGGGACCTGACATCTCCTTCTATCAATACGCTCATTGACATACTTGAAAGCCTGGGGACAAACCTTCAGGAATTTTTTAATACGGAAGAAGACGAAAAAATCGTATTTACAAAAAATGATTTCTTTTCCACGCAAGATGAAGAACTTAACTATTCGCTTGAGTGGATAGTACCTAATGCTCAAAAAAACAAGATGGAACCCATACTTGTCACTTTAGAGCCCGGCGGGCGTTTTGTTGAGCACTCTGCACACGAAGGCGAAGAATTCGGATATGTATTGTCAGGCTCTATAAATATACACCTTGGAAGAAAGAAATATACGGCAAGAAAAGGAGATTGCTTCTCTTTTAAGCCAAAGCTTGCACACTACATTTCAAATGCTTCCACCAAAACTCAGGCTAAGCTTGTTTGGGTTTCATGTCCGCCTTCCTTTTAGTTTATATTTTTAGTTTTTATATTTTGCTTCAGCAAGGGCATCAACGCTGACAGGAGTTGTATGCCCTTTTTGCATTACACATCATTGCTCAGCCATAAAAAGTTTGTGTTTTATTTTTTCCAGCTTTACAAGAAGCGGATACCCAAGTACATAGCAAGCTATCGTCTGCCCTATGCCTACTGTAAGCATCGTAAAAAACAAGGGTGCGCCTGCCGTATAGTGCAATATTATCGCCACAACGACTGCATTGATTAATACCGGCGGCAAAGGGGCCAATAGTTTGTTTGGCATCTTTCTTGTAAAAAAAGCTGCTGTCAATGTGGCAAGGCTGCCAAAAATAATATCAATAATATTTCCTGTTGCAATAATGTTCGTTATTATGCACCCTACAAACAATCCTGGAATTGCCGATGGAGTTATATAAGGCAGAACAGTAAGTGCTTCCGATACTCTTACCTGTATTGCACTTGAAGAATACGGGAGCATTCCGAGAGCCGCATATATCGCAGCAATTACACCTGCTTCAACAACTTTTCTTAAAACAATGTTCCTTTTCAATGATTACCCCCCTTTTCTTATAGTGTTTATTATGCCCAGTCCGCGAAATTTAACACCCTGCCGCGGACAAAGCAAACAAAAGCCATTGCTGAGGGGCGTCAGATTGCATAAAAAAACCAGGCACAAAACCCGGCAAACAATCATCAACCAATTAAATGGCTGCAGAATCCGTAGTTTTGTTTATAGACAGGATGGTCGCGAACTGTCTTATTAAATTGCATGCTTTAATTTTACAGCAATATAGCTATTTTTTCAACCATTTTTTAAATATAGGGGTGCATTCTCTGTATATGACCCATATTATGGAAAGAACATTTGCGCAGAGGCTGTAGAGCCTGCTAATCCGACCAAGGATAAGGCAAATCACTGTTTGAGCAAAATAATTTCCCGATTCTTTTTTTAGAATTATTTTGCGAGTTTGATTTGCCCCGAGGTAAATTTACAGGCTCTAAGACTCATAGCAATCAGTTCTTGGAATAATATGGGTCATACAGAAAAAATGCACCCTAAATATAGTTATCCCTGAAAAGACGAATTCTGCTTCAGTCCTGCTGCATCTCAATAAATCTGCCCGCATCAAAAAGATACAAATATCTTTTCTTAACCTTTTTCCCATCATACTCCAATGCCCTCTTATAGAAATCAAGCTGGAACCTGTACTTGTTCTGAAAATATGATATAAGCTCCTGATCATCTTCAAACTCTTGCACAACATCCGTTTTATAATCAATAAGCACAAATTCATCATCTTCTTTAAAGCAGCAATCAATTATACCCTGTATCAAAACTTTCTCTCCTTCGCAGCAGATGTCAGGGAAGGCAGCCTCAATAGCTTTGTCGCTGCAATCTACCTGTATGTGGAATGGAACTTCCCTGTAAATTTCTATTGAATTTAACATTCTTCTTCCAAGCTCACTTTCAAAAAAAGCTTTAATCTGCTTTACGTTTATAATTGTAGTTTGTTCCTGTGTCAGCATATCATTTTTTACCATAGCATCAATTTGTTTTATTATGCTTTCCTCACTGGAAACATTTGATAAATCAAGGTGCTGCATAACAAAATGTATAATTGTGCCTTTTTCTGACGCTGTTATTTTTTTAGAAACATCCATAAAAGAAGGCTTGCTCAAAAGAGGCGTAGCACTGCCAAGCCAGATTTTTGAATCTGTATTTTCAAAATCAAGATTTATTAATCTTTTAAGCTCAGTTACAGAAAGCTTTGCAGGTATTTTTGACGCATATTCATAAGGATACTTCCATTCCAGCCTTCTTGAAATTTCACCATATAAACTGCCCTGGCATATTTGTTCGCAATCCCCCATACCTTCCTCTTTAATCCTGCCGAGTATGCTTCCATGTTCTTCGTTCTCTGTTTTTTCGTTTTGTCCATCTTGTATCCCAGATGTTGTTATATTAAATTTTATTAAAACATTCCTTGTGCCTTCATCAGAAACAGCATCAGGATTGTTTAAAAATTCCAATGTTTTTTCAGCATCCGCTGCTTTCATATCTTCGTCAAACACCAACGACATAACTATCCAATCCAAAAAGCTTTTTGCTTTTGAAACAAGATGAGCATCAATTTTTTTACTTTCTGCACTACCAGTCAATACATAAAAGTCTTGCCCGTACAATCCTTTGCTTTGAACAAATAACAGTATACGTTCCACAAATAGATGCATCCATTCAGAGTTACAGCGTTTTGATGAAAACGTACCTGTCATAATCAGCTTCTCTTTTGCCCTCGTCAATGCAACATATAGCACTCTCATCTCTTCCGCGAGTGTTTCCAGGTAAATCTTTGAACTTATGGCTTTCTTAAATATGGAAGGCATGGTATACATTTTTTCAGTATCTGCAAAATCACACGCTATTCCTAAATCCTGGTCCAATAAAAAGTCCTGTCTTGTGTCTGTCATGTTGAATTGCTTGCCGCACCCCACCAGAAAAACGATTGGAAACTCAAGTCCTTTACTCTTGTGTATGCTCATGATTCTCACAACATTTGCGTTCTCTCCCAATATCTTGGCATCTCCCATATCTCTGCTCGAAATCTTTATTTGCCTTATGTAATTTACAAAATTAAACAAACCGCTCATAGAGGTATTTTCAAATTTTCTTGCTTTTTCATATAAAAGCTTGAGATTAGCCTGCCTTTGTTCCCCGCCCGGGAGTGCACCCACAAAAGCTAAATATCCTGTTTCATGGAATAAATGCCATATTATTTCACTGACTGATAAATATGTGCTTTCATTTCTCCACTTTCTTAATTTGGAAAGAAAATTCCGTGTTTTTTCATCTTCTCGCGAATATAAATTTACACATTCATGAAAAGGCATGCTTAAGCTTTTTAGCCTTATTTTAGCTAATTCATCAAGAGAGAAACCACCTATAGGAGACCTCATCACCGCAATAAGAGGTATATCCTGCCTGGGATTGTCAATTATCTGCAAAAGACTAAGCATCGTATGTATCTCAGGTGCTTTAAAATATCCTGTGGCAGTATCGGCATAAACTGGTATGCCCATTGAGCTTAATTCATCAACAAAAACTTCCGCCCATTGTGACGTTGCACGCATAAGTATGACCATATCATTGAAGCGAGCTTGTCTATAATCTCCCTTGCTTCCACCTTCACGTTCAATATCTTTATCCCATACATAAGTGTCCAATAGTCTTATTATCTTTTGACCTGTCAGCCTTGCCTCTCTCTGCACTGCAGTCAAATCTTGAATCAAGCTGATAGAATCTTGAGCATCCGGATTGCCCTCCTGATGAGTTTCTTCACCGTCTGAAAATTCATTTCCATTTTCCGTCGCAATGCCATTTTCACCATCAGGAATACTTGTACCGCTATTTGATATGATTTCATCCGCGCCTGAATCTACCAGGCATATCTCTATAAAAGCATCAGATTGATCCAGATTCTTGGTAAAATCAGGATAAGAAGCTCCCGCATTTAGTTTCTCATCACTTGTATAATCCATTTCACCAACCTTTTCAGACATTATTCTTGAAAATATCATATTAACAAAATCAAGTACCTGTCTTCTGCTTCTGAAATTCTTGTAAAGCTTTACAAGCCTTTTGTTTCCTTCATGCCGGGAGTAAGTTCTGTACTTGTGCAAAAAAAGCTCAGGTCTTGCATGTCTGAATCTGTAAATGCTCTGTTTTATGTCCCCTACCATGAAAACATTATTCTTGCCCTTGCTTCTTCTCGATATGGCATTAATTATTACTTCCTGCACCAGATTGCAGTCCTGGTATTCATCTACAAGAACCTCTTCATATCTCTCCTGCAGCTCGACAGCAGTTGATGAAGGAGCACCATCATAAAGCAGCTGTATGCAAAAATGTTCCAGGTCATTAAAATCAGCAAGGGATTTCTCTCTCTTTTTTGACTGATATTTATTAATAAAAAGAATAACAAGTTTGCTCAAACTTTCAATTAGAGGCAATACACTTTCTATCTGCCGTACAATTATTTCTGAATTCATGCAAAATATTTGATTCTTTAAGTCTTTTACCAACTCTTTTGCTTCATCCCTTAGAGATTTGACACTCTCTTTTGACGTTTCATCTGCTGCTTCACTGTTTTTAGAATTCTTGCGCCTGCTATTTACCCTTTTAAATTCTATGGCATTTACAGCTTTACATAAAGCATCCCATGAAATCGGATGTATTTGAACATCATTTTTAGCACTTTGTTGGATGTTTCTAATTTGCAGCATAACTTCGCCAACACTTTGAATTTCAGTTTCAATATTTGCCGCATACTCCTCAAGCCCTGCATTCATATTGGAAATATCAAGGGCTTCATATAATAAATCTTTTGCCTGGCAAATTTTCATATAAGCAATGTCAAGAATGTATTTGCACCAGGAAGTACGCAAAAAGTCAAGATTTTCTGATGCTTTATACTTTTCCAATGCTTCATCAAGCCACTTTTCCGGCCAGGGAAAGCTTTGAACAAAATGAAATACATCAAGCACTATTTCTTTTAATCTTGAATCATCCCGTCTCCCTCCAAAAAATTTTACTAAATCAAAGAATTTAGAGGGGCAGATATCTGGATTGCTGTAGCACTCTTCGAAAAGTTCGTCTAAAACTTGAAGTTTAAGCAAAGCTGCTTCTGTTTCATCTGCAATTCTAAAACCAGGATCTATATCAAGTTTATGAAAATTATTTCTGATAGTATCCAGGCAAAAAGAGTGTATAGTCATTATACTGGCTCTGGGCAGCAAAGCAAGTTGTCTTTGAAGCCTTAAAGAATCAGGTCTCTTCTCTATTTCAAAAGCAAGAGCATCAGCAATTCTTTGTCTCATTTCAGCAGCAGCTGCATTCGTAAATGTTATTATCAGGAGCCTGTCTATATCTATTGGCTCATTCTCTCTTGTAATCATCCTTATTATTCTTTCGACAAGTACAGCTGTTTTTCCTGATCCCGCAGCTGCAGCGACCAGTAGGTCACATCCTGAAATATTTATAGCATCCAGCTGTTCATTTGTCCATTGTTTTGCCTGCATTCTTTATAGCCTCCCAAACTTCTTCATCACTTAATTTTTTTACACTTCTGTACTTATTATTGAGTTTGGCATCAAATTGACATATTTCGGGGAATGGGCAATAGCTGCAAGACGATTCATTTTTTCCGCTTATCTTGTATGGGCTGATATCTGCTTTTCCGCTAAGCATATCTTGAGCAATATCTTTTATTACATTTCTGGTATAACTTATAAGCTGGTTGAACTGCTCTTTTGTAGCCACCATGGACCTCTTCCCTATATCACTGCATGGGACATTGCCTGCTTGTGTTCCGGTCTCAGATTGTTTGGAATCATTTTTCTTCAATTGTACAGGCAGTATATCCGAATATCCTGAAAGATTCTTGTCCATCGCTTTAATAATATCAGGTTCTGCAAGCAGCAGTCCTTTTAGCTTATACTTTTTGAATGCCATTTTTTTTATATTGTCTTCATTATCAGATATGCTTGCCTTCACAACAGGGTCTTTAAATTGGAAATAAAATATTCCTGCAGGCACAACATCTTGTTTCTGCTGCCATACCTGCTTAAGGTTTGAGTTAAGTTTGACTATTTCTTTAAAATTAGTAAGAACAGCATCGAGATAAACTATAAGTTGGAGCTGCAATCCCTCATAAAGTTCTGACAGGCTAAATTCCACTTCTCCTGATTTATAATCAAGTATTCTTATATATATGCTGTCATCCTTTTTTAGGACATCCACACGGTCAATTCTGCCAAACACTTCTATCTTTTGTTTTGCTTCATCTTCGTTTTGTTTATCTTCCTGTCCATGTTCCTGTGCAAGCATTTTAATCTCGACGGGAGGTAGTTTGCCGTCATTGCCAAAATCCATTTCATATGCCAGTGGCACAAATTCACCTTTCAAAATATGCTGTACCGCCACCCACGCTGACTTTGAAAGAATAGTTTTAAGCTTTTTAGAAAAGTACCTGTACCTGTCATTGCTCATAAATATATTGTTTTTTGATTTGTTAAGCACTTCTTCCACAGCGTTTTCCATAAAGGCATCACACTTGTCCTGATCAAGCTCAGCCCATTTTTGTACAGAATCTTCTACTTTTTTTGAAAATATCTCCATGGCTTCATGCATAAACTGACCCAAATCAGGTGCTCTTAATCCAAAAACTTCTCTTTCTTTGGCTCTTAATACATAACTGATATAAAAGCTGAAAGGACACTTTCTATATTTTTCAAACCTGGATATACTTCCTCTTACAGGGTCACCGATTATTTGCTTTACAACATTGGGATCAACGTTTTCAGGCTGGTTTTTATAGGATAGTGCTTGCAAGAAAATATCGTGGTAATTGTTATAATCTTCTGATTTCCCATACCAGCACAGAACACATTTCCAGAAATCAACCATTTCCTGATCAATCTGCGCTCTCGTGCGTGCTGTTTCGACTGTCATGTGTCTGAAGGCAGGAGAAGGACTGTTAAGCTCATGCATAAAATCTTCTATCGTACTGATTTTAGACATCTTTGAGATGTCTTCATAATATGCAATATTTGGAAACATTTTTCTAAAACGTTCAATATACAGGGAAGGCCTCATGCTCTTGCCTTCCACATCAGAAACAGGATAACTCAAAAAAAGCAATTTGGATGGCGTTGTAAAGGCAGAATATATTATATATTGCTCTTCAAAAAGCTTGCTTTTTGAGGTATTTTCCAGTTCAACCCCTGATTTTTCAAGCATTTCCCTCTCTTTATCAGATAAAATACCTTCTTTATTTGCTGCGAAAGGAATGACTCCGTCATTCGCTCCCAAGACAAATAACGCTTTTACTTCATGGCTTCTTGACCTTTCCATGTTTGCTGCAAGCACCTGGTCCTGGGATGGAGGTATCAACCCGATGCTGCATTGAGAAAAACCTGCTTCCAGTATGTATCTAAACCTTTCTATTCCGCATTTTTCTTCCCCCATTATTTCCACTGCCTGGTCAAGTACTTTAATTACAATATTCCATACTTGCCTGTACTGCTCTGCAAGCACAAACTTTGACGCAAGCTGAAATCTTCTTGTAAGAAATCGTATCCTTTTATCAAGCTTTATGGTTGTCAGAAAATTAAATATAGCCTCGCACATTTCTTTAACAGTAACCTTTGAGCCTATGTTTTTCCTCAATTCCAGAAGAGGTTTGGATACTTCATATCTTATTGCATTTATTTTTTCAAGGTATTTATCAACTTTACTATCATCTTCCATTTCATCATTATTGTCCTTAAATAGCCACGGCTCTTCCTGAGTCCAATGGCTGGCTTTTATGCCCCATCTCAATACATAATTCTCTAATAGATCTATCTTTCTTAAAGAGATTCCTGTAAGTCCTGTCTTTAGGTAAGAAAATACAGAATCATATGACCAACTTTGATGAAAAATTTCAAGAACTGAAATTACAAGTCTTACAACAGGATGGCTTGTAACTTCCAGCTTTCTGTCAATAAAAAAAGGTATGTTGTATTCTTTGAATATAGACGCAATAAGATCTTTATATGAATCCAAATTCCTGCAAACTACCGCTATTTCTCTATATCTAAGGCCTTTGTCTCTCACAAGCTCCACTATCCTGCTTGCTGCTTCTTCTACTTCAGAATATGTATTTGATGCAGTAAAAATAGCAATATCATCTGAACATTGCTCAAACTTCTTATACGGATTTGTAAAGAAATATCTCTCAAGATGAGATAAAGCAGGACTATTCGAAAACCTTCCTTCATTTTGAGGATAAATTTTTTCCACACAAATAATTTCATCGATATTTATATTATTTTCACCTGCAAGTTTAACAAGTCTCAAAGCAGTCTTTTTTGCAGGCAGAAAAACATCAGCTGCCTGCTCGTCTATATTAAAGTTTGCACTGTTGATATCAAATTCAGGCGTGGTAAGAGTAATACTAACTTTTGATGCTTTTTTCAAGAGTTCAATAATAACTGCATACTGTGATGGAGTAAAACCGCTGAAACCATCAAACCAAAATTCCGCATCGTCAAATTGTTTTGAAAGAGGCAATTTCGACGCTAAAAGAACAAGTTCATCTTCTATATCCAAATACTTATCTTGTACTTCTTTTATATACGAATCATATATAATTATAATGTCTTCTATCTTCTTTCTGCTGACTGAGTTTTCAGGCATGCTCCCGACTGCCTTTTGAATATCGTGCACAGATACCATATATTTTTTAAACTCACTAACAATTTTTGATGCCTCATCACCAAACGTTCTTTTTTTAGCTGCTGAAGAAAGTATTTCAAGTTTATCTGAAACCTTTTCGAGAACATTTTGAATGAGCATGCTCTTTCCTATTTCATCAATGTGCTTTTTAGTAAGCCCGCCTACTTCATTGAAAACTCTGTATGAAAGTCTGCGGAAACTTAATACTTCCTGATTCAAAATGCCGTTTTTGCCAACAGCGTTCAGAAGCTCCTTTTCTGCCTGAAAAGAATACTGTTCAGGAACAACAAGAATCAATTTTTTATTTCTGTTTTGAGTTGCCTTTTTTTTAATCTGTTCCAGGCAAAAGTATGTTTTCCCCCTGCCTGAACGTCCCATAACCAAAGCGAGTCCCATTCTTATCACAGCACCTTGCTTAAAAACTCTCTCGTCCTAGGGTTTTGAGGATTGCCGAATATTTCTTCAGGCGTTCCCTCTTCAGCAATTCTCCCCTCGTCCATAAACATTACTCTTGTGCCAACCTCTTTGGCGAAACCCATCTCATGAGTAACCACAACCATGGTCATTCCTTCCCTGGCAAGCTCCTTCATAACTGAAAGCACTTCTCCTACCATTTCAGGATCTAATGCAGATGTCGGCTCATCAAACAACATTACATCCGGCGACATCGCAAGAGACCTTACAATAGCAATCCTTTGCTTTTGTCCTCCGGAGAGCTGTCCGGGATAGCTATAAGCTTTATCTTCCAAACCTACTCTTTTAAGCAGGTCCATAGCCTTTTCAATTGCTTGCTGTCTTGTCATTCTTTTTAATTTTACCGGAGCAAGTGTAATGTTATCAATAACGCTCATGTGTGGGAACAGGTTAAATTGCTGAAAAACCATACCCATTTTTTGCCTTAATAAATTTATGTTTGTTTTTGGGCTTGTTATTGGTATGCCTTCAAATATTATCTCTCCTGAGGTAGGCTGCTCCAATAAATTAAGACATCTCAAAAATGTACTTTTCCCTGAACCACTTGGTCCTATAATTACAACAACTTCTCCTTTTTTTATCTCTGTTGTAATACTATTTAACACATTGAGTTTCCCAAAACTCTTGCAAAGATTGTTTACTTCAATCACCTGCAGCCATCCTCCTCTCAAGCAGCCCTACGAGCTTGGACATTGTGAATGTGAGGGTCAAATAAATAGCAGCTGTTACAAGCAATGGCTCAAAACCTTTTGCAGTAGCTCCTCTAACGATATCCCCTGCTTTTGTAAGCTCCATTATTCCTATCACCGATACAATAGAAGTCTCTTTGATAAGAGTAACGAATTCGTTGCCAAGTGCAGGGAGTATATTTTTGAAAGCCTGTGGGATTATTATATGCCTCATAGCCATGCTGTGCGTGAGCCCCAGCGATCTTGCAGCCTCCATCTGACCTTTGTTTATGGATTGTATACCTGCCCTGATAATCTCAGCCACATAAGCTCCGCTATTTAATGCGACAGCTGCAGCTCCGGCAAAAAAGTCTGCAGAACTGTATCCCAGAAATGATGAAATAAAGTCTATCTCGGGGAATGGCACAAACTGCGTAATACCGTAATAAAGTATCATAATCTGCACAAGTAAAGGTGTTCCCCTCATGACCTCAATATACAAACCTGAAAAATACTTTAAAGGTTTGTTTTTAGAAAGCCTGCACAACGCAAGCACCATCCCAAGGATAATCCCCAGAAAAAGCGCAAGCGTTGTGAGGAATATTGTATTCTTAACCCCGTTTAAATAATACCAATAATATTTGTTCAAAAAAGAAAAGTTAAACAATATTTTCACTCCTTGGCATACTTATCAGCAAGTTTTGTCGCCTCGGTCACAAAAGTATCAATTTTATTCTCTTTTTTAAGTCTGTTAAGTGTTTCATTAATTAACTTTACAAAATCCTCATTGCCTTTTGCAACTGCCACTGCTGAACCACCCTCTTCTTCCTCTAGCTTCACTCCTGAAATGACGAGATCCTTGTTTTCTTTTACATACATTTCTGCGACAGGCTTTTCAAGTATTATTACGTCCGCTTTTTTTGATTTGAGATCAAGCACTACGTCTCCAACCCTTGCTAATGTTTTAAATTTACCTTCTTTTATCTGTTCCTTTGCTATCTCTTCCTGTATTGTACCTTGTTGCGTAGTAACTTTCAAGCCTGAAAAATCATCTATTGTTTTAAATTTGCCTGCATCTTCAGCCCTTACAACTATAGCTTGCTCAGCCATATAGTAAATGTCTGAAAAATCTACGCTCTTCTTCCTTTCTTCATTAGGAGTCATGCCTGCCATTACCATATCCACTTTCCCAGCCTGCAGAGCTCCAAGAAGAGCTTTAAAATCCATATCATTTATTACAAGTTGTACACCCAGGTCTTTTGCTATTTCTGCTGCAATGTCCATGTCGAAGCCTACTATTTTATCTTTGCCGTTTTCAATAATATGAAACTCGTATGGAGGGTAGTCGGCACTAGTTCCTACCACAAGCTTGCCTGAACTTTTTATTTTGCTAAGTACCGGTCCTGCTGAGCCTTGCTGCTCAGGTTTTTTAGCGCATGCTGCTAATGCAGAGAGCAAAATTGTGATTAATAATGCACAAGACATAATCTTTGTAATTTTTTTCATATAATCCGTACCTCCTATTGTAATTTTTCAATGCGAATGCAATCATTATACATTGAATTGAATAAATATTCAAGATATAAATTTGCTGCAATTAGCATCGGATCACTATGCATTTTATTAATCGTGAACCTGGACTTCCTACTGCAAAGGCAGTTTTTTGTGAAGGCATTATAAAATATATAAATTTGCAATATGCATACACAAGACTTGCAAACATAATAATTATTTAAAATATAATCAGACGAAAATGCTGGTATCACCTACTGGTACGCATGTTTTATAGTATGTTTTATACTATCCCATTGGATTAAATAATTTTTTTGCAATTTTTCAAAAAATATATTGCAATAATTAAAAAAGTATGTTATACTGTGTTTAAATTAATAACTGACACTTTTTCGAAGCTCTGTGTTGAGTTTCGGTTATAAGGCAGAGAAGCTAAAGCTTTTGGATAATAAGCTTTGGCTTTTTTTATTACCCAAATACAACATAAAGGAGGTATGAAAAATGAAAAAACTTGAAATTATCACCAGACCCGATAAGCTTGAAGATGTTAAAGAAGTTCTTAACAACATGGGCATATTTGGAATGACAGTGACAATGGTGTCAGGTTGTGGTCTTCAGGGAGGAAGAAAAGAAATTTACAGGGGAACTGAATTTACAATTAATTTGCTTCCTAAAATTAAAATTGAAACTGTAGTTAAAGATGCATATGTTGAACAACTTATAACCAATGTGGCAGATTCTATTAAAACTGGTGAAATCGGCGATGGTAAAATTTTTGTCTACAATGTCGAAGACGCAATCAAGATAAGAACAGGTCAACGTGGCGAAGATGCTATCTGATAAATCCTGATGTACAAGTTCAAATCTAATTTTTAGCTTGCAAATAATTTCATATTAATTGGTTTTGCTGAAAAACTTAGCTTTTAGCTGAAAAAAGCAAAAGGAGTATCCCAGACAAAACTAATTATCTATATTAATTTTTTGAGTTATAGAAGATATTTTTATCTAATATAGACTCATATGTTAAATTTTATAAATTTTGAAAAATTATATTCAATTGAAAGCTATTTTTAATTATTTTCATTTATTCCCGAGATTTATTAATCATAGAAAGGATGATTATTATGGCAAAAAAATTAATAAGTTTATTATTATTAGCTTTGATTATAGTCGTTCCCGTACTTTCATTAGCAGAAGGCAATGCTATTGATACTGATGTTAAAATGTCCATAGACACCATATGGGTTCTAATAGCTGCGTTTCTTGTCTTCTTTATGCAGGCAGGTTTTGCAATGGTGGAAGCAGGTTTTACAAGAGCAAAAAATGCCAGCAATATAATAATGAAAAACATGATGGATTTTGCCATAGGCTCAATTATATTTTTCTGTATAGGGTTTGGTATCATGTTTGGCAAAGATTTGATGGGAATAATAGGAACTAGTTTCTTCTTTGGGAATGTGTCGACTGAAGCTATGGGTATTGGCATACCGATTGAAGCATTTATGATTTTTCAAACTGTCTTTGCGGCAACCGCAGCCACAATAGTTTCAGGGGCAATGGCTGAAAGAACCAGATTTGCAGCATATGTTGCTTATAGTGCCGTAATCACACTTATTATTTATCCTGTTGTAGGGCACTGGATATGGGGAGGCGGATGGCTTTCAAAACTTGGATTTATAGACTTTGCGGGTTCAACTGTGGTTCATTCCGTTGGAGGCTGGGCTGCTTTGGTAGGCTCGTCGATACTTGGTCCCCGTATAGGCAAATTTAGCAAAGACGGAAAACCTAATGCTATCCCCGGCCACAGCATTACACTCGGTGCCCTGGGAGTGTTTATATTGTGGTTCGGATGGTTTGGGTTCAACCCCGGCAGTTCTCTTGCCGGCACAGATATGAGCATCGGCAGAATATCGATGACCACAAATCTTGCTGCAGCAGCCGGTGCATGTACTGTAATGATAATAACCTGGTTAAGGTATAAAAAACCCGATGTCAGCATGACTCTCAACGGAGCACTGGGTGGTCTGGTGGCTATAACCGCCGGATGTGCGGCTGTGAGCATGATTGGTTCAATTGCTATAGGCATTATATCAGGGTTTGTAATTGTATTTGGTGTGGAATTTATTGAAAAAATACTCAAAGTTGACGATCCTGTTGGTGCCGTAGCTGTGCATTGCATGTGTGGTTCTGTAGGAACTATACTTGTAGGGTTCTTTGCAGTAGAAGGCGGATATTTTTATGGCGGCGGATTAACCCTTCTTGGAACTCAAGCTCTAGGTGTATTTGCAGTAGCTGTATGGACTGTTTTTACTTCATTTATTCTGTTTAAAGCCATAGACGCTACGATAGGGCTAAGAGTATCCAAAGAAGATGAGATAATGGGCTTGGATATTGGAGAACATGGTACACAAGCCTATGCTGATTTTCATATAAAAACAGCTGAAACGCTATTCTAAATGAGCATAAAAAATTCCCTCAAAAAGACTGGCATT
>Ga0308398_1001274_pt1 | contig 13959 bp, 12 predicted proteins | sample Hotspr20SampleT9_FD_202360 | JGI IMG/M metagenome (GOLD analysis project Ga0308398, IMG submission 202360) | Hot spring phototrophic mat microbial communities from Mushroom Spring, Yellowstone National Park, Wyoming, United States - 20051001_T9 ...
GAAAATGTTTTGCCTGTAAAGATGGACTCACTTTCATTTGTTTACGGATGCATTAAACCTGATATTTGTGCGGAATATAAAAAAACACCACACATACTTTCAAATTGCGGTGATATATTATCCTCTGTTTATTATCAAATACTTGGTGTAACCCCCTTAAGCATAAAATGCGAGAAACAATTTGGAAAATTTATATCCAAAAATATGCGGGAATATATATCAGCAGGAAACAGACTGATATTATCCAAAAAATTCTGCGAATTGCTGGGTGTTTTGGTGCATTATATTTGTGATTTTTTCTGCCATGTGCATTCAAGCAAATACACTGGTGCGATGCTTGGACATTATGCATACGAAACTCAATATATATCTTACTTTAGAAAAACAATCAAATTTTTTGATATTAAAGAAGCATTAACTAATAACAAGATATGTTCTTGCAAATGTATTCTCAATGAAAGCATTAGTGTTGATGATTTGAAGGAAGCAATCCATGGTCAATATATGCTGTATCTGCTGCAAAAACAAAGTTTTGATTTAGATATGAAATATTCAATGAGTATGAGTTATTTATTATGTTTTTCAATTATACAAAGATATATCTTTGATATAATCGGAGAAGCCGCATGAATAAGAATTGGAGGCAAAAGCATGAAAGTAGCGATTTTTACAGACACGTTTTACCCGCAGATTAATGGTGTTTCAAACACTGTATATAGACTTGCAAATTATATGAAGAAAAATAAAATTCCTTATAAAATTTTTGCGCCGCATTATCCTGGAGATAACGGACATAACTATGATTTTAATATTTGCAGGTTCTTAAGTGTGCCTTTCCCGTTTTATCCGGAATGCAGGCTGTCAATACCGTATTATCCCAAGCTGCTAAGAGAAATGGATGATTTTAAGCCGGATATTATCCACTCGATCACGCAGTCAGGCATAGGTTGCTCAGGCCTCAGGTATGCAAAAGAAAAAAACATTCCATTTGTGGCTTCGTTTACAACCAATTTCAGCATGTACTTGAAATACTACAAACTGCAATATCTTGAAGAAGCTTTGTGGGGTTATCTAAAATGGTTTCATAGCAATGCATATGCTAATTTCTGTCCATCCCAGGACACAATAGAAAGTCTTGAGCCGAAAGGCATAAGCAATCTTAAAATAGCCACAAGAGGCATAGATATAGAGCTATTTTCTCCGCTTAAAAGGAGCGAAAAGTTCAGAAACAAGTATGGACTCAATGGCAAAACCAGCTTTTTATACGCCGGCAGGCTTGCACCTGAGAAAGATTTAGATACGCTTGTTCAAAGTGCAAATGAAATATATAGCAAATTTCCTGCAGAATCTATTTTTGTTATTGTTGGCGACGGGCCAATGAGAGAACAGCTTGCTGCAGAAATGCCGCCTAACACTGTTTTTACAGGATACCTTAAAGGCGAAGCTTTGTCTGAAGCATATGCTTCGGCAGATGTATTTGTTTTTCCATCAGGGACAGAAACACTTGGAAATGTGGTTCTGGAAGCCATGGCTTCAGGTCTGCCTGTGATAGCTGTTAATTCAGGCGGGGTTAAGGAGAATGTACGCAACGGATATAATGGGGTAATGTGCAGGTACAAAGACGAGCATGAATTTGCCAGGGCTATGGAAAGATTTATTGAGGATGAGGCAATTAAAACAATAATGTCTCAGAATGCCAGAGCATACACTCTAAGCAGAACATGGGACAAGGTATTTGATAAATTAATGGATGATTATTTGCAAGTAATAGAACTGCATATAAAAGAAAATATAAAAATTGCTTAGGAGGGTTTTTGATTGAAGGTTGGGATAATCGGAGGAACTGGTTACGTAGGTCTTGTGACAGGTTTGGGTTTTGCAGCAAAAGGCCATCAGGTAGTATGTGCGGATATTGATTCAGCAAAGATTGAAAGAATAAAGTCAGGTGAACTGCCTATTTATGAAAAAGGACTTGAGGAATTGCTGATAAGTGCCGTTAAAAACAAAAGAATATCTTTTACCGACTGCATAAAGGAAGCTGTTGTTTGCTGCGACGTAATAATGATTGCTGTAGGAACTCCTGAAGGCAAGAATGGAAAAGCAGACATGTCTTATTTTTTTAAAGCTGTAAAATCTGTAGTTAAATGCATAAATTCAATAAATCCTTGCGATGGAAAATCAGGCAATTATAAGGTTATTGTTGCAAAGAGTACCGTTCCTGTCGGTACATGCGAACTTGCACGCATGTTGGTTCATAATGGCTTAAAGTCAACTTTTGTTGAGGTTGATGTGGCCTCAAATCCTGAATTTTTAAGGGAAGGCAATGCGGTGAATGACTTTCTGAATCCAGAAAGAATTGTAATAGGTTCGTATAATGAAAGAACTTCTGAAATTATGAAGGAGCTCTATGCACAGTTTGAGGCCCCAATTATTTTTACGGATCCTAAAAGCGCTGAGATGATTAAGTATGCATGCAATGCTTATCTTGCTTCAAGAATATCGTTCATAAATGAGATAGCGGAAATCTGCGCAAAAACCGGAGCTGACATAAACGGGGTTATTGAAGGCATGAAATATGACCATAGAATAGGAAAGCATTATCTTAGCCCCGGTCCTGGGTTTGGCGGCCCATGCCTGTCCAAGGACCTTAAGTCTCTCATTAATTTTGCCTCAAATGCAAATGCAAATGTAGATATGCTAAAGTCGGTGCTAAAAAGGAATAATATACAGATTTCAAATATTGCCAGAGAAATATTGCATGAACTAAGATTTATGGAAGGCAGAAAAATTGCTATTTTAGGCTTAAGCTTTAAAAAAGATACTGATGATACAAGGAATTCGCCATCTTTGCTTCTTATACAAAAGTTGATCGACACAAATGCAAAAATATTCGTCTACGATCCTAAGGTTAATTCTCTATCCAAAGATTTAGGCTCAAAAGTATACTTTGCAAATACTGCATATGAGGCTGTGGATGAAGCTGATTGCATGGTTGTGATGACAGAGTGGGATGAGTTTAAAAATTTGGATCTTAAATTTATTTTCAGCATTATGAAAACGCCGTTTATTTATGATGCAAGAAATATTATAGATATGAAATATGCTGCAGATATTGGGTTTAGTTATATGGGGATTGGCATAAAAAGTTCAAATAACAAAGTCATGCAAGAAAATGCAAGAAGATATGAATTTATGGTTAATAAAGAGATAGTTTGATTTGCCCCGAGGTGAATTTACAGGCTCTAAGACTCGTAGCAATCAGTTGTTGGAATAATATGGGTTATACAGAAAAATGCACTCTTCCACATCCTGTACATTGTCAGGATGTGTTTTTTTGTGGCATAATAAAGTAGCTAGCTTGTATTGTTGCTTGAACTGACGCTTCAAGCACAAGGGCATGTAAATCATTGCTCAGGGCAAATCAAACTCGCAGCACAATAAACGCAAAGGGGAGCATTAAGAAAATGAAAGCTTATTTGAAGAAATTGAAGAGACACTTATATGCATTGTTGATAATACCTCAAATCATTCTTATAGCTTCATGCTCAAACATAGGCAGCACAAGCAGGACCATTCAGCCTTATACCAGAGATGAATTTGTCATTGGAACTGTTGTGCAGCTAAGGATTTATGATTCTTTGAAACCAAAAGATGCTGAAGCCATTCTTGATAATTGCATTAAAATACTGAAAGAAATTGAGTCTAAAATGAGTGTAAACATTCATAACAGTGAAGTTTCTAAAATAAATCAAAATGCAGGTGCTAAAGAAGTACAGGTTTCTGAAGATACTTTCTATGTTATAAAAAAGGGGCTTCATTATGCAAAAATATCAGATGGTCTTTTTGATATAAGCATAGGTCCACTGGTAAAATTATGGGGTATAGGAACAGAAAACGCACACTTGCCTTCAGAGGAAGAAATAAAACGCACATTATCAAAAGTTGGGTACAAAAATATAATAGTTGATGATCAGTCTATGACTGTAAAACTTAAAGAAACAGGAATGAGCATTGATCTTGGAGGTATTGCCAAGGGGTATGCAGCAGATAAGCTTGCCAAATATCTTAAATCGCGGAATATAAAGAGTGCTGTAATAAATCTTGGTGGTAATGTCTATGCTTTGGGAAACAATGTAAATTCAAGACCCTGGAGGATAGGCATTCAGAATCCATTTAAAGAAAGAAATACTAGTGTAGGGATAGTAAAAGTATCAGAAAAGACAGTTGTTACGTCTGGTATATATGAGAGATATTTTGAGGAAGATGGGAAGACATATCATCATATTCTTGATCCTTTTACAGGATATCCTGCGGATAACGACCTTGCAGGTGCAACAATAATATGTGAGTCTTCAACGGATGCGGACGCGCTTTCAACGGCGGTTTTCGTAAAAGGTAAAGATAAAGCTGCTGATTTTATCAAAAATCTTGATGGTGTGGAAGCAGTGTTAATAACCAAAGACAAAAAGATATATATTACTCCCGGAATAAAGGATGATTTTGAGCTTGTTGACAAGGAATTCAAGCTTGATATTTTGCGATGATATAGATTATTTGCAAACCTGGTGCTCTCTGAAAAATATATTATTAATATTTTTTCGCAACTTAAAAAGTTCACTGAGAAGGACAACAAACTACGTTAATTGCCATATGTCATACTCATATTTCTAAACTGTACAGGTGAAAAGCCTGTATATTTTTTGAAATTTTTTGAGAAATGAGAAATATCACAGAAGCCTGTTTCATAACATATTTCTTTTATAGATTTTTGAGAGGTCAAAAGCAGATTTTTTGCGCGTTCTATCTTCCTGATATTAATATACCTCATAGGAGTAATACCTAGATGATATTTAAAAAACCTTATAAGATAATTTGGATGTAGAAAAGAGATTTGGGACAGCTCTTCAATGGTAATTTCTCTATGAAGATTGTTTTCAATAAAATCAAGTATTAAGTTCATTCTGTTTGATGTATCAGCATTGGAAAATTCAAGCTCTTTTGGGCAGGCTTTATCAAGATAATAAGATATTATTTTGATTAGGAGTGCTTTAGTTTCGAGCAAAGAGCATATTTCATCAGTTTCGATACTTGTTTTGTAGCATTGGATTAATTGACTGAAAAGCATTTCAACGTATTCAAAATCTGCAACCTCAATAAACCAGGGCATATTAAAAAAGTCAAATAAATTTTTACAACCTGCCCTGGCAGTGAAATGGCACCAGTATTTAGTAAAAGTATTGCTGCTTATAGTGGAGTAAGATTGTAAAACTCCTGAAGGCATAAGAAAAAGCTGTCCTTTCGTTGGGTAATATTCCTGGTTTCCTATTTTTAGCCAACCTTCTCCATCACATATAAAGTAGAATTTATTGTAATCCGGAATGTAATCTATATCCTTCCAATCGGGAGGACATTTTGTGAATCCTCCCAGTACTACGTCAACTGAAAGATTTGACAGGCATGTTTTTAGTATTTTGCTTGTATATTTTTTCATGTGCTCATCCTTCTTACTATTATTTCGAGCTTTCAATTGCTTTTAAGTTTGATTTTTCTATATTAGGTGATATTGGCACAGGAAAGCCCAATATATAATTACTTAGAAAACTGCTTAGCAATGTATAATTTGCTCCCGCATAATATAAGATGTCTGTTATGTTTTCTTCAACTTCATTAATTTCTAATAATTCAAATACTTTAAATTCTATTAAGAAACTGGCTTTTAACTCAAACATACCTTCTAATTTTGTATTTACATTTGCTAGTAGACATAATCTCTTTTCATTATTTTCTAAAATTTTATATTCCCATTTTGAAATTAATTCTCTAGTATCCTTCTTTGCAGGTTTTAATGTTTTTGCGCTAACTTGTTTTAGGCTTACGTTGCCCAAACTTAATTTTTGCAATATGCTCTTATTTTTCAAATTATTCACCCTTTCTGTTTAACGGCATAAATTGTCGAAGCAATAAGTAAGCTGATTCCCAATCTTTGCTGAAATTAATTGATGCGAAAGTAGGAATTTTGTTTTCTTCCTGTAAAATTTCATCTTCAATAATGTTATTTATTTTTTTTGCTTCTTCAATTCCTATCTGCTTAGATAAATAGTACAAAATTAGTTGATTAAGGCTTATTGATTGTTCAGCTGCATTTTCTGACAATTCCTTATGCAGTTTTTTTGGAATTCTTATTACTAATCTTCCACTATAATCCTCATCATCATGATAAACAATTGGCTCAGGAATATTTTGACCTCTTGCTTTTGCAGTATCTATCCATTCTTTTATTGCTTCTTTTACATTTAACAATGCTTCTTCATAAGTTTCACCGTCACTCATGCATCCTGGTAATTCAGGTACGGTTGCAATATAACCTCCTCCATCTTTTTGACTTAATTTTGAAATTTTAATCTGGTAATCATTAATATTATAATTCATTCTAAATCCCTCCTTGTCCAAATCCTTTCACAACTGATTCAAAAGCTTTTAAAACTTTTTTAATATAAATAGGTTTCACAGGCCTGTTCTTTGGTATTGTTATATTATCAACTAGATCTGTATGATAATATACATAGTGGCTTGAACCATTATTTCTAACTTTAAATCCTCCAACTTTTGTTAATAGTATGTGTATATCTTTAAAGGTAACATTATATGGGTTATTTTTAATATCTCTATACAATTTGTCGTAATGGCCCATTAAGTCCTCCATAGTATATTATTTACATTGATACTAAATATGATACCATTTTTTATTAAAAAGTAAATATATTTTTAAATAAATTCTGACAATTCGCCTTTTTAACAAAAACAGAGATCTTTTATGGATAACAAAATAGTATTGACTAACAAAGATAAATATGCTAATATCACAATATTCAAATATATAAATATAATAATATATATAATAACAAAAAAACTAACTCTACAAGGAGATGATGCAAAATGAGCGTTGAAAAAAAGATTAAAAAAATTGAAACAAGGAAGAAAAATCCAAAATCATGGATGAAATGGAGCTGGGCTTTTGTATTTCTGTTTTTTGCACTGTCATTTTTGAATATTAGATTTGCTCTTGCAGGGTTTATATGCATGGCAGCACCAATAACATTTGCCCTATCCGGCAGGGGAAAGATACATTGTTCTCATTACTGCCCTAGAGGCTCATTTCTTGGCATGTTTTTGGAATATATTTCTTTAAGAAAAACTCTTCCTGCCTTCATGACGACCAAAGCATTTAAGAATTTATTGCTTATATTTATGTTTTCTGCCTTCGGGGTAACCATTTATAGAATGGGTGCAGGATATGAAAATCTAGCAAAAGCAATGTATACAATGATGCTGAGGTCTTTTTTTGCATCAGCGCTTATAGGAGTTATATTCATGCCCAGAAGCTGGTGCAAGATTTGTCCAATGGGTCATGCTGCTGGATTAATAAGGGATAGGGGCAATATAAAAAAGGGCATGTGATCTTGTATTTTCATGCCCTTATTTCAGAAGTGAGTTTAAAAAATAAACTTATTGTTAAACATTTAAAATTAATATGTTCTTCCTTAAAAATCCAAGTTTCTCAGCGAAAACTAATTTAACTTGTTGTGCCAGCACAACAGATTAATTTACAATAATTCAAGTTCCACAACAGTGTCAATCTCATCTGGAAGCTCAACAGGAAAATGTTCATTTTCAGCAAAGTTAATAAAAGCATCATCAGGGAACTGGGTAACATTCCATGTCTTTACAATTTTTACTTCAGAGCCGTCTGCCAGAAGGCGTGCTTTTTTTATTTTGCCGTTTAAACCTGGGAGACATAGAGGGCCTAAGCTGCCCTGAAGAATATGTGCATAAAGCAACTTCCCGTTTTGTGTGTAATAACCCCATTCAGGCTTTTGATATTCTGACATTCCGCAATTATAAATACTTTTGCCATTTTTTTTCATCCATTTTCCTATTTCAGATAAGATATTCAATGATTCTTCGGGTATATTGCCTTTTGCATCGGGACCAACATTCAAAAGCATATTTCCGTTTTTGCTTGTACATTCTACAAGTTTTCTTATTATCAATTTTGCAGATTTATAGTTTTTATCAGAAGCGCAGTATCCCCAATGATAGTTCATGGTTACACATGCTTCCCATGGTATGGAATTCCCTTCTTCATCAGTAATCCCTTTGGGTGGGATAACTTGCTCGGGAGAAGCAAAATCTCCGGAATATATTGCAGGATTTTTTGTTCTGATGCTTCCGAAGCTGTCACCTCCTGCTTCAAGCCTATTGTCTATTATAATTCCAGGCTGAAGAGATCTTACCATATTTACAAGCTCTGTGGCTCTCCATTTTTCACCAATCATTTCTCCATAAGAAAAATCAAACCATATTATATCTATTTTGCCATAATTAGTACATAATTCTCTTATCTGACCATGCATATAGTCCAGATATTTTTCAAAATTATGCTGTTTATCTTTATAAGCCTCGTTTCCTCGCATTGGATGAAACTGGTCTGAATATGCAGGGTAATCATCATGGTGCCAGTCTAGCAACGAATAGTAAAGACCTACTTTCAAACCTTCTTCTCGGAAAGCTTCTATATATTCTTTTATCAAATCTCTTCCTGCTTTTGTGTTTGTGGCTTTGTAGTCCGTCAATTTGCTGTCAAACAGGCAGAATCCATCATGATGCTTTGCTGTCATAACAGCATATTTCATTCCTGCATCTTTGGCGGCTTTTGCCCATGCTTTAGGGTTATAATCCACTGGGTCGAATTCTTCAAAATATTTTTGATATTCTTCATTGCTTATACGTTCTATGCTTCTTACCCATTCTCCTCTTGCAGGTATGGCATAAAGCCCCCAGTGAATGAACATGCCAAATCTTGAGCTGAGAAACCATTTTGTACGTTCAGTTCTTTCTCTTATTATGTCCATATAATACACCTCCATTTTTAATAATTATTTATATTTAGTAACTTAATAATAAATTATATCAGTCCAAGAAGAATATGTGGATTTATATAATTAACATGTTATTGTATTAAATTAACCTTCAAAAAGCATCCTTAAAAAACTGAAAAGTTGCTATAAGAAAAAATAGTTTTTTCCCATCCGTTCAATCAAACTTATTTTTATTTATTTGACTAATATAATTAGTTTTTGCTGAAAAACTCCTTATGCTAAAGTCTCGCTGCAATTGGCATCGGCTGACCTTGCATTTTATCAGGAACGCGCCGAATGGCCATACTGGCTAATGGATATGAAGTTTTGAAAAAAATGTGTCAGATATAAATTATGCATCTTTTAGCAAGGGTGAATTTTCTGTATATGACCCATATTATGGAAAGAACATTTGCGTAGAGGATGTAGAGCCTGTTATCCGACCGAGGATAAGGCAAATCACTGTTTGAGCAAAATAATTTCCCGAATGTTTTTTTAGAATTATTTTGCGAGTTTGATTTGCTCCGAGGTGAATTTACAGGCTCTAAGACTCGGAGCAATCAGTTCTTGGAATAATATGGGTCATACAGAAAAAATGCACCCCTTTAGCAAAGTATTTGCTTTTCATTGTTTTTTTGGCGTGATATAATTGTCATAACAAAAATTGTTTTTCTTGGAGGTGTTGTCATAAGAACATCCTTCTAAAGCTAGTTATATCAACGGAGATAAGCTTTCAAAATTATTTGAAATATGAATAAAGGTGAGCTATTATGAAGTGCGGAATCACCTTAGGGTTGGTAAAAGGATGACTTGAATGAATGCAAATTGAAGCGCATAGTTAGATTTAACATTATAATGACAGGAGGAATATAATTTGAATAAGTATATAGACAATCCAATGCCTTTGTCCGCAAGCGTATCCATTTACAATGGAAGACCTACGCTTTTTATAAATGAACATCCGGAATATCCCATGATATATGCTCTAACCGACTGCCCAGGGGGAAGATGGTCCTGGGAGGAGGTGCCTGCATGGAACATAGCAAACTTTTCCAGCAAAGGTTTTAGGCTTTTCCAAGTGAGTATATGGTTGGAACACTTGTGGAAGGAGGACGATACCATCTCCATTGACCTTGTAAGGAGGCAAATCCGTGGAATAGTGGATATCTGCCCCAAAGCAGCAATTTTTATACGTCTGCATATTAATTCTCCAATGTGGTGGAACAGTAAACATCCCGAGGAGTGTACGCAATATGCAAATGGTCCTTTGGAAGAAGAGAACATGCCTGGTCTGAGAAGACTTATTGATAGAGATCTTGACCGTGTTCCTAGGCATAGCATGGCTTCAATAAAATGGAGGATGGAGACTACTGGAATCATTAAAGAATTGATGAAGCAGCTTTCCGCTACACCTGAAGGGGATTACCTAGTGGGTATACATATGGCTAGTGGTGTTTCCCATGAATGGCACTATTGGGGCTTTATTGAGAATGAGCCGGATACCAGCCTTCCTATGACTATATATTTCAGAAAATGGCTCAAGCAGAAATATCAAACGGATAAGAACCTGCAAAAAGCTTGGAATAACTGTGATGTCACTTTTGAAAATGCACAGGTGCCCGGCATGAAAGACAGAGAAGAGACTACTGATGGAATATTCAGGGACCCTGGGCGAGAAATGCATGTCTGTGATTATTATGAATGCCAGCAGCAGTCGATTGCCGATAATATTATGCATTTTTGCAGGATTGCAAAGGAAAATTGGCCTAGGCCAATCGTGACAGGAGTATTTTATGGATATTTTTTCTCTATGTTTGGAAGGCAGACTGCTGGAGGTCATTTACAGGTTGAAAAAATACTCAATTGCAAATACGTGGATTATCTCAGCGCACCCATGTCCTATTGCATAAATCATCGGAAGATGGGCGGGTCGGGGCAGTCAAGAGGTATTATCGAATCATGTTTGCTGCATGGGAAATTGTGGTTGGATGAAATGGATCAGGGTACTTTCATGGATATTGTAAGAAAGGAATGGGCACACAGCATTAATCCTACATTAGAAGATTCGGTAGCCATTATACGGCGTAATGTTGCAGAATCCTTTACACGGGGAATGGGGTTGTGGTTTTATGATTTTGGTCCAACAGATAAAAGCGGCTGGTGGGACCATCCGGTGCTTATGCAGGAAATCGGGAAAATAAAGAAGCTGTTTGAGCAGTACTATGAAAAGGAATTTCGTCCGCAGGCGGATGTGCTTCTGGTATATGACACAAACAGCTTCTATTATCTTGCCAATAATGCATCTACAGACCCTGTAACCGACCCTGTTGCAGTCAATATAACAAGCGCCGATGCCTACCGCAGCGGCGTTGCGCTGGACATGGTTTATCTTTGCGATCTTGAGAGGGCAGATCTTCAAAGATATCGTGTGGTGGTATTTGTAAATACATATTATCTGACACCAAAACAAAAAGAATTTATTAAAACGATGGTTGCGGCTGACGGACGTCATCTTGTTTGGATGTGCGCACCCGGTTACACAGATGGAGAGAGCAATAATCCTGACAATGTATCGGATGTTACAGGGATAAACCTGATATCGGTTGAGGAAGATGTTGTTCCAATGCTTGATATCAGAGAGCGGATGCTTTTAGGGAAAGGCTTCCATGATGAGCCCGAATGTTTGGATATTAATCACCAGTTTGTCGAAACGGGTTTAGGAGATCTGAAGCCATTCAGGCCGCTATTTGCGATAGATGATTCCCAAACCACGGTGTTTGGATTTATAAAAGGTACATCATATGGAGCCCTGGGCGTTAAAAAGCTGAATGGATGGACCAGCTGGTATTGCAGTGTTCCTTTAGTAGGACCTTCCCTTATGCGATATATTTTTAAATGCGCAGGTGCGCATATATATAATGAAAATGGAGACGTGGTTTATTCAGGCAGTGGTATATTGTCGGTACACACGCTTCAAGGGGGAACAAGGAGGCTTAAGCTGAAAAACGGTAAGGATTTTGTTGTACAATTGCCGCCAAGATCCACAACTTATTTCGATAGCGATACTGGAGAATTACTGCTGAAATAATTTTAGACTGCAGTTTACTAATGATTTTAGTTTTTAAAATAGTATAATAACTTGACTTTTGCAGCAAAATAAAATAAAAGAAGCCCTCAGCCTTTTTAAAATAAAGGGTTTTGGGCTTTTATATTTGTCCAAGCCGCATTTATTTTAAACTAAATTAAATATTCTAATTACATACAAATATAATTGAGAATTTGACCATAGAAATCAAACAAACAGTAAATGTGCAGAATATAATTACAACATTTCTAAACTTCCTGAAAAACTAGGGAACAAGTGCAATTCATATGTCCATTTTTAAGTATAACACTATGGGCGTGAATCAAAGATTTTATGTTCTGTTTTATAATCCCAAAAGCATCCTTTACAAAACAAAAAATACGGGTAATAATATAGAAGTAATAAATGTATATTATGATATGAAAGTTACAGGCGGGTGTTGAGGTTATGATTAAACAGCTGATTGATGATGCCAAGTCCATTGCACAGAGAGACCCTGCGGCAAAAAGTGTTTTGGAGGTTATTTTGCTGTATCCAGGCTTCCATGCTCTGGTATATCACAGAATAGCACACTGGCTTTATAAAAGAAAATTATTCTTTTTGGCTAGATTTGTATCTCAGTTTTCAAGGTCTGTTACGGGTATAGAGATACATCCTGGAGCTGTCATAGGCAAAGGACTTTTTATTGACCACGGGATGGGAGTTGTTATTGGAGAAACAGCGGAAATAGGTGACAACTGCACAATTTATCATGGTGTAACATTGGGAGGAACAGGCAAGGATAAAGGCAAGAGACATCCGACAATAGGGAATAATGTCTTGATTAGCACAGGAGCAAAAATACTTGGACCTTTCAAAGTGGGAGATAATTCAAGAATTGGAGCAAATGCAGTTGTCTTAAGAGAAGTTGAGCCAGACACAACTGTTGTCGGAGTGCCAGGCAGGGCTGTTAAGAAGGGCCATGCAAAAATAGCTCCTTCTATAGAACTTGACCAAATCCATATCCCTGACCCTGTAGCTCAGGAATTATGCAAGCTTCTTAAACGCATAGAAAGCCTGGAATCAGCTTTGAAGCAAATCCAATCAGATAGAAGTGCCGATTCGGAAAAAAAGGAACATGAACAAAAAGAGGATACTTCACTTAACTGCTGGAAATGGGAGAATGAACAAAGTTAACATAATTTATAAATGCGAAAGGAAGGATATAATGAAATTATTTAACACACTTACCCGACAAAAAGAGGAGTTTGTACCTTTGGAACCAGGCAAAGTAAAGATTTATTCCTGTGGACCTACCGTGTATAACTACTTTCATATAGGAAATGCACGTCCATTTATTATATTTGATACTTTAAGAAGATATTTGAAGTATAGAGGATATGACGTAAAGTTTGTTCAGAATTTTACAGATATTGATGATAAATTAATAAAAAGAGCAAATGAAGAAGGTACAACTGTAAAAGAAATAGCTGAAAAATATATAAAAGAATATTTTGTAGATGCAGATGGGCTTGGTATTCAAAGAGCTGATGTGCATCCTACGGCTACTGATACAATTCCTGAAATTATACAACTTATTTCAAAGCTGATAGAAAAAGGATACGCATATGAAGTAGAAGGAGATGTATATTTTGACAAGAATAAATTTACACAATATGGAAAACTTTCTCATCATAACTTTGATGAACTGGAAGCAGGCATAAGGGTGGATGTAGATGAGAGAAAGAGGCATCCGATGGATTTTGCATTATGGAAAGCACAGAAACCTGGAGAACCTGCGTGGGATAGCCCGTGGGGAAAAGGGAGACCTGGATGGCATATCGAATGTTCTGCAATGGTGCTCAAACATCTTGGAGAAACTATAGATATACATTGCGGAGGTCTTGACCTTATATTCCCCCACCATGAAAATGAAATAGCTCAAAGTGAAGCTGCTACAGGTAAACCTTTTGCCAG
>Ga0308398_1001300_pt1 | contig 13757 bp, 14 predicted proteins | sample Hotspr20SampleT9_FD_202360 | JGI IMG/M metagenome (GOLD analysis project Ga0308398, IMG submission 202360) | Hot spring phototrophic mat microbial communities from Mushroom Spring, Yellowstone National Park, Wyoming, United States - 20051001_T9 ...
CGTATTCTTCAAATTGTAATGGCTTAAATTCTTTTTTGTTGTACATGTCTCCAAGCCTAGTATTTTCCAAAATATATAATGAATGGCACTTCACCTGGTCAACTCCTAATGCTGAAATTACTCTTGATGTCTCACAAACGTCAAGCATCGTATCCCAGGGGAGATCAACAATAACATGGGCACAGCAATCCAAATTGAATTTTTTAATTCTCAAAACAGCGTCAATGAATTCTGCCAGCCCGTGTCCTCTATTCAAGCGTTCAAGAGTATGATAGTTGACAGTCTGTAGTCCTAATTCAATAACTATATCTATATTTTTCTCATTTTTTATTTTGTTTAAAAAATCAAGATATCTTTCATTTACACAATCCGGTCTGGTAGAAATATACAAAGCAACAATATCTTCTACACATGCTTCATTAATGCATGTGCAGAAATAGTCAAACAAAAGATATGTATTAGTATAATTTTGGAAGTATGCAATAAATTTCTGTGCTTTATATTTTTTGTTAATGTATTCCATGTTTTGTCTGAGTTGTTCTAAAACAGATAGATTTGAAGGAAGAAGCTCAAATCCCGCACCTTCTTCACCACAAAAAATGCAGCCTCCGTTTTCATTATTGCTGCATCTGTTAGGACAGGACGAATGTATGTTGACAGGAAGTTTGTATACTTTGCATCCATATTTTGACTTCAAGAAATCTGAATATCTGTTATACAAGTATTGGGGCTGATTTCCCAATAAATTTGCTTGCACATCTTTTTGCTTCATCAAAAACCTCCTGTATAGGGATACCATGTTTTTGTGCTATTTCTCTGCAATCTTCATATTCAGGAGAAAACTTTTCTATATTGCCGGCCCATGCCCTTTTCACTCTTACTTTGCCAAAAGTTGTTTGGACAATAATTATTTCCCTATTCATAAAATATCTTTTTGTTTCATATCTTCTTATACCTATAGTAGTAGTTTCGGATAAGATTATGCGTACCATTTCATCTTCTGAACACGGATCTGAAATAACTGTTAATTTTACTGCAGGCCTGCCTTTTTTCATATAAACAGGAGTAAAAAATACATCAAGCGCACCTTTTTCAAAAAGTTTTTCAGCGGCATACCCAAGTGCTTCAGATGTCATATCATCAATATTTGTTTCCAGAACTAATATCTCTTCTTTATATTGGTCATTATATTTATTTGTTCTGTTGTCTGAAGATGTTTCTCCGAGAAATACCCTCAGCGCATTAAGTCTTCCGGTCTCTCTCTTTCCGGAGCCATATGATACTTTGTTTATTCTCATTTGAGGCATTTCACCGAATTGTGATGAAAGCACTTTAATAATAGCCATGCCTGTAGGCGTAATAAGTTCAGTAGGAATATCTTCCTGAACTACAGGAATGTTGCTTCCTTCAAGCATTTTTGCAACAGCAGGCACAGGAACAGGAAGAATGCCATGCTCGCATTTTACAAAGCCGGAACCTTCATGAAGCACTGAAGAATAAACTTCATCAACTTCCAAAGCCTCTATGCAGATAGCTGTCCCTACAATATCTATAATAGAATCCAGAGCACCGACTTCGTGAAAATGTATGTCATTTATTGACTTATTATGTACACTTGCTTCAGCAGCTGCTACTTCTCTGAATATATTCTTGCTTAATAATTTTACTTTCTCGCTTAAACTGCTGCTATCAATTATTTTTTCAATATCATGCAAATTTCTTGCTGCATGGCTATGGCAATGAGGGTCACCATTATTTGCATGTACACAATGTTCCTCAATAATGTCAACATTAAAATCATTTACACAAATACCATTTGACACCTTCCGGGACAGATTTAAATTATACTCTGCGACTCCTAGTTTGGCGATTTCGTTTTTAAAATATTCGAAATCAACCCCCAGACCCAATAAGGCTGCTACCGTCATATCGCCACTGATTCCGGAAAAACAATCAAAATATAAAATTCTAGACATAATACTACCTTCCTTTCGGTAAAGTTGCAGTTAATTATCAAGCTAAACAAATAAGCACAACTCAAAGTCTGTTTATCATCGCGGCCAGATAACCTGCTCCAAAACCATTATCAATATTCACAACTCCTACACCGCTGGCACAGCTATTAAGCATTGTAAGCAGAGCGGAAAGCCCTCCAAAATTTGATCCATAACCAACACTTGTAGGAACAGCAATTACAGGCTTGTCCACCAGTCCTCCCACAACACTTGCCAGAGCACCTTCCATTCCGGCAACAACTATAATCACATTAGAATCATAAAGCTTGCCACTATGAATACCTGCCACACCGACATCATATATTCTTGACACCTTGTTTCCCATTAATTCAGCTGTTACTGCTGCTTCTTCAGCAACAGGAATATCTGCTGTTCCGGCACTTACAACAGATATTATCTTATTATTGCCTTCAGATTGCTGTCTCTTAACTGCTACGATTCTTGCTTCGTCATAATATAAAGCATCCGGCGCCACGCTTGAGACTTCTGCATATATCTCCTTTGAAGCTCTTGTGGCAATAATATTCCTGCTGCTATTATCAATGAGTTTTTTAAAAATATCTTTGATTTGCGTTATTGTTTTTCCCTGACAAAAAATAACTTCAGGAAAGCCATTTCTTAAAGACCTGTGGTGGTCTACTTTTGCAAAACCCATATCTTCGAATGGCAATATTTTCAGTTTGTTTAAAGCATCTTCAATTGTTATTTTGCCATTAGCTACATTCTCCAGCAGAGCTTTTAAAGCTATTTCATCCATTTTCTTATTTGCTCCTCCCCATGGAATTTAAAGAATTTGCATCTATAGCCTCGTTCATGCTTCCGGTTCTATAGCCTCTTATATCCAAAGAAACATACCTAAAACCCAATATATTGGCAAAGTAATTATATACTTCTTCTGAAAAATCTCTGTCGATGAACCTCGGCATATCGCAAGGCAGGACTTCAATTCTTGCAACTTCATCATGATACCTTACTCTTGCTTGTTTAATCCCTTTCGAATACAAATACTCCTCTGCCTGGTCAATAATTTTTAAAATATCAGGTTTGATTTTTGCTCCGTATGGAATCCTCGTAGCAAGGCATGCAATTGCCGGCTTGTCCCAAAAAGGCAGACCAAACAGTTTAGACAACTGCCTGACATCTTGTTTTCCAATTCCAACTTCTTTAAGAGGGCTGACAATGCCCAGTTCACGCAGCGCCTTCATGCCTGGTCTGTAATCACCGGTATCATCTATATTTGTACCATCTGCCACAGTGTTGATATCTCTTGATATAGCTGCCTCCAATACTTTAGTAAAAATATATTTTTTGCAATGATAGCATCTGTCCGGAGGATTGTTAGCAAATATTTCATTCAATAGCAATTCATCAGCATCTATCAATATATGCTCCACACCGATGTCTTTTGCAAATTGTTTTGCTTCCTCAATCTCTTTTTGAGGAAAAAAGCTTGAAACAGCCGTAATAGCTATTACTTTTTCATTTAGTACATCTCTGGCAGCTCTAAGCAGAAAACTGCTGTCAATCCCTCCTGAAAAAGCAATAGCAACACTTTTTCTGTTTTTTAAATATTCCTGCAAATTAATAAGCTTTTCGTTTAAATCCATACAATCACCTCATAAAAAGTCATTCTTTCAGCTGCCCATTTGCTTTTGCAGCAAGGAAAGCATTTATGAAGCCGTCAAGTTCGCCATCCATTACTGCGTCCACATCGCCTGTCTCATAGCTGGTCCTATGGTCTTTTACCATGGTATAAGGACAAAATACATATGATCTTATTTGACTTCCCCAAGCAATATCAAGCTGAACTCCTTTAAGGTCTTCAATTTTTTCTTTTTGTTCTCTCTCTTTAAGCTCCAAGAGTTTTGCTTTTAACATCTTCATAGCTGTATCCCTGTTTTGAAACTGAGAACGTTCAGTCTGGCAGGAAACAACTACACCTGTAGGTATATGAGTAATTCTCACTGCCGATTCTGTTTTATTTACATGCTGTCCTCCGGCGCCACTTGATCTGTAAGTATCTATCTTAAGATCATCAGGATTGATTTGAATATCAATATTATCGTCAAGTTCGGGCATAACTTCCACAGAAGCAAAAGAAGTATGCCTCCTGCCAGAAGCGTCAAAAGGAGAAATTCGCACCAATCTATGAACACCTTTTTCTCCTTTCAGATAACCATATGCATTATCTCCTGACACTTCAAAAGTTACACTCTTTATTCCCGCTTCTTCTCCATCAAGAATGTCCAGTATTTTTACAGAATACCCTCGCTGCTCAGCCCATCTGCTGTACATCCTAAACAGCATCTGAACCCAGTCTTGGGCTTCCGTACCGCCGGCTCCGGCATGAAGCGTCAAAATCGCGTTGTTTTTATCATATGGACCGCTAAGCAAAGTTTCCAGTTTCAATTTAAAAAGCGTATCTTTCAATTTTTTAATCCCTTGTTCAATTTCAGGAATTACTGACTCATCCTCTTCTTCCATTCCCAGCTCGTTAAGTGTTTCAATGTCTTCAAGCTGATTCCTCATTTTCTCAAACGTTTCAACTTTATCCTTCAACGACTTTACTTTCTGAAGAATTTTTTGAGATTTCTCAATATCATCCCAGAAACCTGGTTCTGCACACTTTTGTTCAAGCTCTTCTATTTCATTTTTTATTTTTGCAAGGTCAAAGAGAAGCCCCCATTTCATCCAACTCTATTCTAATTTCTTCAATATCCTGCTTGAATTGCTCAAACTGCAGCACTGAATACACACCCTTTCATGAATTGATATTATGTTACTTTTTATTGTTCTTGTTATTTGCCTCCATGGTTTCATATGTGAAAATTATGGCATCCGCAACATCTTTTAAAGGCATTCTTGAATCCATGCTCTTTTTTCTGATTCTTTCATAAGCTTCCTTTTCTGATATTCCCAATTTACTCATAATAAGCCATTTGGCTTTTTCAACAGACTTTCTTGTTTCATAATTCTCTGTCATTTCCTTGAGGCGTTGGCTCATTTTAGATACTCTAAAATAATTGACAACAGCAATATCAACAACGTACCCGAAAAAATCTTTATTAAGCGGCTTAGGGCAAAACGCGACAACATGTGATCCTTCTATAAGGCTTGAAATAATATCATTTTTTTGCTCCGCTAAAATAATACATGCACAAAGGAACTCTTCATCTATTATTTTTATAGCAGAAGCAAATTCAGAGATCTTGGTGCTCATATCAATAATACAAAAATCAGGGTCGTAATTTCTGACAAGGCGAATCAAAGAGACCGGGTCGCTGCAATTGCCTAAAAATACGTACCCCAATGGGCTTAATATGTTTCTGATATTTATTTGGGACTGATTATCCAATGTTGCCACAACAAATTTTTCACTGCTCATAATATGCCTTATACCTCACCTTGACCCATATAGCCAAAAGCACTATAACCACATTATACATGAATTATGCTCTTATGGCAATTCTATAACCTTATGGTTTTTAGATTCTCGATACAATACAAACTTGTTTCCTATTACCTGTACGATTTCCGCCCCAAGCTTCCCAGCAAGTTCTTCGCAGATTTGTCTTGTGTCCGACAAAGAATTTTTCAGAACGGTAGCTTTTACTATTTCCCTTGCTTCAAGAGCATCATCAAACTGCTTGATCATATTATCATTAATTCCGCCTTTTCCTACTTGAAAAATAGGCACAATATCATTTGCAATACTTTTTAAAAAAGCTCTTTGTTTACCTGTTATCAACCGGCACTCCCTCTTTCAATATAAAAATTATAGAACTTACTTAAAATAAGTTATGGAACATACTCAAACTCTATTTCATAAATCTTTACAGTATCTCCTTCTTTAATTCCTTGTCTCTCAAGTTCTTCAACAACCCCTTTTCTCTTAAGAGAACGATGGAAATACTGCATTGATTCATAATTATTAAAATTAGTAGATGCAACTACTTTTCTTATCCATTCGCCTTCTACAATATAAATGTCTCCTTCTCTTCTTACTGTAAAAGGCTCTTTTTCTTCCAGCTTATAAACTATTTCTTTGCTGACTTCCGCTACTTTTGTTTCCGGCAGTTTGTCGAGCAAGTCCGCCACATGGTATATCAATTCACGTACACCATGCTTGGTTGCAGCAGATACAGGAAAAACTTTGTATCCTTTACCTTCCACATACTTAGTGAATTCTTCCAGCTTATTATAATCATCTATAACATCGATTTTGTTAGCAGCTACAACCTGAGGGCGCGAAATAAGATTCTCGCTGTACTGCTTTAATTCATTATTAATTATTTCAAAATCATCAATAGGATTCCTTCCTTCTGTGCCAGCCACATCAACCACATGTATCAACAATTTTGTTCTTTCTACATGTTTCAAAAATTCATGTCCAAGACCTACCCCCTGATGAGCACCTTCAATCAATCCGGGAATATCTGCAAGTACAAAACTTCTGCCATCTTCAGTGGCTACTACTCCAAGATTAGGTTCTATTGTTGTAAATGGATAGTTTGCAATTTTAGGTCTGGCAGCTGTCACACTTGAAAGAAAGGTTGATTTTCCTGCATTAGGATATCCAATCAATCCTACATCAGCGAGAAGCTTCAATTCAAGAATAACCCATCTCTCTTCACCTGTATCTCCTGCCTTTGCAAATGAAGGCACCTGCCTTGTAGGTGTGGCGAAATGCTGATTTCCCTTGCCTCCTTTGCCTCCTTTTACTATAATTTCCCTCTGCCCAGGTTTTGTGAGATCAGCAAGAATAGCTCCCGTTTCCTCATCTTTTACAATAGTTCCTGCAGGCACCTTTATAATCAAATCCTCTCCACCCCTGCCTGTACAGTTTGAAGGGCCTCCATCTTGTCCATTTTCGGCTTTGTAGTGCCTTTTATATCTAAAATCTGCGAGAGTCCTTACTCCTTCATCAACAACAAATATTATGTCCCCGCCTTTTCCTCCGTCGCCGCCATCAGGCCCTCCTGCCGCTATGTATTTTTCTCTATGAAAAGAAACAGCACCATTTCCGCCATTTCCTGCTTTCAAATGTATTCGTGCATGGTCTATAAACATTGTTTTGTCACCACCTTATATTCAAAAATATAAGAAAAAATCCCGGCTTAATACCACCGGGATTATTTTGCGTACATTATGCTGGTACTATACTAACCTTTTTCTTATCTCTGCCCATCCTTTCGAATTTAACCCTTCCATCTACAAGAGCATAAAGGGTGTCATCGCTGCCTTTACCAACATTCTGACCCGGATGGATTTTTGTACCTCTTTGTCTTACAAGAATATTTCCTGCAAGAACAAACTGGCCGTCTCCTCTTTTAACACCAAGTCTCTTGGACTCACTGTCACGACCGTTCCTGGTGCTCCCCACACCTTTCTTGTGCGCAAACAACTGAAGATTTATATTCATCATAGGCTTACACCTCCTGTTCAAACACTTTAATATACCTATCATATGAATGAGCAATTTGTTTAAATCCAACAAGCACTGTTTCAAAAACATATGCTGCAATTTCATTTTGCTTTTCAGAAAGCCCGTCAGGAAGAAAACACTCCATATATCCGTCTTTAATAATACACGGTTCTTCATTTAAATCAAGAAGCGTTTTGAGCGCTCCCGCACATGTGTATGCGATAGCTGAAACAGCAGCACACACAATGTCTTTGCCTATCTCATCATATCCCGCATGGCCTCTTACAATTATCTTTGCAATCTTCCTGTGGCTGTTTCTATCAACATATACTTTAATCATGGCATTATGCGTTTATCTTCTCAATCTGCACTTTGGTGAAAGGCTGTCTATGTCCTTGCTTTTTCCTGTATCCTTTTTTAGGTTTATATTTAAAAACTATAATCTTACGTCCTTTGCCATGGCCAAGAACTTTAGCACTGACAGTAACACCTTCAACCGCAGGACTTCCAAAAGTCATTTTTCCTTCTTTGGATACAGCTAAAACTTTGTCAAAAGTATACTCCGCACCTTCTTCAACAGCAAGCTTTTCCAAAAATATAACATCGCCTTCCTGAACCTTGTACTGTTTTCCGCAAGTTTCTATAATCGCGTACATCAAAACACCTCCCTCATCCCAGTCTCGCCGAACAGAGGCGCAGCGTCAAGCTGACTTGGTTTGCCATGTTCGAGCGGCTTCCGATAAATGATAACATATTATGGCGTGCCATGTCAATTATTTGTGCACATTTTTTTATACAACATCCAATGCTAATTCAATCATCTTTGTAAAAGTTTTTTGTCTTTCCTCAGAAGTAGTTGCTTCATGTGTAACCAGAGAATCTGAAATAGTCAGAATACAGAGTGCGTCAACACCTGCTTTTGCTGCATTCATATAGAGGGCTGCAGCCTCCATTTCTACAGCAAGCACACCCATTTTTGCCCACTTTCTCCATGATTCTTTATCATCATCATAGAAAATGTCTGAAGATAGTATATTTCCGACTTTTATGTCCAGGCCTTTGCTCTCAGCCATACGCGCAGCTTTCTCCAACAATTTCCAAGATGCTGTGGGGGCGTATGTTCCCGGCAAATTATATTGAGCAGCATAATTTGAATTTGTGGATGCTGACATAGCAAGGACTATGTCTCTTATCTTGACATATTCCTGCATTGCACCTGCTGTTCCCACTCTGATAAGATTTTTGACACCATAAAAATGTATCAGCTCGTATGAGTAAATGCCTATCGAAGGCATACCCATGCCTGTTCCCATCACTGAAACTTTTTTTCCTTTGTATGTGCCTGTAAATCCGAACATGTTTCTTACTTCATTAAACTGCACAACATCATCAAGAAAATTTTCCGCAATAAATTTGGCTCTCAATGGATCTCCAGGCAAAAGCACTGATTCTGCAATGATTCCTTGTTCTCTTACCTGAATATGTGGTGTTGGTATCATAAAAATCAACCTCCCAATAAAATTTACCTTAAATATTTTAAAATATTTCGCTAAAAACTCATTTTAAGGCTATTCCTCATATAATCTCCCTGTTCCCTTGCAATGAGGACAAGTTTTTGAAATAACGCTTATAAGCTCCTTTCTGGTTTTTTTTCTTGTCATTTCGACAAGCCCCAAACTTGTGAATCCAACAACGGAAGTCTTTGTCCTGTCTTTCTGAACAGCCTTTTTTAATGCCGACAAAACAAGCTGCTTATTATTTTCATCTGTCATATCAATGAAATCAATAATAATTATTCCGCCAATATCCCTTAATCTAATCTGTCTGGCAATTTCATCGACAGCTTGAAGATTTGTTTTAACAGCTGTTGCTTCCAGACTGTTTTTACCTGTATATTTGCCAGAATTTACATCAAATACTGTTAATGCTTCAGCTCTGTCAACAACTACATATCCACCTGATTTTAGCCACACTTTTCTTGCTGTGGCTCTAAGAAGCATGGAATTTATATTATAAAATTCAAACATATCATAATCTTTGTTGTATAGCTGTATTTTATTTTTCATCATCGGGCACAAATCATTCGCAAATTCAACAAGCTTATCATACTCCTGTCTATCATTTACTACAATTCTTTTTACATCGGAGGTTATAAAATCTCTTACGGTTTTTAAAGACATATCGATTTCTTCATATACACAGCTTGGAACACCCTGCTTTTCAATGTTTCTTTTTATATTGTCCCATAAATTTTTTAAAACATTTACATCGTTTATTATTTCAGTTTCACTGCAATATTGAGAATTTGTCCTCATTATAATTCCCATTCCCTCAGGCTTTATCTTATCTGCCAGTGATTTTAGATGAAATCTTATATTTTCATCTTTAATCTTGCTTGATACACCTATATAATCCTGATCAGGTATAAGCGCGGCATATCGTCCCGGGATTGTTATATTTCTTGTAACCCTGGGTCCTTTTGATCCTGCGGCTTCCTTCATAACCTGGACAATTATTTCTTGTCCTTGCTTTATTATATCACTAATATTCGTATTATATTTTTTAACAAACTCAATATTTATTTTTTGTTTCTTTAAATCATAATTATTGACTGCATCATTTATATACAAAAAAGCATTTTTATCAAAACCAATATCTACAAAAGCACACTGCATGCCTGACAATACACACTCCACTTTTGCTTTATAAATATTCCCAAGCATCCTGTGAGCATCTTTTTTTTCAACATAGTACTCAGCCAATTCACCATCTTCGAGCAAAGCAATTCTCTTTTCATCGTTCTTTACATAGATTAATATTTCATTATCCATTGCTCATCACCTTTATATGCAAGCATGAATAGGATCTATTAGTTTCCCTTCGCATTCCACAAACAATCCCGTGCGATAAATAGAATAATATGCAGGATTGATGCCTGCAAATTTGCAGAAAGCATCTGCAAGAACATCAGGCTTAAGATTTGCTTTGCTGCCTGCTCTGGCAAGAACACTGAATGATGCTGCATCATAAATGTTTTCATATGATTTTTTTGAGTTCTGTTCAACTTTTTTCAAATCAAATCTAATAATTAAAGGCTTTATATCGATATTTTTTATAACACCCTTTACGTTCTTCTCTGCATTGATCTCATTTAATTCAAGAAATTCATTCAGTTTCGAATCAATGTAAGCTTCAATATTGTCATATTCTCTGCAAATGCCTGATTCAGAAAAAAATATGTCAATATTATAAGAAGCAGCTGCGATAATCGCCATAATATTCTCCTTTTGATTTTTTTTGCAAGCATCAATGACTTTTAATCCTTTGGGCAGAGAAATATTAAGCATTTTTTTTACAGCCTCAGGTTCCACATCTTTTTCGAATGCGATATCAGCATACTCTGCATCACTTGCAATGCCCACAGACAAAGGAAGTCCAAAAACAAGATGAGGATGAGGGTTGAATCCCTGAGAGTAAGAAACAGGCAATTCTGCTCTTCTTAAAGCTCTTTCAAAGGTCCTCATTAAATCAAGATGTGAAATGTATTTTACCTCTTCTCCTCTGGAAAATCTTATCCTAATTTCATTCATAACATATACCTCCACCAAACACTGCAGCTCCACAAGCCTCACATTTCACTCTGCAATTCTGTGTCAACTCTCCTCTGTAGGCTTTTTTATTTTCATTGATCAAAAATTTTTGTGATATTCCAACATCAATATGGCTCCACGGCAAAATTTCGTCAAAGCTCCTTTTTCTATTGGCATAAAAAGCAGGATCTATATTGCAATCTTCAAAAGCCTGCATCCATAAATCAAATCTGAAATAATCCCCCCAGCTGTCAAATTTGCATCCATTCTCCCAGGCTCTATACAACAGCCTGCCTAACCGTCTGTCTCCTCTTGATAAAACCGCTTCAAGAAAACTAAGTCTTGAATCATGCCAGTTATAAGTTATATATTTGCTTCTTATTTTGCTCTTCAAAAATAGCTGCTTGTCTTTCAACAAATCTATGGCATTCTGTGCTTCCCACTGGAAAGGAGTAAATGGCTTTGGCACAAAAGAAGACGTACTTATTGTTATATTAAGTCCTTTTGCTCTTTTTTCTTTGGGAACAGACATATATGCATCAACAACTTTCTGACCAAGCTCAGCTATTCCTTCTATGTCCTCATATGTTTCTGTCGGAAGTCCAATCATAAAATACAGCTTGACTCCGTTCCAACCTCCGTTAAATGCAAGCGATACCGAAGACAGAAGGTCTTCTTCTGTGACACCTTTGTTTATAACATTCCTGAGCCTTTGTGTACCTGCCTCAGGAGCAAAAGTAAGACCGCTTTTTCTTACTTTTTGTGCTTTCTCCATCAAATCTAAAGAAAATGAGTCTATCCTAAGAGAAGGAAGCGAAAGATTAACTCTTTTCGGGCTCATTGCATCAATCAAATTGTTAGTCAATTCTTTTAGCTGTGTATAATCACTCGTGCTTAATGATGCAAGCGATATCTCTTCGTATCCGGTGCTTTTCTGAAGCCGGGAGGCTATGTCGGTTAATTTTTCCCAGGACTTTTCTCTAACAGGTCTATAAATCATGCCTGCCTGGCAAAATCTGCATCCTCTTGTACATCCTCTGAATATTTCAAGCATTATTCTGTCATGTACTATATCGTTATAAGGAACAATTATTTTATCAGGGAAATAAACTTCATTTAGATTTTTTATTATTCTTTTTTTTATTTTAGGACTTGCAAAATCATATATAGGGGATATTGAAGAAACAGTACCATCATCATTGTATTTTACATCATAAAAAGAAGGCACATAAACTCCTTCTATTGAACTTATCATCTTCAAAAAATCAAAACGGCTTAAACCAGCATTTTTCCATTGTGCATAAATATCCATTACCTCATTAATTATTTCTTCACCTTCGCCAAGCATGAAAAAATCTATAAAATCAGCAAGCGGTTCACCATTGTATGCACATGGCCCTCCGGCACAAACAAAAGGATGCCCTTTCGTTCTATCTTTGGAGAAAATAGGTACTTCAGCCAAATCAAGCATATTTATTATATTTGTATAACTCATCTCATACTGAAGAGTAAATCCTATAAAATCAAAGAATTTGACAGGATCTTTCGTTTCCAGTGAAAACAAGGGTATTCCTTCTTTGCGCATCATGCTTTCCATATCAGGCCAAGGAGCAAATACTCTTTCACAATATGTGTCCGGTCTCTCATTTAGCAGATGATAAAGTATCCTCATGCCTAAATGAGACATTCCAACTTCATATACATCTGGGAAACAAAAAGCAAATCTAATATTAATGTTTTCTGCATCTTTAACAACCATGTTCCATTCATTACCGGTATATCTCGATGGTTTTTCAACTTTCTGAAGTATTTCATCGCCAAGCTCAACAGGCACTTCATTATCTCCCTTTCGTTTTTTATTTTTTTAATTTTTAAATATATCAATTAGTTCTTCCTGTAGTTCTCCCTGAAAAACTCAAATTTCTGCAAAAAGGCGAATTATACGTTAAAGCGAGCTTCAAAACGGCCGACAAAACCCAAAGATTTTATCAGCCTGAAGCACAAGGCGTTTTTCAGCTAATAATATTTAGTAAAATTTTCATCAATAAAGAAGGTTATAATACTCGCTTACCATTCTTGACGCTGAAAATCTCTCTGTAGCCATATTGATGCTTTCTCTCATCATGGAAATCCATCTGGCCCTATCATTGTAAAAAGCAGGTATAACCTCATTAATTAAAGTGTATATCAATGATTCTGCATCCACTCTATCAGCTTCAGGTCCTTCATATCCATGTCCAATCTGCCATCCGTTTATCCCATGAATGCAACCTTCAGGCCACCATCCGTCAAGGACGCTAAGATTAAGCACTCCGTTCATTGCAGCTTTCATACCTGAAGTACCACTTGCTTCCATAGGTCTGACAGGATTATTAAGCCACACATCACATCCCCGCGTCAGCATTGCTCCGACATACATATCATAATCTTGAACAAAAACCACACTGTTAGGATATTTTTGAGACATATCATATAAATTTCTTACAATAGCTTTTCCGGTAAGATCATTAGGATGAGCTTTACCTGAAAAAACAATCTGAACCGTTGCATCTCTCAAAAGAGGTTCTATCAATTCTTTTTTTCTGAAAATCAAATCACTTCTTTTATAAGGTGCCGCCCTTCTTGCAAAACCTATAATGAGTTTATCCTTGTCAAGCTTTACTCCGTTTCTTTTATTAATTTGATCAATCATCGCCTGTTTCAATCTCATGTGTTCATCCCAGAGCC
>Ga0308398_1001313_pt1 | contig 13666 bp, 12 predicted proteins | sample Hotspr20SampleT9_FD_202360 | JGI IMG/M metagenome (GOLD analysis project Ga0308398, IMG submission 202360) | Hot spring phototrophic mat microbial communities from Mushroom Spring, Yellowstone National Park, Wyoming, United States - 20051001_T9 ...
GCAGCCCGTAAGCAGGAGGCAAACGCTCACCAGGAGAGCGCACACGCGCGTTGCGGACATCTCAGCGGATGTAGGGCTGTTCAGCCCTGGTCATGGCGTCTTGAATGCGGATCTTGTGCGTCAGCAACAAAGGCTGTGGCAGGGCATCCAGTGGGAAGAAGCCTACGTCCAGGCTCTCCGGCGAGCAAGCGAGCTGGCCGGCGACGATCTCGCACTCAAAGCACAGGTTACCCATCTGCACAACCTCGTCGCCATACCGGGCGATCATAAACTGCGCAGGGTCAGAGTAGACGCCGATCAGGCGCTTGATGCGCACATGCAGGCCGGTTTCCTCCCACACCTCGCGGATGCAGGTTTGGGCGATGCTCTCGCCCACGTCTTGTCGGCCGCCTGGCATGGCCCAGTGTCGATTGTCCCGGCGCAGTTGGAGCAATAGATGCCCCTGCCCGTTCAGGATAAAGGCCGAAGCGCCATATTGGATGCGCTCTGGCCGGCGCGTGACGACCGCGCCCGTCCAGTCGTATAGCGTGACGTTAACTGGCGCCATGACAGAAGCAATCATATACATAGGGGCTTCCAGTGTTCTGCGTTCTCTCAGGCACAAGCGGAAGTCAAGGAGAAGGCAGTAACACAGGAGCAGTTAAAGAGGCTGACAGTTAACACGCTCACACAGGCTTGAATAAGCCCATGGTTATTCTAAGTAGTGCGCTGCGCGACAGCCTTAGCTAGGTCTTTTCTTTATGCTACTCATCGAGCCGCCTGTTGCCCAATCCAATTCTTAGCCAGCGGGACTTCTCTGCTCTATTCAAACACTGAATGCGTCAAGCCAGTTGACAGGTTCAACTGGATATGCTAGTATTCAGATACACATCTGTTCTCCGCTGTGCACACATGTGCAGAGCAGAGACAAGTTAAGGAGGACAAACATGATCTCTAGAAGGCAGTGCCAGATTAGTGCCCTGATCGCGTCATCAGTTCTGTTAGCGAGCTGTGCAGCTCCTACTGCCCCTCAAGCTCCCGCTGGTCCAGCACCTACGCAACCTCCCACGACTGGTGAAAAGGCAGTTGAGCCTGGCCAGTGGTCGCTAGCTAAGGCTGCAGAGCCTTACAAAGGTGTAACCATCAACTGCGTCTTCCTTGACCGTCCCGGCTATCGAGCAGCCATTCAGCTCATACCAGAGTTCGAGAAGATTACTGGCATTGATGTAACTTGGGAAATCATGCCCTACGAGAACAGTCGTGAGAAGCAAGTCTTAGACTTCACAGGCAATACGAAGAACTACGACTGCATTCTCATCGATGTGGTTTGGATAGGCGAATTCGCTGCTTCAGGCTGGGTAGTACCTCTGAGAAAGTTCTACGAGGATCCTGCTCTGGCTGATCCGAATCTCAACCTAAAAGGGTTCTTCCCCATTCTTCTAGAGTCCTTCGGCACGTGGAACAACGAGATCTACGGCTTGCCCTTTGATAACTACTCTGGCGTGTTGTTCTACAACAGATGCATGTTGGAGGAGGCCGGCTTCAAGGAACCGCCCAAGACTTGGCAGGAACTCTTGGAGGTATACGGTCCTAAGCTGACTAAAGATGGAAAGTATGCCTTTGCGCTCCAGTCTAGACGCGGTGAAACACAATCCGCTGACTCCTTCATGCGCATGATTTGGCCCTTTGGCGGTTCTCTACTCAACGAGAACTTCGAACCTAACTTGTCTTCAGAGAAGTCACTGACTGGACTGAGATTCCGTCAAGAGCTGATGAAGTACATGCCGCCAGACATCGTGGAGTGGGACCATGATGAGACAGTACAGGCCTTGGCTCAGGGTAGAGTGGCGATGATCACGGAATGGAGCGCCTTTAATGCCTACTTCACGGATCCAAACACCTCTAAGATCACGGACTGCATCGGGTATGCTGTCGAGCCAGCGGGACCAGTTGGTCCACGGCCAGCCCTGGGCGGTTTCTCACTCGGCGTGAGCGCAAACAGCGCACCAGAGAAGCAAGCAGCCACTTGGCTGTTCATTCAGTGGGTGACTTCCGAAGAGAAGGCCAAGGACTACATCCGAGCTGGCGGCGTCTCTGGCCGCATGAGCGCCTATGAGGATCCAGAGCTGAAGGTGCAATTCCCTTACTTTGAGCCACTGGTAGTGTCCTGGTCCAAGCATGGTAATCCAGTGTTTAGACCACGCTTCCCAGAATGGCCGGCTATTTCTGAGCTCATCGCGCAGACCGGCACCGAGATGATGCTTGGAAGCATCTCCGTTGAAGAGGGTGCGAAACGCCTAGACACCCAAATTCGCGAGATTCTCGAAAAAGCTGGCTACTATTCTGGCGCAAAACCGAAGCTGCAGTAATAAGCTGCAGACCACGGCAGAATGCTCTGGTGACGAGTGCGCTTTACTCGTCACCAGAGCTGATGTGCGCGTTTATACTTAGACACGAACACAAGTCTTCTCTTCTTAGTCAAACGTCATGGAGACCATACACTCTCTGAGCCAAAAAGTCCTTAAAGAACTTGAAACCATTTTCACCCAGCTTTCCTCTCAGGCTGCCGAGCACATGTGTGACGAGATTGCCCATGCACGCCGGATTGCTTGCTACGGCGTTGGTCGAGAAGGACTGATGGTCAAAGCTCTCTGCATGCGGCTGATGCATCTAGGGCTAGACGCTCATGTGGTTGGTGATATGACAACGCCACCAATCGGTAAAGGCGACTTGTTGATAGTCAGTGCTGGCCCAGGCAAGTTCTCCACAGTGCTGGCACTTATGGATGTAGCCAAACAAAGCGGCGCGCGCAGCATGGTGATCACGGCTCAGCGGGATGGCGAGGCCGCAAGACGTGCTGACGTGATAATACACCTGCCTGCCCAAACGATGGCCAGCGATTTACTCACTCCTTCCAGCGTTCTGCCAATGGGCAGCTTGTATGAGATATCACAGCTCATCTTTTTTGATTTAATCTCGATTCTATTGCGAGAAAAGCTCGGACAAACACTAGAAGAGATGCGAGATAGGCATACCAATCTAGAATAGAGAGTATGAGTCAATTGACACCTATATTGCCTAAGAGGTCAGCTTCACCGCGGATAGTTTTGTCTAGATTCAACATCAAGTGGCCGGCTTTATTTTTGTTAGCCCCAGCAATTATTATCTTGTTTGCTGTTGGAATATATCCTCTCGTATTCGCAGTAGATGTTAGTCTAAGACAGTATCAGCTAACTAAACCATATTTAGGCACACCTTATATAGGTCTTCAGAACTACATACTAGTAATAAACGACACTCTGTTTTGGCAGTCTCTATTTAGAACTTTCACCTTTTTTGTATTAACAGTTCCATTACAGGTTATTTCAGGCATATTAATAGCCATTTTTCTAGACAACTTAAATATTAAGTGGCTGTCTGGACTATTAAGAGTAATACTTGTCTTGCCAATCGCCATCACTCCAACAGTAATAGGTTTAGTCGGTAGACTGCTCTTCAATCGCGATTTTGGTTTTATTAACTTTCTATTAAGCTTGGTAGGGATAGAACCCATCCCTTGGTTAGGCGAACCTCTGCCTGCCATGCTAACCATTGCTCTCGTTGATATCTGGCAATGGACTCCTTTCATCACGCTGGTCGTGCTCTCGGGGCTAACATTGATTCCCCATGACGTGTCAGAGGCTGGCCAACTAGACGCTGGCCGCGGATGGCATTTCTTCCGGTCAGTTCAATTGCCATACTTGTTGCCAGGGCTCACCGCAGTGCTTATACTCCGCACCGCAGATATTCTGAAACTTTTTGACATGGTGTTTGTATTAACACGAGGCGGCCCTGGCGTTTCCACCGAGCTTGTCAGTCTATACGTACAGCGTATTGGATTTCGAGTATTTGATATGGGAGTAGCTTCAGCACAGGCTATTCTTCTACTTGTACTATGCATTATACTTTCTAGAGCATATATTCGCTTTTTCTACAGAGAGATACAAGCATGACGCGGTTAAAGTATCGTTACGTTCTAGTTCTACAATTTTTATTCTCATTTTTGATAATTGTAGGATTTTTATTCCCTATATACTGGATGCTAACTACAGCTCTAAAGCCTTTAAGAGATACTTTCGCTATACCTCCTGTTCTATTTTTCCAACCTACTTTGGAACACTTTGAAGCTATCTTTGCTGAAGGTGCAGTACTTCGCAGTTTAAGAAATAGTATTATAGTTGCTACGTTTACTACGATTACTGCTCTTATACTTGGCGTGCCAGCTGCTTATATACTAGCACGTTTTGATTTTAAAGGTAAATCTAATCTTTGGTTTTGGATAATTTCTAATCGTTTTATATCACCAATAGTCGTCGCTTTGCCATTTTACTTAATAGCTCGAAATCTTCAAATTCTCGATTCTTTTATAGTCTTAGTGTTAGTTTATCTAACTTTTAGCATACCATTGGTAGTTTGGTTATGCATAGATCAATTTCGCGCTATTCCACGTGAAGTGGACGAAGCATCGCATGTTGATGGTGCTAACCTGTGGCAAACTTTTCTACTGGTCAATTTACCTTTGGCGATCCCAGGTATTGTGGTATCGGCCATTCTGGTGTTTATCACTAGTTGGAATGAACTACTCTTCGCCTTGCTGCTAACGCGCAACGAAGCTAGGACTGCACCCGTTGAAGCAGCAAATTTTATGACTGGTTTTGGAATCCGCTGGGGGCCGATGATGGCCACAGGTGCCTTAATCGCTCTACCCGTCTTGATTTTTAGCTTGATCGTTTCTCGTAATCTTATCCGTGGATTGACTATAGGTGCTGTGAAATGAATTTTGGTATCAATTTGAGCTTTGCCGTTAAGCGCTGGCCCGAACCTGAGGCATGGGCAAGCTTTGTCTGCGAAGAACTAAAGCTAAGTACTGTTCAGTTTACCTTTGATCTGCTTGATCCTATGTGGCCAGAAAAAGAAAGTTTTAGCTTAGCGCGTCAAATTAAAAAAGTTTCGTCCGATTTTAATATTTTTATACACAGTGCTTTCGTTGGGCTTGCTAATTATACGTACAATGGATTGCTGCACCCCCTTGCTGAGGGACGCGCTGCTTCTATGGAATGGTGGCGCAGAGCTGTTTCGTTAGCCGCTGAGTTAGGCGCTAAGGCAATCGGTGGCCCGTTGGGGGGGTTGAGCGTCGCTGATGCAAACGATCCGGTACGCCGGCAGATGCGATACGCCGAGATGCTTGAATCGATAAGGACAATTACTGTTTGGGTCAAGGAAGCCGGCTTAACAGAGTTTTTAATCGAGCCAACACCACTCGTGCGCGAGTTTCCTCATACAGTCGAACAAGCAAAACAGCTACTCGAAGATTTGAGACAGAACGCTGCTGCACCAATACGATATGTTATCGACGTTGGGCATGCACTCTATCAGCCGCTATATAGTATACAAGCTTCTCTTCACCCTTGGTTCAGCACTTTAAGAGAAAATGTTGGTCTAATACATTTACAAAATACAGATTTTCAAAGCGACTCCCACTGGGGCTGGCCGCATCCTCAAGGAAAGTTTAACTTAGAGGAATTTTTTAATACATTGCGTGATTATAATATGAGTAATATTACATTAATATTGGAAGTATTCTATCCATTTGAAGAAAAAGATCAAAATGTAAAGGAAAACATTACACAATCAGTGCAATATTGTAAAGCCAGATGGCTTAAGAATTAAGACTTTTGACTTTCTATCTTGTTAATTTATCAATTATTCTGTTTGCAACGTTCTTTAAATTTTTATAATATTCTTGATTTTCGATAGTTGGTATAAATCTCTTGGCTTCTACAGATTTAATTAATTTTTGTGCCCAACAATTGAGTAAGGAATTAGGGTGAAGCGCAGTCCAAGCAACTGCTGCAACGCCGACCAACCCAACTTCATCTAAGCAAGGATAGACAACCGGCATGCCGGTTAACTGGGCAATTAGGTCAGCCATCAAGCCGCTCCGCGCACCACCGCCACCGATGCGAATCTCTTTTAGTTGCTGTGGGTGAGTGCGACACAACAAAAAGTCATATATGCGTGCAGTTTGCACAGCGATGCCTTCATACACAGCACGCATGAGATGTTCTCGTGTGTGTCTACTATCCAAGCCTAAAAAGCAACCACCTAAAGACCACTCTTTCTCTTCACTACGCTCTTCACTGAGTGTTAGATAAGGTAAGTATATTAAATTATCAGATGTTAATGAAATATTATTTAGTTGACCTTCTAAAGATGCCCAAAACTCAGCATTATCTTTAAAATTTGAATACAGAGTCTTCCCCCAAAATTCCAAATTGATACTTCCAGCACTTGTAGCTACAAATCTTAAAAACAAATTTTCATCTTGTATATGCCGAACTAAATATCCTAACGTATCATCATCAAAATCTTTTGTCCAATATTGATGAATCGCAGCAGTGCCGATGATTGATGCAGCTTGATTTAAATTTGCAGCGCCGAGACCAAACATGCCAGCCACTGCATCGAACGGGCCCACGAACACCGGCAAGCCCTCTGGCAGTCCTATCTGCGCGGCAGCCGAACGCTTAAGCGCTCCCCTAGGCTTGAGCGGAGAAAGTGGTTCTGGAAGCAGCCGACGAACGGTGCGCAAGTCTAGAATGTCGAGCACTGTCTCGGCAACCTTCCAGTAGTCATCTCCAACGGCGGGTTGACGCTCGAAATGAACAGTATGCGGGTGGCCATAAGTATGCTCAAAACTGGTCGTGCAGATGCCCACACGGCCAGTAAGCACATACCCTATCCAGTCTTCAGCAAAACACACATGCTGGGCTTGCTTCAATTTCTCAGGAGCAGCTTCGGCCAGCCATGCGAGCTGAGTTGTCTGATGTGCAGTTGTCGGCTTAGTGCCTGTATAGCGCGCTACTGCACGTAAGCGTCCCTCGCGCCGCCATTGTCTTAGGACGTTTATGCTCCGTGTATCGCGCCACATTAAGGCCGGCTCAACAGCCTTGCCATCCGCGCCAATCAGCCACACCCCATCGCCAAGAGCGGTTATAGCAACCGCTTGGATTTGGATATCGCTTCGCTGGGCTCTAAGTGTGCTCAGCACACGGCTCATCGTAAATAGCGCCCTCGTGGCCAGCATGTTCATCTCAATCTCAAATGCAGGAGGCGCTGACAAGCGATAGGGAGTTCGATAACGGTGCAGTCCAAGTATGTGACCCTCCGTAGTTACAACAGCAGCCTTGGTCGTGGTGCTTCCCACATCTACTGCTAGGACAGCTGGCGTCACAGCCACACTTTAAAATCTACCACGCATCCGGAGTACAATAGGCGTTAACGTTTGGAGCACACTAAGACCTGCATTGGCTCAGATCAGAACACGCTGAGACCGAGTTCGGGTTTTGCTTAGGGTCGCATCTGACATATGACTAGAAAGATCCATACAAAATTCAAAGATCGTTATGATCAAAAAGCTTTAAGTAATATAAGCCTTATTATTCAAGTAGTCGAAAAGTATTACGTAGAACAGTTAACTCAATCACAAATTGCTAAGCAGATTGGTGTTTCTCGAAGTACTATCTCACGAATGCTTAGCCGAGCTCGAGATGAAGGCATAGTGCGTATACAGATTGTCTATCCACAGGTGCGTCATACAAGCATCGAAGCTGATCTGAGAAAACGATTTAATCTAAGCGAGACAATAGTTATCGCGCTGCCTAAGCAAGTCTTAGAAGAAGATGAACTGCGAAGTTGGGTAGGCATCCAAGCAGCGCCATTTGTTAACCAAATGATACAATCAAAGATGGTCATTGGAGTGGGCCGTGGTCGCACACTTGCTGAATTAGCGTTCGGATTAAGTAAAACGACTAACGGCTGCTATGATATAAAGATAGTGCAACTTTTAGGAGATATAGATATTCACTATTCACCAACGAGATCCACTGAAATAACGCGCTTGCTCAGCGAAAGCTATAACGGAGAGGCATACTATCTAAATGCGCCAGCGCTAGTGGCCGATGTTAACCTTGGCATGACGCTGATGCGGTCATCTACAATTCAGCAGGTCACCAAGTTTTACGACTCCCTTGACTTTGCTATGGCAGGAGTAGGGGCTCTGCACAATTCGCCGCTCGTGTTAAGCGGTCTGCTACGCCCATCTGACATTAGAAAATTAGCCAAAGCAGGCGCTGTTGGTGATATATGTGGACATTTTTATGATATTAACGGAAATTTACTAGATCATGTATATTCTGGAATCTCTATAGGCATTAGCTGGGATCAGTTACATAACTGCAATAAATTACTCGTTACAGCCACTGGAAGTGATAAAGTAAAGCCGCTTTTGGGCTTACTTCGCACTGGCATGATAGACATATTGATCACGGATGAGCAAACGGCCCAGAAGTTATTGAGTTGCTCAGATACTTAGCCAGCTCCACCATTGGATAGCTCACCCGCTGGCCATAGGGCCGCCGGCCTTTGTCAAAGGTCGCGTCTATGCCGATCTTGGTGCCGATGCCCTTGCTATCGTTGGCTGGGTCCATCTCGTGCCCCTGAGCGCCCGGCACGGTGAACACGTCTCGCCCCCAATCCACCCGCGTGGTCAGCGCCCATAGCAAATCGCTGGGGTCGTAGATATTCACGTCGCTCTCCACCACGACGCAAACGCGGAAATTTGGATGAGCTGCGAACGCGGCCAGAGCTACGTTGCGCGGTTCGCCCATGTTGGCCTTTTTGCCCAATTGCACCACCACCAGAAAGCCATTGGCATAAGGCGGGATGTGCACCGCCCGCACGTTCTTGCTGGCGTGCGAGACAAAGCGCATCAGCAACGGCTCGCGCGGCAGCACGTTGCCGATGTAAATGTGCTCATTCCAGCCCGGCACGATAGTTTGATAGATCGGATCGTCGCGCCAGCCGATCGCTGTCACCTCAAACACCGGCGAGTCCCACGGTTCGCCATAGTAGCCGTGGAACTCGGCCAGCGGTCCTTCGCTGCGCCTGGCGCCGGGCAGAATGTGCCCCTCGAGCACCAGCTCAGCGTGGGCGGGGATGGTGTCCACGTCCACCGTAACCCCTTTCGTCACCTCGACCGGACGACCGCGGATCGCGCCGGCGATGTTGTGCTCGTCGCCCTCGTACTTGCAGCCCGCCGCGATCATGATCGATGGATCCAGGCCGATCGCCACAGCGACACCCAACGGCCGGCCCTGAGCCTCGGCCGCGGCATGCGCGCGCTGCAGGTCGCGCCACTGATTGATGTTCATGCCAAAGGTGCGCGGCCCGAGGATCTCCATGCGGTTGTAGCTGAGGTTGCCCACACCGGTCTCCGGATGTTTGCTCACCACCACGCCGCCGGTGATGAACCGTCCGCCGTCACCCACGGCATGTTTGGGGATCGGCAGCGCGTTCACATCTATCGCGTTGGGGTCGGTGATCACGTTCTGCTTCCAGGGCGCGTCGCGCACCTGGACGGGCGGGATCGCATGAGCTGGGTCGAGCGCGCGCGCCATCGTCGCGGTGACCTGCGCCTTGTCACAGCCTAGCGCCAGCGCCACGCGCTCCTGATTGGCCACGGCGCTGGCGAACAGCCGCCAGCCGGCGAGCGGCCGGGCGTGTCCCGCGTCGTCGGGCAGGTATATCTGCTCAAACAGCGGCGCCGGCCCGCCGGTCCGCTCACAGGTCGCCGCAACGTCGGCGGCTTCATGGATGAGGCTGACGGGTTCCCGAACGCGCGCGAGCTGGCCGCGCTGCTCCAGCAGCGCCAGGTATGAGCGCAGATCGTAGATTTGCATGGCGGCATCATACCGAGGACAGGATCACCGCATCCCCCACGCGCACACTGCCGGGCCGGTCGGCCACCAGGTTCTGACCGAACATGACTTTTTGATCCACAGCGCGAAAGGACGCCAGCGTGCGCAGCGGCTCCGGACCAGCGATGGCTGTCTCCTGGTCTATCGTGGTGACGACGCAGCGCGCGCATGGCTTCACCGCGCTGAAGGTGATCCCGTTGATGCGGAAGTCTCGCCACCCATCCTCAGCGAAGGGCGGACAACCATCCACCACGATGTTAGGCCGAAAGCGGTTCATCGGCAGGGGCGTCGCCAGCCGGGCGTTCAGCGCATCCAGCGAAGCCTGGGAGATCAACAGAAAGGGATATCCATCGGCGAAAGCGGCCTGGTCGCTTGGCCGGCGGGCGTAGCGCGCGTCCACGCGGCGGACGAAGGCATCGGCGATGTGCACCAGGCGCACCGCCATGCCTAGGAATGTGCTGAACCAATCAGCAACGGCGTCACCTTGATCGACTGCTAGGCATGTGTCGCGCCACACGCGCACGGGGCGCGCCGGCCCTTGACCAGACGGCCAGAGAGTGAGCGCGGACATGCCTGGCGCAGAGAGCGTCAACGAACCATCGGCGTTCGGCTGAGGCGCGATCAGCGCCAGGCGCGCCACCTCGCGCTGGCTGATGAACGTGCCTTCCTCGTCCACGATCATCATCCTGCGGTCGCCGACGATGCCGCGCGCATCTGTGGTCGCCTGTTGCAGCGCCACCCCTCGGCAAGACTTAATCGGGTAACAATACAGGGCAGACACGTAGATGCCAGCCATCACCAGCGTGATTATTGATCCGCTAGAGTGCGTTCACCAATCTCAAGGGGCTTTTGCATTGGTGTTCCCGCAGGCTGCGCGGCCTGCGGGAGGATAAAGGGGTGCGCGTCTGTCATGCTGAGCAAAGCGAAGCATCTAAGCGGCTGCGTTGGCCAGGGCTGCGCGGCTTGGTGACTCTGCAGCACTTTGGTCGGCCGCGAGTTTAGATTCTTCGCTGGCGCAGAATGACAGCCCCCTTTCTTTCCCCCGCGTGCGGGGGAATAAGAAGGGGCGCGCTCAGCACGACAGCTGGGCAGCCTTTCATCCCGAATTGGAACACGCTCTCCCTGCGGATCCGCTGGCGAGCCTGCGCTAACATTGCCAGGCATGGACATGAACGCCGAGCTGCGCGAACGGCTGCGCCGGCTGGGCCTTTACAAGGGCGCAACCGGCGCACAACCTAGGCCGGTAGCGCCCGCGAGGCACGCGGACACTGCGCTGGAAGCGCTCGACACGCCGCTGGGCAGCGCGCATCGGCGACGCCACTACTACCCACTCGACTATCGCCACGGCGAGCGCCCGCTCGGCGCCGCGCTCGCGCGGTTGCCGGTGTATCTGGCCGGCGGCGCCCTGGGCATCTCAGCGCTAAGCCAGGCGGTGTTTTTGGACCTCGAGACCACCGGCCTGAGCAGCGCAGCCGGCACGCTGGCCTTTCTGATCGGCTTGGGCTATGTCGAAGGCGAGCAATTCGTCGTGGAACAGTTCTTCCTGCGCGATCCAGCCGAGGAAGCAGCGATGCTCGCCGAGGTGGCGCGTCGGCTGCGCCAGCATCCCGTCGTCGTCAGCTTCAACGGCCAGGCGTTCGACCTGCCCCTGCTTGATGCGCGCTTCACACTGGCGCGCCTGGATTCCCCCCTCAGCGAGAGGCAGCACCTGGACCTGCTGACGCCGGCGCGTCGCCTTTGGCGGGCGGTGCTGGGGTCGTGTAGCCTGAGCGCGCTGGAGTTCCACCTGCTGGGCGTTCGGCGCACGCAGCGCGACGTGCCGGGCGCGGTCATCCCCTTCCTATACCGCGAGTACCTGGCCGGCGGCGGCGCGCTCACCGAAGGGATGGACCGCGTGATGTATCACAACATGACCGACATCCTCTCCATGGTCGCCCTGGCCGGCCGGCTGGCGGAGGCCCCGCGCATCGCCGCGGAGCACTACGCAGCCGGCCGCTACTACGAACGCCTGGGCGACCTCGAAAGCGCGGAGCGGTGTTATCGCGCCGCGTTGGCGCAGCGCAACGCGGCGACCGGCGATGGCCTGTATCTGGCCTCGCTGCGTCATCTGGCGCGCCTGCTTAAGCGCCGTCGCGCGCTGGCCGAGGCAAGCGCGCTTTGGCAGCGCTTGGCCGAGCGCGACGATGTAGAAGGATTAATAGAAATGGCCAAGTATCACGAGTGGCATACCGGGGCATTGCACCATGCCCTGGCCTATGCCCAACGCGCCCGGCTGGTCAACGCTGATCCCGACCTGTACGCGGCGCTCGATCACCGCATCGCCCGCCTGATCCGCAAGCAGCAGCTCACGACCACAGGCGATCCCACGACCAATCGTCATCCCAATACAACGTCGGCTCAAAGTAGCCAGCCGGGTCACCTGGCGTGAGATGTTCGCGGATCACTCCCTCATTTAAATCAATCCCCAGGCCAGGTCCTTCCGGCACGCGGATGTAGCCATCTTGGATGATCGGCTTTGGGATGCCGGTGACGAGGTCGTCCCAGAAGGGCAGGTCGGTGAAGTGGTGCTCGAGGGCGATGAAGTTCTCCGTGGCAGCGGCGCAGTGGACAGCGGCGATGGTGGAAACGGGCGAGCCGGCCATGTGCAGCGCCATGCTGATCCCGTATTCCTGCGCCAGGTCGCCGATGCGCTTGGTCTCCAGGATGCCGCCGGCGGTGGCCAGGTCGGGATGACAGACCGAGATGGCCTGCGCCTCGAAGAGCGGCTTGAAGTTCTGGCAGAGGTAAATATCCTCGCCCGTGCACAGCGGCGTCTTCAAGTGAGACCGCAGCACGCGCCACTGATCGGTGAGCTGCCAGGGCAACATGTCCTCCAGCCAGGCCAGGTTGAACGGCTCCAGCGCCTGGCCCAGGCGCAGGCAATCTTCCAGCCCGATGTGCCCAAAGTGATCCACGGCCAGCGGGATGTCATCGCCGATCATGCTGCGCACCTCGGCGACGTATTCGGCCAATAACCGGATGCCCTTCTCGGTGAGCCGGATGTGAGTGAAGGGGTGCATCACGTGCTGCGTCTCCAGCATGCCGGCCGGCGCGCACAGCGCGCCAGGCACGCCAACCAGCAGGTCAATCCCGACGTCCATCTTCAGGAAGGTGAATCCTTTGGCGATGCGCTGCTTGAGCTGCTCGCCCATCGCGCGGCCGGTTGGCTCGCTGGGCGTGTCGCAGTAGATGCGCACGCGGTCGCGGAACTTGCCGCCGGCCAGCATATAGCACGGCACGCCGTAGGCCTTGCCGGCCAGGTCCATCAGCGCCATCTCGATCGCGCTCACGCCGCCGCCCTGGCGGGCATGCCCGCCGAACTGCTTGATCTTGCGAAACAAGCGGTCTACGTCGCAGGGGTTCTCCCCGATCAACAGCCGCTTGAGCATCAGGGCGTAGTTTTTGCTGGCCCCATCGCGCACTTCGCCGATGCCATAGATGCCTTGATTGGTGTCTATGCGCACCAGCGGGCATCGCCATCCGTCGGGCAGCAGTTGCAGGGCGGCCACGCGCACGTCTGTGATGCGCAGCGCGCTGGGGCGACCGTAGGTGCGGACGTTGTCAGTAATTGCGCTCTGCATGAGGCCAGTGTAGCGCCGAATGCGCGCGCCCGCATTCGTGGGCGCGCACCGCGCGCATCGCGGCCAGCGAGGATCCTCGCGCGGAGGTGCGAAAAGCGCGGGAAGTCATCGCCGCTGGTGAAGGTGGCGTGCGCTCCTTGAAGGTGATAAGGCGACACAAATACGCGCACCGCAGAGTCGCCGAGGCCGCAGAGATGACTTAACGTCAGTTCGGATTTACATCACTCAGTGATTCTCACGCGGAGACGCGGAGAACGCAGGAGAAAGCAT
>Ga0308398_1001314_pt1 | contig 13658 bp, 13 predicted proteins | sample Hotspr20SampleT9_FD_202360 | JGI IMG/M metagenome (GOLD analysis project Ga0308398, IMG submission 202360) | Hot spring phototrophic mat microbial communities from Mushroom Spring, Yellowstone National Park, Wyoming, United States - 20051001_T9 ...
CCCGGTTTACGTTTATAGTATCACAAAAAACAATAAAAAACATCAGTATATTACATAAAATATACCGATGTTTTTTGTAGTTTTTATACGTCAATTCAACAAAGCAAGAGATTTAATCAGAGCATCACTTAACGCTTTTGCCGCACGAGCTCTGAAATCTTCATTTTTTAGATTATTGCTGTCATTGATATTTGACATAAAAGCAATTTCAGCTAAAACGGCAGGCATTTTTGTAGCTCTCAAAACCACAAGATCCGAGCGTTGTATTATTCCCCTATCCACTGTCCCCAGATTCTTAAGCAATTCCTGCTGCACAATCTGAGCAAACACTCTTCCGTTAAAAGGCGGAGCATTCGAAGGCTGCGGGAAATGCAGCGTCATCGTCCCGCTAATATCAGGATTGCTGTGGGCATTATTGTGAATGCTTATAAATAATGAAGCATTTAGGTTGTTAGCTATATAAGCACGTTCATACAAAGATATGAATGTATCATCTACCCTTGTGAGATACGTCCTGATATTCTGGGCCTTAAGAAGTTCATTAAGCTTTAATGATATATCAAGATTAAGGTGTTTTTCATGCAGTCCGTAATAAATGGCTCCGCTGTCATGCCCTCCATGCCCTGGGTCTATTACAATTATTTTCTCTCCGGGAAGTGCAGGTTTTAATATCGTTATAACAGTTGCATTCATGCCAGGTCTTGAGAATACAAGATAATTAAAAACATCCTTACCGTTGAAAACAATACTGGTAGTTCCATTGATTTCATCCTTTATTATTTCAACACTTTTTATATATTCATCATCAATATTGATTATGCCTGACCCTAAATCACCAAGAGAAGTTAAATAAGTAATCGTATATTTCATCATCGTTTCATCATAATTTTCCTGATAATATTTAATTGAAGCATCGGAACCATCTGTGAGCTTAACGTTATTCAACGTCAAAGTTGCTTTTCCCATTTTATTTATATATTGAATATTTTGTTGATTTTGGTCAGGCAAAACAGAGGGCGATGGTGTCTCCAAATCAGAAGGAGTTGAGTCATCATCAGGTTGTGCTGTGGCTGAAGGCGCAGGTTCAGGTGCAGCAGAAGGTGTAGGTGTGGGTGTTGTTGAGGGTGTGGGTGTTGGTGTGGATGTTGGCAATGGTGTAGGCGTTGGAGTAGAAGAAGGCGTGGGTGTGGGTGTTGGGGCAGGTGTAGTTTGCTGTCTGTTTAGATCGCCTCTGGATGCCTGGGCAGGTCTGGGCGCTTTTGTGACATTAATTTGAAGTCCTGTTCTGGTTTTAGATATAGAAAATCTTCCATAATCTCTGAGTGCAATAACTATCCTTGTGGTATTTCTCGCAGGTCTGGTGTATGTAATAGATGATGCAAAAGCATTCCTTGGAATTGTATTTTTTACATTAGCAGAAAGCACAGTATTATGAATATCTATTACTATTCTGTCAGGAGATAAAAGCCTGTTTGTGCTAATATTGGAATATCTGTTAACATTCAAATCAATTCTTGCTGTTGTCGCCGTAAAAGAATATGCAGCTCTGGAAATTGTTCCCGGTTGTTGATTTCTTGATCCGTTGGCTGATGCTTCATTAAAACTGAAAAATAACATGCTCAATAAAACGAACAATGATGTAAAGGCTGATACAGTTCTTGATCTCATAATTGCCACCTCACAATTTCATTTTGTACATATTAAATATGTACTTTCTTTTGTATTTTCTTCGATAATATCTTGTGAAGCGACATTTTTCAACCTTTTTTATGAAAACTTAATGGCTTTGTAACAGTAATGTCATATATTTTATTAACGAAGGGACAAAATACAGCCGCAATATTTTTGCCTGTAAAGACCCATTTCTTTCGCTTTCTGTTGCCCTTGTCTGAATCCCGGCCTGAAATCCTCATATAAAAACTCTACACCATATGTTTTTTGAGCTTCTTCTGCCAGCTTTTTAATTAATTCATGGTTTTGGTAGGGGCTTGCAAGAAGGGTAGTCGTAAAATAGTCAAAACCATGCGTTGCAGCATATTTGGCACAAGTATTTATTCTTGATGTATAACACATGATGCATCTGTCTGAATTGTTCCCTGAAAAATTTTTCCATTTTTCTTCCTGAAAATCATCTATATAGCTTACTCTTATGTTCTTCTTTTGAGAAAAAAGCTCAACATTATATTTTCTCTTATTATATTCTTCTATAGGGTGAATATTAGGGTTATAAAACAATCCTTCAAAAAAAAGATTCTTTTGCTCCAACACTTCAGCAGGGTATACTGAGCATGGAGCGCAGCACATATGAAGCAGTACTTTTTTTGACAATAAAATCACCTCTCATTGACGCGTCTGAACTTATTCATACCTTAATCCTAAATGTTCATATGCTAGTTTAGTAGCCATTCTTCCTCTTGGCGTCTTGTTGATTAATCCCATTTGAAGCAAGTATGGTTCATATACATCCTCTATTGTATCTGTTTCTTCTCCTATGCACGCCGCAAGAGTATCAAGCCCTACCGGTCCCCCGGCAAATTTGTCTATTATGCTCATAAGAAGGCACCTGTCAACTCTGTCAAGTCCCTTATCGTCTATTTCCATAGCTTCCAGGCTTATTTTTGCTATTTCATAAGTAATTACACCATCACCCTTTATTTGTGCAAAATCCCTTACTCTTTTAAGCAGTCTGTTTGCTATCCTCGGAGTGCCTCTTGACCTTCTTGAAATTTCATCAGCGGCTTTCTCATCTATTTCTATTCCAAGTATTCCCGCAGATCTTTTAATTATAATCATTAATTCCTGAGGCGTATATAACTCTAATCTTTGAATTACACCGAACCTGTCTCTTAACGGTGACGTTAAAAGCCCTGCCCTGGTAGTAGCTCCTATTAACGTAAACTTTGGCAGGTCAAGCCTTATGGATCTGGCACTTGGTCCTTTTCCTATTATTATATCGAGCGCATAATCTTCCATCGCAGGATATAATATTTCTTCCACACTTCTGTTAAGTCTGTGAATCTCATCTATAAACAGCACATCAAATGGAGATAAATTAGTAAGTATAGCTGCAAGATCACCAGGCTTTTCAATGGCAGGTCCTGATGTAATTCTTATATTTACACCAAGCTCATTGGCAATAATATTTGAAAGAGTTGTTTTCCCAAGACCTGGAGGACCATACAGCAAAACATGGTCAAGTGCTTCTTTTCTTCTTTTCGCGGCTTCAATGAATACGGACAAATTCTCTTTTACCTTCTCCTGTCCTATATATTCACTCAGTCTTTTAGGTCTGAGACTGATTTCATCAATATCCTCAATTCTCATTTCGCATCCTGTAAGCCTTTGCTCTTCCATGCTGCAACCATTTCCTTTCATGCAAATTCTTTTCGAAAAATATTCCCTCGCTATCTTGCGAGATTCTTAAGAGAACTTTTAATTATGCTTTCAAGGTCAAGCTCTTCAGAGTATACAGAAGCTACAGCCTTGCCGGCTTCTATGGCAGTATACCCAAGCACCATCAGTGCACTTATTGCTTCTGATGCTTTGTTGCTTTCTGCAATACTTCTTGAATCTTTGTCATCCATTAGATGCTCCTTATGCACAACATCTTCAAACTGCTGTTTTTTAAGCTTATCTTTAAGTTCAAGTATTATTCTCTGAGCCGTCTTGCTCCCTATTCCCTGTGCCTTTGTAAGACATTTATAATCGTCTGTAATCACTGCAACACCAAACTTTGAAGGTGATACTGCAGACATCAAAGAAATAGCAGCTTTAGGCCCTACTCCCGAAACAGAAATCAATAGCTCAAACATGCTAAGCTCTTCTGTAGAGTAAAAACCATAAAATATCTTCTCTCACGTACAAATGAGTATATATTTTTGCCTCTTCTCCTGCATTGCCCAGCCTGGAAAGTGTCTGTGCAGATGTAAATATCTTATAGCCTATTCCTCCGGCTTCAATTACTACATATTCAGCAGACTTGAATTCTATTTTTCCTCTTATATAAGCATACATCTCTTTATCTCCTTCTATTAATAATCCCATCCTGTGGTCAGCTTCCCATAACCTAAAGAACTCATTGCACTCGTATGAGCATGGCATATGGCTGCAGCAAGAGCATCAGCTGCATCATCGGGCTTAGGCATTTCTTTCAGATTCAAAAGAACCTTAACCATCTGCTGCATTTGAGCCTTGTCTGCTCTTCCATATCCTGTTACAGCCTGTTTTATTTGCAAAGGTGTATATTCAAAAACATTTGCGCCGGACTTGGCAGCTGCAAGCATGACCACTCCTCTTCCATGAGCTGCGGATAGGGCTGTTTTGATGTTTTTATTGAAAAAAAGTTCTTCCACGGCAATTGCATCAGGCTTATAATTATTTATAATTTCGCATATGCCTGTTTCAATGTTAACCAGCCTTTGCGCAAGAGGCGTCTCTGCTTTGGTCGTAAGTACGCCGTATGATATAGAACAAAATTTATTATTTACATATTCCAAAACACCATATCCTACTATAGCAAACCCAGGGTCTATTCCTAATATTATCATTTGTAAATAAATTCACCTTCCATCAATTATATAAACCTTTCTAAAATACTATATCATAAATAAAAGTATAAAAAAATATCATATCATCATTTTGCGATACTCAGATGGCGTACAGCCCTTAACTTGTTTAAAAACTCTGCTAAAAGTGGTTAAACTATTAAAACCCGATTCATAAGCCGCTTGAGCTATTGAAATATCAGGATTCGCAAGAAGGGACTCTGCTTTCTTAAGTCTATATTCGTTAAGAAAATCATTAAAATTTCTCTCTGTGGCCTCTTTGAAAATACGTGAAAAATAAAAATCACTATACCCACAAGCTCTTGAAACATCAGAAAGCGTAATATCCTTATTGTAATTTTGTTCAATAAATTTAAATGCATTGCTAAGCTTAGAAAGAGGAGTTATTCTCCTATTTAATGCTTCTTCATCTTTTTCAAATCCGTGGTCGTCAATTGTTGACTTAAAATAATTCAGCAGAATAAATACAATATCACTTATCCTTGCTAATAAAAACAAATGATATGCATACATATCTTTAATATCAATATTTGCTAGCTTAACCGCATTCTCGTATATCTGCTGTTTTGCATGATCATGTTCTTCAAAGCAAATCTTTCTCGTTTTAAATATAAATTGCTTCAATAGCTGATCATTCTGCATAGAAGGGAATAAAGACATATCAAATTGTATAAAAAATCTTCTTCCATTACAATTTTTCAGATGTATATAATGCAAATCCCCAGGGGATATAATAAGAATTTCTTTTTCTTTTAAATAATATTCTTTGGTATTTACAAAAATTGAATAGTCATTTTCCAGAGGATAAACAATTTCAACAGCCTTATGCCAATGCATAGGGTATTCAAAATCTGTTTTCTCATTCAAAGCTATCCTAAATGGCCATCCGGCTGTAAATAATTCTTTTTCATGCATCCCCTCAAGAATCATAAAAATCCCCCCGCCTAAATTTTATATTAAAATTCAGGCAGGGGCAATACATTGTTATTCCATATTAATCTTCTATTTCCATGCAAGGACCTTCCACCACAAACTCTGCTTTCAGAATATTTGTTTTGGTCAGTTCAAGGCTTCTTTTGTCTGGCTGGCTTCCTCCTAAATACACTTCAAACTTTCCGGGCTCAATGACACTCTTTCCATTCTCATTCACCAAAGCCATATGTTCAGGCAGTATGCAAAAATCAATTATTTGTTCTTCATCAGGGCTAAGGGTTATTCTCTTGAATCCCTTAAGCTGCCATCTGGGAACATCTACGCTTGCTTCTAAATCTTTCAAATATAGCTGCACTACTTCATCTGACTTTATGCTGCCGATATTTTTTACTTTTACAGATACTTCTATTTGTTCTCCCGCGTTTATAGTCGTTTTATTTAGACGTATATCTGAATAAATAAATTTGGTATAGCTCAATCCATATCCAAAAGGATATAGTGCCTCATTTTGCATATATCTGTATGTGCGGTTCTTCATTGAATAATCTGTAAAATCAGGAAGCTCCGATGTACTCCTGTAAAAAGTCACAGGCAGCCTTCCTGAAGGACTTGCATCTCCAAACAATATTGATGCTATAGCTCTTCCTCCTTGAGCACCAGGGTACCATGCCTGAAGTATTGCAGGTATATGCTCGTCCGCCCATGTCACAGAAAGCGCGCTTCCGGATAACAGTACCAAGACAACAGGTTTGCCCGTCTTATATATTTCCTCGAGAAGATGCTGTTGAATTCCAGGCAGTTCAAGATCTCTTTTATCACCGCTTCCATACTCATTTGAAGCATCTCCTTGTTCTCCTTCAATTTCAGCATCCAAACCAAGGCACATTACTACAACATCAGCTCTTTCCGCTGTTGATACAGCTTCTGCTATTCTGTCTCCCCATTCTCCTAATCCCTCAACCTTATCTTTATATAAATGGCATCCTTGAGCATAATATACTCTTATGTCATTATCTTCTACAGCTTCTCTTATTCCTTCAAGGACTGTGACATGTTCGGATGGCGTACCGCAATAGTTGCCTAAAAGAACACTCCTGCTATCTGCATTAGGCCCTATTACTGCAATTGATTTTATCTTCTTTTTGTCCAAAGGAAGAAGATTATTCTCATTCTTCAGAAGAACTATTGTTTTCTGTGCCACTTCCATATTAAACGCTTTATGTTCTTTGCAGTCATTTGCCTCGAATGGAACATCTGAGTAAGGTACTTTGCTTTGGTCGTCAAACATTCCCAGCTTCATTCTGGTAATAAAAAGTCTTGCAACGCACTCGTCTATTGTTTCTTCTTTTACCAAACCTTCTTTTAGAGCAATAAGAAGATTAAGATACATATTCCCGCAATTAAGGTCACATCCGTTGTTAACAGCAAGTGCTACTGATTCTGGCGCAGTCTTTGTAACCATATGATATTCATGGAAATCCTTGATAGCCCAGCAGTCGGACGTTACATATCCTTTGAAACCCCATTTTTCTCTCAATATCTGCTTCAATAAAGTTTTACTTCCACAGCATGGTTCTCCATTAGTTCTGTTATATGCGCCCATAACCCCTTGAACTTTTGCTTCTTTCACACATTTTTTGAAAGCAGGCAGATACGTTTCCCACAAATCTTTTTGTGATACTTCGGCATTGAAACTATGCCTTAAACTTTCCGGCCCACTGTGAACAGCATAATGTTTTGCGCACGCTGCAGCTTTAAGATATTTGGGATGATTGCCTTGAATGCCTTTTATAAAAGCAACTCCCAATCTTGATGTAAGGTATGGATCCTCTCCAAACGTTTCATGGCCTCTTCCCCATCTTGGATCCCTGAAAATGTTAATATTTGGCGACCAAAACGTCAACCCTTTATATATTCCTGTATCACCTTTTCTTTGAAACTCATGATATTTTGCTCTTCCTTCAGTCGAAATAACATCTGCCACTTTATATATCAAGTTGTCATCAAATGTAGCAGCAAGAGCTATTGCCTGGGGAAACACCGTAGCTACGCCGGCTCTCGCAACACCATGCAAGGCCTCATTCCACCAATTATATGCAGGTATATTTAGCCTGGGTATGGCAGGTGCGTTATGCAGCATCTGCATTACTTTTTCTTCCGTAGTCAAACGGGAAACAAGATCTTTTGCTCTTTCTTCAAAGCTCAGCTCTTCATTAAGGTATAAAGGTTTATCCATTGTTTAATCATCTCCTTTTTTAGGTAGTGCCTGTTTATATTGATATTTTAACAATATTTTAGTCTGCTCTTCATAGCACCATATGTTTTATTTTTTTCATTTTTTGCTCACTTTAGATACTTTACTGTGATAAGGAATCTTAAATTTTTGCTTTGAATGATGGTTCAAGCTTAATATAATGAATATTTATTATTCATATTGAATATTTATTCAACGCATGATATAATATCAAAAAGCAAAAACAACTTTACGAGCTTGTTGATTTGCTCCAAGCTGGAAAATTGTTCGGTGAACCCGAAATATTTTAGATTAAAACCATAATAATATGAAAGGGGATAATTTATGAGCAGCAAAGAAAAAGTTGTATTGGCATACTCGGGAGGGCTCGACACATCTATAATAATTCCTTGGCTTAAAGAAAACTACGATTACGAAGTTATTGCAATGGCTGCTGACGTTGGTCAAGGCGATGAACTTGAGCCTTTGAAAGAAAAAGCTATAAAAACAGGTGCCAGCAAAATATACATTGAGGATTTGAAAGAAGAATTTGTCACTGATTTTATTTTCCCTACTCTTAAAGCTCATGCTATATATGAAGGAAAATATCTTCTCGGAACATCTTTTGCAAGACCTATTATCGCTAAAAGACTTGTGGAAATAGCTGAAAAAGAAGGTGCAACAGCCATAGCTCATGGAGCTACCGGCAAAGGCAACGATCAGGTGCGTTTTGAACTCACCGTAAAAGCTTTGGCACCTCATTTAAAAATAATTGCTCCTTGGAGAATATGGGATATTAAATCAAGGGAAGATGCCATTGATTATGCTCTTAAACGCAACATCCCCATACCTGTAACAAAGAAAGACAATTATAGCATGGATAGAAACCTCTGGCATTTAAGCCATGAAGGTTCTGATCTTGAAGATCCCTGGAATGAGCCGGATTACAACAAGATATTAAAACTAATGGTGCCTCCTGAAAAAGCTCCTGATAAGCCAACTTACGTAGAGTTATATTTTGAAAAAGGGATCCCGAAAAAATTAGATGGTGTAGCTTATTCGCCTGTGGAGTTAATCGAAAAACTCAATAAAATTGCCGGAGAAAATGGCGTAGGAATAGTAGATATGGTTGAAAATAGACTTGTCGGAATGAAATCAAGAGGAGTATACGAGACTCCAGGCGGTACGGTTCTATATGCTGCCCATAGAGAGCTTGAGCTCTTGTGTCTGGATAGAGATACTCTTCATTACAAAGATATCGTAGCGCAAAAATTTGCCGAGCTTGTTTACTATGGTCAATGGTACACCACTTTGAGAGAAGCCTTGTCAGCATTTGTTGATAAAACTCAAGAGACAGTCACCGGAACTGTAAGGATGAAATTGTACAAAGGCAATGTAATGCCCGCAGGCTGCAAGTCTGATTTTTCACTTTACAGCGAAGAACTGTGCACATTTGGTCAGGACGCTGTGTATAATCAAAAAGATGCAGAGGGATTCATTAACCTTTTCGGTCTGCCATTAAAAGTACAAGCTTTGATGAAGCAAAAAAATAATATGTTTTAAGCGAAAACTCTGATTTTTAAGCAAGAATCTATTTATGTAATAAAACTGGTTGAAAGGAAATAGCATATGAAATTATGGGCAGGTCGCTTTGAAAAAAACACCGATAAAAAAGTTGATGATTTCAATTCTTCAATAAGATTTGATCAAAGAATGTACAAGCAGGACATAATGGGCAGCATAGCCCATGCAACCATGCTTGGCAAATGTGGTATAATCCCTCAGAATGAAGCTGAGATAATATCTGAAGAACTTAAGAAAATACTGGATGAAATTGAACAAGGATTGATTGAATTTGAGATTGATGCAGAAGATATACACATGAACATTGAAAAAATTCTGATACAAAGGCTTGGAAACACAGGCAAAAAACTTCACACAGGGAGAAGCAGAAATGATCAGGTTGCCTTGGATATCAGAATGTATGTGAAAGAAGAAATTAAAAATATTAAAAATATGCTTCTGGACCTTCTTAAGTGTCTTGTGGATATGGCTCGCAACAATACAGAAACAATAATGCCCGGATATACTCATCTGCAGAGAGCACAGCCTATCACTTTCGCACATCACCTGATGGCATATTTCGAAATGTTTAAACGTGATTATTTAAGACTGAACGACTGCTATAAAAGAACGGATGTAATGCCTCTGGGGTCGGGAGCTCTTGCAGGTACGACATATATGCTGGATAGACTGTATGTGAAGGAAATGCTTAATTTCTCTGCAATATCAGAAAACAGCATTGATGCGGTAAGTGACAGAGATTTTATTATAGAGCTTGCATCATGTCTTGCCATATGCATGATGCATCATAGCAGATTTTGCGAAGAAGTAATATTATGGTCCACCAGTGAGTTTGCTTTTATTGAATTAGACGACTCTTTTACTACAGGAAGCAGCATAATGCCACAGAAAAAAAATCCCGACGTGGCAGAACTCGTAAGAGGGAAAACAGGAAGGGTATATGGCAATGTAGTATCTTTGCTTACAGTTATGAAAGCATTGCCTTTGGCATACAACAAAGATATGCAAGAGGATAAGGAAGCTATTTTTGACAGTATAGATACTGTTAAATTATGCCTGCCGGTTTTTACAGAAATGCTTCGTACATTAAAAGTAAATAAAAATAATATGGCTGCAGCAGCAAGAGGCGGTTTCACAAATGCAACTGATCTCGCAGACTATCTTGTAAAAAAGGGTGTACCCTTCAGAAATGCTCATGAAATAACAGGTAAGATAGTTTTATACTGCATTGATAAAAACAAGTCTATTGAAGAATTATCATTAGGAGAATTAAAAAGTTTCTGTGAATTGATAGAAGAAGATGTTTATAAAAATATTGATATACTTGAATGTGTAAGAGAAAGGAAAATTCCTGGAGGACCAGCTCCGGAAGCAGTGCTTTCACATATTGAAAAAGCATCGGCTTTCATAAATGATGAAAGTTGGATGTGAAACCGTCAATCTCAACTTTTATGTCAAGGCACGCATCTTTTAAGCAAATGTTTATGCGGTTTACTTTTATGCCACTATTTTCAATAACGTTTTTCAGATCGCATCTTATCCGTTCAATCAGGCTAAGTTGTGGATCAAATAAATTTGCTTTCGGTGATTTATTATATTTATTATATTGTTTGTTTAATAAAAACAAAACTTTCACCTCCTGTGTTTAATATGTTCAGTTTTTTGCAAAAAACAAATGCCAGTTTTTGTTGACAAAGGAATGTTTGCAAAGCAAAAAGGAGCATTGATATACTGTAATTGTATATCATCGGCTCCTTTTTGCAAATTATTTCCTTGCCATTTCCCCTGCGTACACTTGAAATCTCGTAAACAAAAAGCCCGGGATTTCCCGGGCTTGTGTTTATCTATATCAATTGCTCTTGACTTTTTTATCAAGAGCTCTTCCCAAGCTGTACCAGGAGTCCCTCAACTTAAATCTTAATTCTTCGTCAACAACTCTTTCAATGGCGTCATTGAGATTTTTGCGCATCTGTAAATACTCGCTTAATACAAACTCATCTTTTTCAAGGAGTTCTTCCATACTTTCAAGCCAGCTGTTTATATGTTCTGCGCCTGTAAAATCTCCTTGTGCTTTCTTTTTCAAATGAGTCACGACGAGTTTCACTGCTTTCCTTTTAACATCAGCATCTGTAATCTCTTTTTTCTGCGCTCTCTTAGCCATCTACTTTCTCAACTCCTTCTTTTTTTATTGTATATGTTTTGATACATAAATATATCATACAGTATGATAGAGTTATATGCATTATTACAAAACAACCAAACATTATATTAACAATTATATAATGAAATGGGTAATGTTGCAAAGGTTTATTGTGCTCAAATTTTATTTGTATACTTTAAGATTTCTTCCTTTAAGCCTGGCTTCATCAACATATTTGGCCATTTTTTCCGGCACTGTGACAGTGCGAGGATCCCCATCGCTTACGTATTGTTCATCTTTGGAAAGCTTAGAAAGCCACCATCCAAGATCTGTATCTACAGGAACAATGCCTGAAGCTCTTACCCTATGCACCGATAATGGATTAAAATTTTTGTGTATTGGAGAAACGCTTGGATCCCAGCCTACTTCCATTATCCCTTTATGTTCATAAGTTATATCCTCAAACTTGCCTCTGTAAACATATTCCTGCAAATTTTTGGATGGAAGTCCATAAGGCATAGACAGCGTCTCCATCACATATCCAGGAATAAGTTGTTGAATAACCTTTTGGTTCATGCCAATTTCTTTTTGTATCAGCTCAGCACTGGAAGCCTTTTTCAAATTAATATGTGTATAAGTATGGTTGCCAATTTCAAACCCTTTGTCTACCAGATATTGAAGTCTTTCTTGCAGTGTTCCCTCACCTTTAAAAGTACTGACACCCAGATTTACATAAAATGTACCCTTTAGACCAAAATCAGGGTGCTCATTATAAAATTCCTCCATAATTCCTACTGCAGAATTCTTGTTTGCAACAAGCTTGTCTCCCTGCCTTATAAGATTAAACTGGCCTGAAGTTCCGTCATCAAAAGTAAAAACAATAGGTATGCATCCAGCAGGCACATTTATATCGTTGTTCAAGAATTCTCTCATACTAATAAGCCTGTAATTTTTGTCATAAAGCTCTCGCAACAGCTTTTTAAAATCAGAGAAAGTTGTAGTATAGTACTTGTCTCCTGATTTATATTCTTCTACAAAATTGTGAAACATTACAACCATTATTTTGCCTGCCTCATTTGGTTTATGCTTTGCAATCGTTTCGTCAATGTCATTGCCGCTATTCTCTTGTTGTTGAGAATCTTTAACCTTCTCATCAGGCTCAACCGGCTCATTGCCATTAACATGCTCGGATGTTTGTGATGCAGAAGGCATAGGCTCAGTCGTTTGTGCAATTGTATGTCCAGGTTCACTTGTTGCTTGCACCTTCGACTCATTGTCAAGCTTGCTGTTTTTTATACCTTCGGTATTTCCTCTGGTGCAAGCAGTTAATACAATAATTGATGCCATAAATATAACAAATATTGCTGTATATAATTTATGTTTTGCAAATTTATTATTGTTTTCAAATGTTTTTTTCATAAGTATATTCCTTTCTTATCCTAACGCTGCATGGCTCTCCTTGAGCTGCTCCCTGATTTTTATCTTTTGAGGGCACTTTGTTTCACAAACTCCACATTCAATGCACGCATCCGCATTTTTACCTGGCGACCATGGGCTGCCAATATTAGAATATCCTTCTCTTGCATATTGAGTTGCACCGTATACCCTGTGATAGTTCATTAGCTGAAATATATGTGGAATATTAACCTCTGCCGGACATGGCATACAATATGAACATCCCGTACAATAAAGCTGTGCTAGTTTTTCATTCTCTTTCATCATTTCATTTATTGCCTGAACTTCTTGTTCTGAAAGTGGGTCGGCATTTGAAGCTACCTGCGCATTCTCCTCTGCCATTTGAATAGTTGACATGCCTGAAAGAGCACAATCTACAGAAGGATTCGCAAGTACAAAACGCAAAGCAAGCTCGGCACTGCTCTTAACTTTTATGCCTAATCTTTCTGCTACCTGCTTTGGCATTCCGGACACTCTGCCTCCGCCCATAGGTCCCATTACAATTACACCCATTCCCTTTGATTTAACATATGCCATAGCTTCTTCATTGCTTCTGTCTATAGCACTATACTGGCACAAAACTGATTCAAAGCACCCCATGTCTGCTAACTTTTTCATGTTTTCAGGCTTATCGTGGAATGAAAATGATATGTGCCTTACAAGTCCTTCTTCTTTAGCCTTTTGAACATCTTTAAGCCACTCCGTCTTTTTATTCGTTTCTAAAAAGCTTTCATACCCTATGCCGTGG